>Ga0265301_10003115_pt1 | contig 17985 bp, 41 predicted proteins | sample AusTroGonzalo_MG_2_FD_193488 | JGI IMG/M metagenome (GOLD analysis project Ga0265301, IMG submission 193488) | Bovine rumen microbial communities from tropical cattle in Woodstock, Queensland, Australia - Gonzalo_04 | ecosystem: Host-associated > Mammals > Digestive system > Stomach > Rumen ... | reverse complement strand
GAAGAAGACAAAGAAAAAGAAAAAAGTTCCGCGAAAAAAGAAAAAGAAAGTTATGGTAGAGAAGATATAAATTATTTAATAGAACAGATTAAGATAAAATGTAATATCTTATGAGTGATGTATGATAAGACAAAAGAAAGAGAATTTTCAAAACATATATTAACTGCTAAAGAATTTTGAGAAAATTGTGAAAAATGTGGAATGGATAGGGTAGATTTTGCTATAAATATAATACAAGCAAGTAAGATAATAAATTATTATAAATGAATATGTAATTGACCTATGAGTATATATAAACATTATACAGATGTTTATAATAGATATATGCAATGGAAAAGTAAACAAAATAAATTAGTTTGATTTTTACCTTGAATAAATATATAAAATGACAGAATTAAGTTTACCAAAAGAAATGGTTATTATTAGGTTAAAGAGTTGAAAGGCAGTGTTTACTGCTTGAACGGTAGAACAAGTTGCAAATTTATTAGAAAGCAGGTCTTTTATTGCTATTGATTGATTTTGATTTAATAGATTTGAAGTAGAAACATTTGAAAAATATTGTCCAGATGATATAGAAATGTATATATTATCTCAAAAAGATAAACAAATACAAGATAGGTTGTGGTCGATATATAATGAGAGAAAAGATAAAAAACTATCAATAAATTGAGTTGAACATCTGATGACAATATATAAGAACAGATATGAAAATTAAATTTATTCTTTAAAAAATATAAAAATGGCAGACATTGTAAAAGTTCATCTAAACACAGGTAAAGTAATTGAAGCACAGCAGAGTGCATTTGATATTGCAGGAGATATTAATAATTGAAATGTAATGGTAAAAATTTGAGATTGAGATTATATTCCTGCAAATACTATATTAAGAATACAAACTTTTAAAGAATTATGAGTAGAAAAAACAATAAAAAATGAAGAAAATTTAGATGAAGAATAGAAACGATAATTCAGAATTAATAAAACTAATACTAAAAAAATACTAAAAAAGACTTGAAATTTTAAAAATTTTTATTATAATTAATATCGTTAAATTAAATAATAAAGTTTTTAAATTTTAAAATATATATTAAAATGAATTGAACAAATCAAAGTACAGCAAACAACCTATGGAGGTTATGGAATTTAGCAAACAGTTTATGATTAAGAGTAAAGTTAAGTTCAAGTAATTATGGTAAGACATTAAATTTAAGATTAGAAAATTGAGAAGAATTGAGTACAGAAAGTTTTAATGAAGCTGAAAAGTTTTTATTAAATAATAAGTAAAAGGTTATTAAAAATAACCTTTTTTTGTATTTTATTTTTTAAAATATATAAAGATGAATAAAAAAACAAAAGTATTTATGGTTGTAGCAGTATTGATATTAATTTTATGAATTAGTTTAACTTGTTTTAAAAAATGTCATAAATCGGAATTATCTATACTTGTTGACAGATATTGGGAAATTCAAGATGAGTATAATTTACATCAATGAATTATTAATGATTTACATAATGAAGCAGAATGAATAAGAGAAGAAGCATTAGATAAGTATGGAATAGTTTTTACGGAGGCTTGACTTGAGATAGTAAAGTAGTCAGTAAGACCAAAAGATGATATAAATATATTGTATTACATCATACAGCGACAGAAAAATGTATGACAGCAGATGAAATGAAATTATCAATGCAAAGGACTTATGTAGATAATAGATGATTTAATACAATCCCTACTCATTATATTATATGATGTAATTGAGATTTTGTAAAGGTAAATGAATTAGACCAAATTGTTTGAGCAACATTAAATGAAGAAGCAAATATTAATTGAATACATATAGAAATAGTATGAGATTTTAATAAATGACAGCCAAATGAAAATCAATATAAAATGGTAAATCAATTAATAGAATGGATATTAGAAAAGTATCCAGATATGGAGATTAAATGACATGGTGATTTTCAAGCGAAGAATTGTCCAGGTGCTAATTTTGATTGGAATAAAATATATGGGAATATAAATAGTAAATATTATAGTTGAGAGAATAAAAAAGAAGAAATTACATTCAGTTTAAGTAGGTATTATTCAGTAATGCCAAACCAAAAAAGATATTATAATTGAAAAAGTTATGAAGAAGATTTTAAAATGAATTGTGCAGGTGATTGCTTATATACAGCAGATGGTCATAATCTTATAGATTGAGAATGGTGAAAAGTGGTAGCTTGTCCTAAGGAATATGAATTATGAACGAAGTTTTATATTGAATGAATATGAGAAGTTATATGCCACGATAGATGATGAAAAATTATTACACAATGAGAAAAAATAAGGCTCGATTTACGAATGTGAGTTGGTGATAGTTGATTAGATAGAATATATAATAATAGTATTAGATGATGAGAATATAAATGATATATTATAAGATAATGTTTTATATTGAAATATTTTAAAATGAGTAAAGTTAGGAAAACTATTATTAAAAATTGAATTATATATTATTTATGTAGTAAATGTAATGAATTTAAGATAGAAGATTGTTTTAGCAAATGAAGAAAATATAAAACCTGATTAAGAAGCTCTTGTAAAGAATGTGATAAGAAAGATAGTAGAAAATATCACGAAACACATAGAGAAAAAGAAAGAGAATATAATCGTAATTATCGTAAAACACATAAAGATATATGTAATGCTCAATTATACAAATATCCATATAAAAGAAAAGCAAGAATATCTGTTATAAATTATATAAAATATAATAATATAATTAGACCAGAAAAATGTCCTATATGTTGAGAAGTTTGAAAAATTGAAACACATCATATTGATTATACAAAATGGAATATTATTGTTTGGTGTTGTAAGAAATGCCACGCATTAATACATAGATGAGAAATAGATATTAGTAATAAAGAAATTGATATAACAAACAAAGAAAATGATATATTATACAATAAATTTAGAAGAAAACAACCTAATATCTAAAAAAATAATAAAAAATCTCTAAAAAAACTTGATTTTTAAGAAAAAAACATTATAATTATAAATGTAAAAATAAATTAAATGTTTTTAAATTTTAAAATAAATAGCAATGAAAGTACAAAAGACAGAAAAATTTATTCAAGTGGTATGTAAAGACCTACAAGCAAAATTAAAAGCATTAGCGACTTATCCAAGATTCGCATTTGAAAGAAAATGAGTTGGTAATGAAGTAATTTTGTTTTTTTATATTTTAAAATAAATTTAAAAATGATAGATTTAGAAAGACTAAAAAGAATAAAAAGAATAGCAACAAGAAGATATAATAAAGTAAAAGAGAATTGAGACGCAATGGATAGATTAAATTACTTATCAGCAAAGTTGACAAGTACAGCATTATTAGAAGCAATAGAAAAATGAGAATTAAATCCAAGTGATATTGAATATGATTATTGGTTAGAATCGTATGACCGAATGTTTAAAAAATAGTTTTATATTTTACAATAAATATTATGAAAATTACATTATCAAAAACAGTTAGCAGAACTTATAATCTGTGAGATTATGAAAATTACAAACCGAGCATTACTTACACGGTTGAATATGATGAAAATGAACAAGTAAATGTTCAAGAAGAATTAAAAAGAATTGGTAAAGTATTAGATGAAGAATTAATGAGTGAAAGAAGAAAATGTGGTAAATAAAGTTTTTAAATATTAAAATATATAAAGATGAGTCGAACAACAGAAAGCGATTGACAAAAAAGTGTCAATATTAATCTATTAGGAATGAAAAAAGGTAGTGAAAGAGATGAATTTGCCTTTCAAGTATTTACTTGATATTGAGATAATAAAAAGATTATCGAAGATTGAGTAAAAAGTATTAAATGAAATTTTGTTAAAGTAGAGCCTGGTAGTTATGATTATACAGACGAAAGGTGAGAAATTAAAAAATCAAAAACATTAACGTTTTTCTTTGATGATTGAGAGTATCTTATGAAGTATGGTAGTTGATATAATATGATAAGTAGACAAATTATTTATAATTTAGCAAGTATTGAATGACCTATATGAGAAATAGAATTAACTCCATATTGGAGTAAAAAATGATATAGAAATATTTGGATGAAGAATAATTGAGAAGATGTTAGAAGTAAATTTGATTTTGAAAAAGATATCAAAGCAAAATGTAAATATTCAGAAGAGTTCCAAAAGACAAGTTATGTAGCATTAGACAAATGGATAGATGAAGAATTAATACCTGCTATCAATAAGAAAATGGAGAATAAACTATTTGAAGAAATTGAAACAGAAAGTAATTTTTCTGATAAAATTAAAGAACAAAATAAGGTTGAAGAAGATTTGGAGTTGCCGTTCTAACAAGGAGTAGCAATACTCCTTTTTTATTTATTAAATATCAATATAAATGGAAGAAAAAAAACAAGACATTTTAGAAAAAGCAGACCACTTATTAAGAGTTGGTAGTATAGAAGATATACAAGACTTTTTACCTGATTTGATTTATACATATTGTCAATTAGATGATAAAAGTACAAAAGCAGAGTTTTTATTAGAACAGATGAAAATAAATGAATATGTTAAATTAAAAGCACAAAGGCAAGGTGGTTATAATAAATATACAGAAAATGAGATGAATACTTTATCAAAGCAAAAAGCGTTAGATACTTATTGAGAAGACGCAATTTTATGAAAAAAGGTAGTTGCTCATTATAAAATGTATATAGACCAATTAAGTCAAAGAAAAATAGATTTGGCAGTTATTAATAAAAATATGAGAGCTGTTGAATGATAGTTTTATTTATTAAAACAAGAAAATGCAAATATCAGCAAGTCAAATTAAAATGTTCTGTTGAAGTAAAGCTAAATGGGCAGGACAATATATATTAGGAATTAAAGATGAAATGAAAAGCGACGCTTTACGAATATGAAAAGCAGTTGAAGATTATATGTTAAATCCTTTTCATTCATTAGATGAATTGTTAAAATGAGTAGAATTAGATGATAAAGAAAAATCAATACAAACTTATGAAGATTGTAAATTTAATGCTACTTGAGTACAATTACCAATATGAGAAGTACAAAAAGAAATCAAATGAGAAATATGTGGAGTAGATTATATTTGATATGTAGATAATTACAAAGATTGAATTATTTATGAATTAAAAACAGCTCAATATCTTACAGATAAAGATAAAGAATGAGCAAAAAATATGTGGAGTTGAATGAGTACAATAGAAGAATATAAATTACAATTACGAATGTATATGAGAGTATTAAAATGTAAATGAAGAATAGTTGAAATTGCTAAACATAGATATAAAGATTGATTATGAAGAAGTCAGTTTATAGATTTTGAATGGAGTGAAGATTTTGATAAAGAAATGACAAAAAAATATGAGCCTATAATAAATGAAATGAAAGAATTATATGAAAAATTTTGAAAGAATGAAATTTTGATATAAAAAACCTAATTAGTACCGTACTAAAAATTTTATATTTTAAAATAAAAATACAAATGTGGATAAATATATTATCAAACGGTGTAGTTGATGAGAAATGAAATAAATTAACAATGACACCTGATTGAAAAATTATATTAAAATTAGATAGTTGATGAATAAGAAATATAGGTAAAGTTAAAAAAGATAAATTTGGATATTATGTAGAAGTAAAAAGAAGCGAAGAACATTATGTAGAATGTATGAGAGGTTGGTGATTTAATTATTGTTTAATAAAAACATTACCAGAAGATATGAGAATAGTTGTAAAAAATTCGTGAAGATTAAAATATTTAATAACTGCTTGAATGATATTAAAGAGTTGAAAATTTTTACATTTCTTACAACAAGGTTTTGAAAAACAATTATTTATTGAGAAATCAATGTTCTGACTTTACTAAAAAAATACTAAAAAAAGACTTGATTTTGGTAAAATTTTTATTATAATGGTAATTGTTAAATTGATTTTATATTTTAAAATAAATATTATGAAAACAGTAAAAGAAAAAATTAAGGAATTAGTTGAGGCTATTAATTTAGCAAAAGGTAAAAAATTTGTTGAAGTAGATTTGTGAGTTTATTGAACAGTTTATTTGAACAAAGAATTTTACAAAGCAACAGCTTTTTATAGTATGAATTATAAAGAGGTCAAAGTATATTTGGAATGATTATTACAAGGAATAGGTCAATAGACCTTTCCTTTTTTATTTATTTATAAATACAATGGAAAGAAAAGATTTAATAAAAAAAATTGAAGAATTAAAAAAATATTATTATGATGAATATACATTTAATAATGATGAAGATAGTTTAGATACTTATGTATATTTAAAAAATTTAGATACAAATTATATGAGTATTGAAGAATTAAGCAAAGTAGTAGATGAATACAACTTTTAATTATTAATTTTATAAAATGGCAAATCACATAAAAACAAAGATTTATGCACCAAGAGATATTTTGGACGATATTATTAAAAATTATGTATCAGAATGGGAAGAGACTTATAATGAAAATAAAAAATATTTAGATTTTCAGAAAATTATACCTGCTCCAAGATATATTTATCAATGAGATTTAAGTAGTGAATATGAAAAGAAATACTGACCTGCAAATTGTTGGTATCAATGGAATATCCATAACTGGTGAACAAAATGGAATAGTTGGGACTTTGAAGATTATTGAGACCATATAGAAATTCAAACAGCTTGGGATACTCCATTACCAATTATTAGAGAATTAGCAATGATTTATGAGTGAACAGAATTTTTGATAAAATATGCAGATGAAGATATTTGAAACAATTGTTGAATGTTTTTTATAAATGGTAGAGAAATTGATGAAAAGAAACCTTTTACATCAGATGAAGTTTTTGCTACTATGATACGATATAATTGTAGCGAAAAAGAAGCAGAAGATATTATAGAAAATTGATATGAACAGGAGTAAAAAACATAATAAAAAAATACTAAAAAAGACTTGATTTTTATAAAAAATTTATTACAATTGATATTGTAAAAATAAATAATAATAGGATAGAGAATATTATTTTAATTATTTAGATTAATAAAGATGATTGAAATTTTATTAAATTGATTATTGGCTTGTATGATTATTCCTGATATAGAGGAATTTGGGCAATGTTTAGACCAGGTTGTTTTAGAATATAACTTATCACTTGATGAAAAATAATACACAAATGTTAATAGAAACATTAAGAAATTTATTAAATGAGCAATATGACAAGGTAAATAGATTAAAAGATGAACTTGAAGAAACAAAAGAAACTTTATGACATAGAGATAGTATTTTGAGTATTATGTATGATTTGGTAAGATGTAGTTATATAGATTATAAAAATATTATAGAAATGATACAAGCAGTAGTAGATGCAGAAGTATGAGCAGATACAACAAAAAAGCAACAAAAACTTGTACAAAAATTTTGGAACAGAGAGTTTTAGATGAATAATATATATTAAAATGACATTTTGAATAGATTTACTTATGGCACAAGCTCGTGCTGAAATAGATAATCAATGTAAAAGCAGATGACAAATGACTTTATGAGAGTTTATTGATAAATTAGAAAAACGAATTAAGAAATATCCAAACGCAACATCAATTTTATTAGATTGGTGAGGTGCAACTATTACTGGTTTTTGTTCTTATAGATGAGATTACAGACATTTAGCAATGTGTTATAGTTGAGAATATTGAGAATGATATAGTTCAAAAGAATTATTAGAGGAGCTGAAAAAATGTATTTGAAAAACATTTACTTGATGGAAATGATGAGAATTTATAATGAATAGAGATACATATTTGTATATTGCTAATAATTGACGTACTTGATGAACATATCCAGTTGATATTGTTTGATGTGATGAGTTATTACAGATAAGGACAGAGACAGAAAAGGATACTTTTTATGAAGTTTTAGATGAATAATATATAGAGATGGAAAGACTAACAGAATTATTAAATCAATTTAGTGAGGAGAAATGTCCTTGAATGTTTAAGTATACGAATCAGGAGAGTTATATAAATATGAAGTTCGTATATTGAGGTGAGTGAAAGATAAATGATGAGACTATATGTTGTAAGAGTTATTGATTCATTGAGTGGCTAGTGGAGAACAATTATATAGAGTGGAAGACATTTGGAGAGATGGATACGAAGAGTTCTTGGTATTCAGACTTTGAGTTAAATGAGAATGCACCTATGTTTGATTATACAAACACATTACTTATGGAGCTCTCACTACATGAAGAGCCACTAAAGATTTTATGTAAGTTATTGAAGTAGACATGCAACGACTACACGACCTACGACTTCTTGTGGAGTGAGTGATGATATGATTAAATGTTTGTGGGTATTGATGGGCATTTACGGTACGGTTACTATTACTTATTGCTAGGATTTTATTTACTATATAAGTGAGATGACATTAGAAGAACTACTAAATAAACTTATAAAGAAAGGGTGGAAAGTTTACCATAGAAATTATAATAAATGTGTAAATGTATGGAGAAATTGTGCATATTTTATGTATAGAGATGAATATTGAAGACCAATGTCAGACAAATCCTTTTTTTTAAGAGAACTTGTGGCGAAAGAAAGTTGACTATGGCAATTCGTGTGTGAGAATGGGATGACAACATTACAAATAGAATACAATAATAGAAAAACACCAGAACGATGAGTTAGGTATCATTGGAATAAACATAGTAATGTTATACAAGAAGATGAGAGACTGACAAAAGAAAGAAAACGAAATGAAAATTACGAATACCGACTAATAGAAAGTGCCTTATGTGATGAAGATAAGTTAGAGGAATTTTTGTTAGAAAATATTAAAGTTGAGTAGTTTTAGTTTATAAATCAATATAAATGATAATAACATTAATAATAATCAATAGTATCCTTTGCGTATTAGTTTTTGTTTCTTTGTTGGTAGAAAATGAAGAAAGGAATTATTATCAATGAAAGATAAACATGTTTATGTATAAAATTGATGATATAAATAATTGGACTTTATGAAAAGAAATTAAATTAAAAGAATTAGAAAAAGAGAATAATAGATTACATATAGAATTAGCAATGGGTAGAATAAAAGATGATGTAAAAATCAGTGAATATAACGATAAAAGTTATTAGTTAATTTTAATTTATTATATAATAAATGCCAGAAAAACCTTTTTTATTTATGAATGACAAAGATATATTTAGGTCTTTATTTTGAGATGATATATATTTTTGAGCAACAGAAACATTGATAAAAAATGTATTAGAAATGTTGTGAATAAATAAAAACACAACAAAAAGATATGTTATATATAAATATAGAGAAATAGACGCAATAAAATTATTCCTTAAAAATCATATGTATGGATATGCTAAAGAAGAATATTATGTTACATCAGAAAAAGCAGCAGATAAAAGAATTACAGAGCTAGAAAAAGAAAATAAAGAACTAAAAGCACAGATAGCAGAATATGATGACCTTACAGAAGAACTAGACTACCGAAAGAGAGAGGCTAAAAGGTTATGACGGAGTTCCAAAAATAGTTGATAATATTTGGAACTCACTCCAAAAATAATTTATAAATTTAGTAATAATATGTGAAACGAGAAATATAATAACAGATACAGACAAGACTATTACAAGATGAACAGAGAAGAAATATTAGAAAATAATAAAGAGTATCGCAAAAAGACCATAAAAGATATGGAAAATGAAATAGATGAATTATATAAAAGGATAGCAAATTTAAAAATAATAATAGAGGCAAAAGATTTATATATAGAAGACCTTAGAAAATTAATAAATAAGTTAAAAAAAGAATAGTTTTAATTTATAATAAAATATAATGGAAAATAAAAAATCACGAAGTAATGTAGATTATTGGGATATTATTTTTAACAAATGTGAACGATGTAAAAATAATCAATTATGAGATGAAAAGATTATTGACGAATATATAAGATTAACAAACATAATAAATCATCGAGATAGTGAATGAATAAGTAGAGAATATGATGAAGATATGTTTTAGTTTATAAAGATATAGTAATGAAACGATATGAAAAATTAGGAGTATTTATGTTATATATGTTTGTTATAGCAATACTATATTTTTCTTTATTATTATGCTATTGAATGATATGTTATTGGATAAGACATTGATATATGAAAACAGTATGGATAGTTTCAATAATATTTGTTTTTGTATTTAGTTTGGTGTTTTATAAATTAACAAAAGATTATGAAGACGACCAAGTAAATATATTCTTACAATTAACAGATATTGTAAAACTTGTATTTTGGCTTGGTTTATTAAGTTTTTTGATATTTTTATTTTTTGATGTACAATAATGATTAGAAAAAAAACAGGTATTTGGCTTATTATTATAATAAATATATGGTGAATTATTTTATCTATTTGAATTTCAGAAACATATCGTCTTGTTAGAGATACAGATGTTAATGATAAAATAACAGAAAATAATGAATTAATCTGATATTGGTGAAAATCTGTTATAAATTTTATAGATGAAAATTATGCTCATACTATGGAGGAATATAAATTTGAAGATGATTTTACAATAGCAGGAGAAGATGAAGATAAAGATTATAAAGATAGAGATTTTTGTAGTATAACAGAATCTACTGATAGGGTATTAGCAAATAATTATCTTATCTGACATTGTTATTGGGACGAAATAAAAATAGATGATTTACCTTTATATTGAGAATTTATCAGATGTGATTGATATAAAGTATATATGATTGTGAAAGATAATAATTGAGTAAATATTAATAATCTTTACATAGCATTAAATGGTGATTGAGAAATATATAGATTAGAAAATAACTATATATATGAAAGTTGTTTAAAAATTGTTTATGATTTATAATTTAACAAATAACACAATGAAACGATTAGCAATAGAGTTTATTAAATTATGGTATAAATATTGTAGATTACATTTTAAATATCACACAGAGAAGCGTAAAGTTAGAAGGCTTGAAAGTACAATAGTACAGACAAATTGAGTTGATAAATTATTGCAAGATTCATATTTACAATTTACAGAAGATTTAGAAAAAGAAAGAAGAAAAGAAATGAAAGATTTTAACAAATTATTAGATTGAGATGAATAAAAAAGTATTAAATGCTTATGAATTACCAAAATGAGCAAAAGTATCATTTGATTGAGAAAATTTTTATGAATTTTTATGAATGGATTGAATGTATTGAAGATTTAAGGATAAAGATTGAATGATATGATTTGCTTATTGAAAGTTTGAATATGATGATGTTAAAGATTTATACATTTGTATAGATGATAAAGAATAATGAAAACTTATCTTTTTTGAATTTTGTTAGTTATTAATTAGTGTTTATCAAAAAAGATACAATTTCATTAAGTATTTTTATAAATTAATCATAAAAAAAATGAGTATTAAAGATTTAAAAAAAGAATTAGAACAGGTACAAGACCAAAAAGAAAAAGAAAAGATTATTCGTGATTATTGAGAAAAGAAATTTATCTGATGTGGTAGAGTTTTTATATGGATAATCATATTGTTAACTATCTTATGTATGTTATGCTGATTTATAGCATTATTAAAATTTTTACTTACTTACATATTCTAATGAGCAAATTAAGTAGAAAATTATATTTAGAAAATTTAGATATTATTCATACAAAATTGACAATTATGGCAATTGATTTTGTTTGAAAATATTTTTGACGAGAGGCAGAATGGTGGTTTATATGAGATAATAAAGGTGAACTTCCTATGGTTGTATATGTTAATGATTTATTTTTTAATATTGATACTATGTATACAGCATTGTATTATGATGTGAAATATGATGATTTAATGGAACGATACGATTTGAACTCTACTCCTGGTAAAGATTATAATATAAATTTTAAAAATTTCTGTATGGGAAAGTGATACACTAAAAACAAAATAAAAAAATACTAAAAAAGACTTGATTTTTGAAAAATTTTTATTACAATATATATTGTAAATATAAGTTTTAAAATATAAGTATAAAAATGGAAGAAAAAAGTTTTAGTAAAAAAGATTTAGAAAAATTAGGTTTATTATTAGAAGAACTTTGACAGATATTAAATGAGTATGCAAGGAAATGACAGTATAGTGATGAATATGTTGATAAGTCAAAAAGAAAAAGTTCAGAGATAAATGCTTTGTTTAGAAAAAATTGATTATTAGGATAATTTTTATCTATTAAAAAATAAGAAATGTTAATATTATGATTATTAATTATTGTTGGTGATATTATGTGAATTATTAAAGTATTTGGTTGATGAAAAAACCGACCAAAATGGTTGAATATTATTGTATGAATTTGTTGTATCTTATTGCTCGTAGCTTGTTTTGGTATGAGTCAATAATACAAATAACGATGACAAAACTCTTTTATAAAGGTCATAAGACCTTTATATGCAGGTATAATTCAGTTGGTTAGAATGGTTGTCTTCCAAACAGCATACACGAGTTCGAATCTCGTTACCTGCTTATTAAAATATTTCGTAAAACAAATATAATGCTAGGCTGTATGGAGTAAATAGATTTCTAGAGTTTATTTACTCAAAGTGTATTAATCCAGCTGGTTGATACGAACGTAGGGACTAACAACCTCGCCCTACACACATAACAGGGAGTATTTCAAATGGTAGAATGCGCCACTTGGACTGGCGTGGTTGTGAGTTCGAGTCTCGCCTCCCTGAAATGTGCTAGTAGCTCAATTGGTTAGAGCAACGGACTGTTAATCCGTGGGTTGTAGGTTCAAGTCCTACCTAGTACGAATTAAATAGGAGATTAGCTCAGATGGGTAGAGCAACTGTCTGATATACAGTAGGTCGTTAGTTCAAGTCTAACATCTCCTAATTAATGGGATGTCGTCTAATGGTAGGACAGCAGGCTTTGGACCTGTTAATCTATGTTCAAATCATAGTATCCCAAAGTTTATTGATTATATTAGCACTTAAAATGGAGAGTTGGCAGAGTGGTTGAATGCACTTGTTTGCTAAACAAGCATACGGATGGAAAGCCGTATCGTAAGTTCGAATCTTACACTCTCCGATTTATATTAAAAAACAAGAAATGGAAATTAAATGAAAATATGCTACTGCAAATATACATTGTAAAGTAATAGAAGATGAAGCATTACAGCAGATAGATAATATAACGAATTGTATATGAATGGATTGAAGTAATATAGAAATTATGCCAGACGCACATAGTTGAAAAGGTTGTGTAATATGATTTACTGCTACTATTAAAGATAAGATTGTACCAAATTTGGTATGAGTTGATATTGGTTGTTGAATGGCTTATGCAAAATTTAGTTATTTTTGAGATATAAATTTTGAAGAATTAGATAAATTTATAAGAGAACATATACCAAGTTGATTTGATATAAGAGATAAAAGGTATTGATTAAAAAGTAATGAGTTTTTTCAGTTTACTTCATTATGAGTTATAAATTATGATTTGTTAGATAAGTTAAGATGTAAAAAGGTAGATTTAGATAGAGCTGAAAAATCAGTATGAACATTATGATGATGAAATCATTTTATAGAGATAGATAAATGTTGAGAAAATGAATATTATCTTGTAGTACATTCTTGAAGTAGATATTTATGAAAGCAGATATGTGAATATTATCAAGATTTAGCATTAGAAAATATGAAAAAAAATGTAAGAATAAATTGAAGAACAAAAAATGAAATGATACAACATTTAAAAGAATCAGGTAGAGAAAAGGAGATACAAAAATATATTAAATTATTCCATAGTTTGAATCAAGAATATGTTGAAAGAAATAAAGATGTAGCATTTTTAGAATGAAAAGATATGGAAGACTATATACACGACGCTAATATTTGTAAATTATATGCACAATTTAATAGAGAAGTTATGGTGACACAGATATTAAATTATTTTTGAGTATTACCAGAATGATTAAAAATAAAACATACAATACATAATTATATAGATACAGATGAAATGATTATTAGAAAATGAGCTATTAAAAATGATGAAGAATGTTTAATACCTATTAATATGAGAGATTGAGCATTTATTGTATCAAGGAAAGATGATATGAAATGAAAATGGAATAATAGTTTACCACATTGAGCAGGAAGATTAATGTCAAGGAATAAAGCAAGAGAAACAATAAATATAGATGATTACAAAAAGTCTATGGAATGAATATGGTCTTCTTGCATATCTGAATGAACATTAGATGAAAGTCCTATGGCTTATAAAAATATTAATGATATAAAAGATGTAATTGAAGAAGTATGTGTTATTAAAGAGCATATAAAACCTATTTATAATTTTAAAGCAGAATAATATGAAATTAGATAGCCGAGTTAGTTGAGATAGCCGATTTAGTATAGATTGAACTTGTTGATTTTTGAGTGATATAGACCCTTACAAAGCAGTAGATAATATGTGAAAACGATATTTAACGTTTGGTAATAAAAAAACACAAGAAGAGTGTAAAAGATTATTAAAAGAGTATTTGAAAAATCATTTAGATTTATCAGAAATAACAAAATGACAAAATGAATAAAAAATAGTAAGAGTACATTAAAATTAAGTAAACAATATTTCAAAACAAAAAAAGCAGCAGATTTATTTATACAAGAATATGCTAATGATTTAAGCATATGGAAAGAAATATTTAAACTATATAAATGAAAAAGCCGAAAAGAATTAGCAGATAGAGTTTTTTCACAATATATTAGATTGAAAAATTGTGATACAAGATGAAATTGTATATGTTGTACTTGTGGTAAAATATATTCACGGAGAGAGATACAAAATTGACATTATAAAAGCAGATGAGATATGATGTACAGATATAGTGAGGAGAATTGTCATCCACAATGTTATAAATGTAATGTAATATATTGATGAAATTATAGGAATTATCATAAATATATGTTGAATAGATATTGAGAAAAAGTTGAGGAAGAAATACGAAATAATAAAAAATCTGTAAAATATAATCAAGAACGATATGAGAAAGCAATTTTGTATTGGTTTAGTTGTATAAAAGAGTATCTAAAAAAAATAAAAAAATAACTTGAAAACATATAAAAAAAGTGTATAAAATTTTTATTTAGAATTAGAGAAAAAAATGAGAACAATGAGTGTAAAATTTACGGAAGAATTAGATGAAGCAATAAGAGATTACTGTTTCAAAAAAAATCTTACAATGAAATGATTTTTTGAGAAATGTTGAATGACTTGAAATAATTATTATGTAATAAGAAGTAGAAAGATTATTTGACAAAATTCGATAGCAAAAATCAAGAAATATGTAAAAGATTTTGATTTTAATTCTTTACCGAAAATAGATGTATACTATAACAAAGGAAATTAAATGGGATATGGCACATAGATTGCCAGATTATAACTGAAAATGTTGGAATGTCCACGGACATACATATAAGGCATTGATTACAATAGAATGAGATTTATACCAATGACACACAAGTGAAAATGGTATGGTTATGGATTTTTGATGATTTAAAAAGGTAAAAGATTGGATAGACGAACATCGGGACCACGCTTATGTATGAAGAAAAGATGATTATGTATTAGAATATCTAAAAGAAAAGAATTTTAGGACATATACATTTGATTTTAGTCCTACGGCAGAGCAAATGAGTAAATATTTATTCAATATAGCAGAAGATGTTTTACCAAGATGAAAATGAATAAAGGTAAAATCTGTGACTATATATGAAACTCCTACAAGTTTTAGCACTTATTCAGAATAAAAAATGCAAGAAGAAGTAAAAAAAATATTACAATATCTATGAGAAGATATAAATAGAGAATGATTACAAGATACTCCAAAGAGAGTAGAAAAAGCTTATGCAAAATTATTTGAGTGATATAATCAAAAGGTGGAAGATGTTATGACGGTGTTTGAAAATGAAAGTAAATGAATAGACCAAATTGTTTGATTAAATGATATTGAGTTCTATTCGTTTTGTGAACACCATATGCTTCCATTTTTTTGAAAAGCAACAGTTTATTATATACCAGGGAAAAAAATCTGTGGTATTAGTAAATTAGCAAGGATAGTAAATATATATGCGAGAAGATTGCAAAATCAAGAAAGGCTTACAAAACAGATAGCAGACGCATTAGAAAAATATTTAAAACCAAAAGCTATTGCTGTAATATTAGAATGAAAACATTTCTGTATGATAGCAAGATGAGTAGAGAAACAAAACTCTATAATGAAAACATCTGATTTAAGATGAGTATTTAGAAAAGATTGAAAAGCAAGACAAGAATTATTTAACCTTATAAATAAATAATGGAAATACTATTAGCAGAACCTATATTCAAATCTCTCCAATGAGAATGACCTAATACTTGACTTCCAAGCATTTTTATTAGATTTTATGGTTGTAATTTATGTTGTAAATGGTGTGATAGTTTGTATGCTGTAAACAATCCTGAAAGTATTGTAAAAATGACGGTAGAAGAAATTGTGGAGAAGATAAAGGAATTAAATTGTACTAATATTATTTTTACTTGATGAGAGCCTAGTTTGTTTTCGGACAAGATACAGGCAATACAAGATATGCTTGGTGCTTGATATACATACGAGATAGAAACAAATGGAAGTAATCCTATTAAGAATAGATTTGAGCAGATAAATATATCTCCAAAATTAAGTAATAGTTGAAATAAAAAATACGAATTAAAAGCATTAAATTGACGACCACAGGAAACTGTTTATCCAATACACGTATGTTTTAAATTTGTAGCGAAATGAAAAGAAGATTTTGATGAAATACAAGAATATATCAAAGAGAATAGTATACCAATTTATATGGTATATATAATGCCAATGTGAACAGATAATAAAAGTCAGGACAATAAAGAAGTATTACAATTTTGTTTAGATAATTGATATCATTATTGCCAAAGAATACATATTTTACTTTTTTGAAATAAGAAATGAGTATAAAAGAAAAAGCCGTAGTGGTAGTAAGTTGATGATTAGATTCAACAGTATTACTCCACAAAATCATTAATGAATGATATGAGCCTTATGTTTTAACATTTAATTATTGACAGAAACATAATAAAGAGGTTGAATTTGCAAAAAAAACTTGTGAAAAATTATGAGTAAAACAAAAGATAATAGATATTTCATTTATGAAAGATTTATTGGATAGTTCTTTATTAAATGATAATGAAGAAATCCCTGAATGAGATTATAGAGAAGAAAACATGAAATCGACAGTAGTTCCAAGTAGAAATTTAATATTCAGTTCTATTGCAATTTGATATGGGCAAAGTATATGAGCAAAGATAGTTGCTTTATGAGTGCATTGATGAGACCATACAATTTATCCTGATTGTAGGAAAGAATTTGTAGAAAAATTAAATGAAGTAGCAAAAATTAGTGATTGGAATTGTATTGAGTTATATTGTCCATTTACAGATATAAGTAAAACAGATATAGTAAAAATATGAAATGATTTATGAGTAGATTTTTCTCTTACTTGGAGTTGTTATAAATGAGGAGAAAAACCTTGTTGAAAATGTTGAACTTGTACAGAAAGATTAGAAGCATTTAGAGATAATGGACTTGAAGATGTTTTAGATTATGAATAATAATCTGTTTTAACTTTACTTTTATTAGATGAAGTTATATCTTGCTTGATATTCTACTTGAAAAAAACGATTACCAACTATTGATGTTTGACAAAATTATCTCGAAACATATCTTGTGGCAAAAAAATGGGATATAGAAAAAGAATATGCTTGGAGTAAAAAGAAACGATTTTTAGATAGTTGAGCTTTTTCTGCAAAAACATTATGAATAAAAATAGATATAAATGAATATATAGATTTTATTATAAAAAATAAAAAGTTTTTTGAAGTTTACGCTAATCTTGATGT
>Ga0265301_10003113_pt1 | contig 18000 bp, 8 predicted proteins | sample AusTroGonzalo_MG_2_FD_193488 | JGI IMG/M metagenome (GOLD analysis project Ga0265301, IMG submission 193488) | Bovine rumen microbial communities from tropical cattle in Woodstock, Queensland, Australia - Gonzalo_04 | ecosystem: Host-associated > Mammals > Digestive system > Stomach > Rumen ... | reverse complement strand
GCATGTGGCTCCCGATGTTTGTCGAGCGCCTGAATTATGTTGACATGCAGAAGATGGGGCTGCAATTGACCCCTGAAGAGCTTTACAGCATCAACCACAGCAGTCTGAAGGACGCCATCGTGGGTTTGGGCAGCGATGCTATGCCTCGCGGCTTCTTCTGCACCGGTGAGATTGTGAGCGAACACGGCTTACTGTTCACCAACCACCACTGCGGCTACGGTGCCATCCAAAAGCTCAGCTCCGACCAGCATGACTACCTCCGCGACGGCTTCTGGGCCAAGAACTACGGCGAAGAATTGCCCGCTCCCGAAATGACTGCCTCGTTCCTCGTCCGCATGGAAGACGTTACCAAGGACATCCTTGGCGTTGTCACCGATGAGATGGACTATCAGGACCAGCAGGCTGCCATCCGCAAGAAGATTAAAGAGTTAGAGACTGCCGCTTCGGAAGACGGCAAGTACAACCCTGTCATCAAGGGCTTCTTTGAGGGCAATGAGTACTACATGTTCGTCTATCAAGTATTCCCCGATGTGCGTCTCGTAGGCGTGGCCAACTCATCCATCGGTAAGTTCGGTGGCGACACCGACAACTGGATGTGGCCCCGTCACACTGGCGACTTTAGCATCTTCCGTGTCTATGCTGACAAGGACGGCAACCCCGCCGCCTACAGCAAGGACAATGTGCCGCTGACTCCCAAGCACCACCTTCCCATCAGCCTCGACGGCGTGCAGAAGGATGACTTCACCATGATTTGGGGCTTCCCGGGCAGCACTGAGCGTTACATGTCGAGCTACGGCATCGACTACAATGTTGACACCTTCTATCCTGCCATTATCGACATCTTCGGCAAGCAGCTTGAAGTGATGGAAGAATACATGAAGGTCGACGAGCATATTAATTTAATGTATGCCGACAACCACGCTGGTCTAGCCAACACCTGGAAGAACTTCATCGGCCAGTGCAAGATGCTCCGCAAGAACAAAGTCAGCGAGAGCAAGGTCGCTTTGGAGAAAGACTTCACCAACTGGGTGAACAAGAACAACAAGACCGAATACAAAGACGCCCTCCCGAACCTGAAGGAAGCCTACAAGACCATGGGCGAGGTGGCCAAGTATATCTACTATCCTAACTTCGTCTCCAACATCGGTGCCGCTGGCATTGCTGCCCAGTTCGACAGCTACTATCAAGCCTACATCTCGAAGGACAAGGAAGCTGAAGAAATGGCTCTCACCCTGCTCCAGCAAATGGATGTGGACGCCCTCTTCGCCGAGACCGACCCACAGGTGGAAAAGAAGACCTTCGCCGAGATGCTGAAGACTTACAAGAACGCCTTCAAGGGCGAGGCTCTGCCTGAAGTCTACACCATCATCGACAAGAAGTTCAAAGGCGACATCGATGCCTTTGCCGACGATGTCTACACCAACTCCATCTTCGCCACTCCTGAGAGCATCAAGGCATTTATCGCCAAGCCCCAGCCCAAGAAGATTGGCAAGGACTACGCTTACATCACAAACACTTCGATGATGGAAGTTATCATGCAAGGCGTGCCGGCCTATCGTCAGGCCATGCAAGCCATCAGCGAGAACGACCACATTTTCGTGAAAGGTCTGCGCGAATACTATGCCGCCACTCAGCCCGAGAAGAGCCTCTATCCCGATGCTAACTCAACTATGCGTATGAGCTACGGCTCGGTGCAAGACTATATGCCTGCCGATGCTGTGCACTATGACTATATCTGCACCGCCAACGGTATCCTCGAGAAATACGTCCCGGGCGACTACGAGTTTGACGCCCCCAAGCGCCTCATCGACCTCATCGAAAAGAAAGACTTCGGTGCCTATGCCGACGACAGCGGCGAGCTGGTGGTCTGCTTCCTCTCGACCAACGACATTACTGGCGGCAACTCAGGCAGCCCCATCATGAACGGCAAGGGCGAATTAATCGGCTTGGCCTTCGACGGCAACTGGGAAGCCATGAGTGGCGACGTCAACTTTGAGCCTCGCCTGCAACGCACCATCAACGTCGATGTGCGCTACGTGCTTTTCATCATCGACAAGTATGCTGGTGCCACCAATCTGATTGACGAACTCGACATCCGCAAGAGCGAGCCACAGCCCGAGCGCGTTGAAGAAGAGGAGATTTAAACTCATTTCAGATATGTACAAAATCGAAAAACACCCCATTTTGGACATCCCGCAAGAAGACCTTGTGGAATTCCAATATGAAGGCAAAACCGTAAAAGGTCAGCGGGGCAAAACCATTGCCGCCGCCCTTCACCAAGCTGGTTATCCTGTTCACAGCCACAGTCTTGACGGACGCAACCGAAGCCTCAACTGCGGTATTGGCAAATGCGGTGCCTGCGAAATGCTGGTTGATGGCAAAATCCGCCGCATCTGCATCACCCTTGTCGACGGCGTGAAGGAAGTAAAGGCCATCAACAACGAGGCCAACGTGCTTCCCGAGCCCAAAGAGCCCCAGCCCCGCGAGGTGAAGATCTACAAGACCCAAGTCGCTATCATCGGTGCCGGTCCTGCGGGTCTCGCCTGCCGTGAGCAGCTCAACGCCTTCGGCATCAGCAACATCGTAGTCGACAACAACGCCAACATTGGTGGTCAGTTCAACATGCAGACCCACCAGTTCTTCTTCTTCGAAAAGGAGAAGAAATTCGGCGGTATGCGTGGCTTCGACATTGCCAAAACGCTGGCTGGCGACAACCACGAGGGTATTCTCTTGAACAACACCGTTTGGGATTTGCTCGAAGGCGGTCGCGTAGCCATTAAGAACATCGTCAATGGCGAGGTGGGCTACATCGATGCACAACACCTTGTAGTCGCCACAGGTGCGGTGCCCTTCATGCCGACCTTTGAGAACGACGACGTGCCGGGCGTGTATACCGCTGCCGTGTTCCAGAAAATGATGAATCAGGAGCACACCTTATTAGGTAAGAAGGTCCTCACCGTGGGTGCTGGCAACATCGGCTACCTGACCTCCTATCAAGGCATGCAGGCCGGAGCTACCATCAAGGCCATCATCGAGGCCATGCCCCGCGAGGGCGGCTTCCCCGTTCAAGCTAACCGTGTGCGCCGCTTGGGTATCCCGATTATGACGGGCTATACGCTGGTTCGCGCCATCCCGAATGCCGACTATACTGGCATCACGGGTGCCGTCATCGCTAAGTGCGAGAACTTCAAGGCCATCCCTGGCACCGAACAAGTCATTGACGACATCGACATCATCAACATCTGCACCGGCCTTATCCCCGACAGCCAACTGCTCGTCAAGGGTCGCGAGGTGTTCGGATTGAATACCTACGGTGCTGGCGACGCTATCCGCATCGGTGAAGGCACCAGCGCAGTACTGAGAGGCAAGCAAGTCGCCTACGAGGTAGCCCAAGCCATCGGCGTGCGCTTCAACTATGACGATTATCTTGAGATTTCGAGACAATATATCGACTCGCAACAGCATCCTGTCAGGCTCCTCGACAAGCCCAACCTGCCTACGCCTGAGCGTATGCAGCAGAAGGCTTTCGTACAGGCCGACTGCCTCTATGGTTTCGCCTGCAACCCCTGCTCGTTCAGCTGTCCGCAAGGCGCCATCACCAAGCCTTCCACCAGCAGCACGCCTACCATCGACTACAACAAGTGCATCGGCTGTATGCTGTGTGTCTCAAGTTGCCCGGGTCTGGCTATCTTCGGCTACGACGTGAAGAAATCGACCTGCTTCCTCCCCATCGAATACGAAGTGCAAGAGGGTGCAGAGGTCTATCTCGTCGACAACGACGGTCAAATGATTGGCGAAGGTGTCATCGAGAAGGTTCTCAAAAAGTCTAACAAGACCAATGTCGCCCGCGTGGTGGCCCGTTCTTCACGTCCTTCTGGCGAGGCCAGCATGGTGTTTGAACTGACCGACGTGAAAGGCTTCATCCTGAAAGACAGATACAATGCCAACAAGGAGCTCACCACTCCCCTCTCCTCCAAGAAAGAGGCTGAGGCCGAAGGCGAGACCTACGTCTGCCACTGCGAGGACATCAAGCTCGACCGCGTGCTGCGTGTCATCGGCAACCGCAAGACCATCTCGGTGGACGAGCTGAAACACATCACCCGCATGGGTATGGGTCCCTGCCGTGGTAAGCGCTGCATCCCCCGTGCCCGTCAGATTTTGCGTTCCTACGGCATAGAGCTGGTAGGCGACGCCACCCCACGTGCCCCGCTGTCGAACCAAGTCAGTCTCGGTGACCTCTACAACCCGTACACTAAAGAGACCTTTATCTTCCCCGAAATGAACGGCGTGAAGAAAGAGCAGGTCGAAGTGTTCATCGCTGGTGGCGGTATCGCGGGTAGTGCCCTCTTCCGTTATTTCTCGGAAGCTGGAAAGAAACCCGTGATGATCAACTACAGCCGTGGCGCCTCTTGGCGCTGCATCGGTGGTGGTCGTCCGGCCTTCTCCAACCCCGACATTGCGGATATCGCTGTGCATAACCACGAAATCTTCAAGGAGATGCAGAAGGTACACAACATCAACTACCACCTGACGCATTATGTCAACCTGGTACACGATGAGGCCACCTACAACTCACTCGACGCCTCACGCGCTTGGAGCGATGCCTATATGATTGAGCGCAAGGACTTCAAGAAAGAGATTTCTCCGCTATGGGATGATAGCAAGGACACCTACAGCCACGCTTTGATTACCCGCGACTGCTGGCAGGCTACTCCCGGTCGCGTCATTGACTACATCCGCTGGATCGGTGTGCAGAACGGTGGCCGCTACTTTGAGGACTGCGAGCTGCTCCACGTGCAGAAAGTCGGTGGACACTACGTCACCTTGGTGCGTACCCACGAGGGTGAATTTGTTGAATATACCTGCGACCACTTCGTTAACGCGATGGGCTGGGGTGCCGAGAAGTTCAACGATATGCTAGGCTTGGACACCGGTCTCTATCCGGTGAAGCACCAAGCCTTCATCACCCGTCGTCTGCCCATGATGGGACCTAACGGAGGCCCGCTCGACATGATCATCGACCGTCGTCACTACAAGGGCTTCAGCGCCGTCTATGGACAGCAGTGGGCCCACACTGGCCAGATTATCGGTTGCGCTTCGCCTGACACCGATGCCTACGAGGCCCGTCAGAACATCAAGTACAACAGCAAGGAGTTTTTGGAGATTGTCTCTGAGGTCTTCGCCGACTGGATTCCCAATCTGGGCGAAGTCAGCTTCCTCGCTTGCTGGGCCGGACGTTACACCGAGCCGCGTTACATCGTCGACCCAGAGGTCGGTCTCTGCACCGGTCTGCGTGGTCACGGCTTCATGCTCGGCCAGTACCTCGCCAAGTTGTATGTCGACAAGTACCTCGGCAAGGAGGTGCCTGGCTACATGAAAGACCTCGCCCTCAGCGGCAAGGGCTTAAGCGAGAACGCGTTCAAATAAAACCTGCAGGGACGCAACGCTTGCGTCCGACGTGCATAAAATAAGGCTGTCGCAGTTTTGTGGCAGCCTTATTTTATTGGTGTTTATATGATTCACAAAGTTGTGTTACACACATTTGTGAAACACAAAGTTGTGAATTGAAAAATAATGTGTATTGCGCCTTAACCGAGAAAAAGTATTATCTTTGCACCATCAAATCAACTCATTATGAGCACCCAGTCCATGATACAGATTATTGCCAAGTATTTCGAGACACAGCCTGTCTTGAAAGCCTGGCTGTTCGGCTCCTACGCGCGAGGCGAAGAAAAACCTTGGAGCGACGTGGATATCCTTTTTGTGCCAGACCGTTCAGGAAAGCCGTTTACCTTGTTGACCATGGGCGGTATGTATTTGGACTTAAGGGAATTGCTTGGTCGAGAAGTGGATTTGGTTGAAGACGGTTCACTTCGTCCTTATGCTGTTGAAAGTGTCGAACGTGATAAGCAATTGATTTATGAGAGAAAGAGCTAGAGATAAGGGCAGGTTGGAAGACATCATTGAGTATTCCGATAATATCACGCATTTTATAAAAAATGTTTCTTATGAGGAGTTCTCAAAAAGCAATCTTTTGTATTTCGGTGTAATGAAGAATATAGAGGTGGTTGGGGAAGCAACTTATATGTTGACCAAAGCTTTCAAGGCGGCTCATCCTGAGACACCTTGGAAGATGATTGAAAGCATGAGGCATATCTTGGTTCATGATTACGCTCACGTCATTATGGAAACCTTGTACGACACCGCTGTCAACAGCATCCCCGAACTGCGGAAACAGGTCGAAGGCTATCTCGCTGAAACAGACTGGAACAAATGGGAGCAAGGAGAAGACTTATTCAACGACACACAAGATGCTGTCTATAAGAGCGTAGTCGGCATAGCCAAAAACATGAGGGCTCAAGGCCTTTCCGATGAGCAAATCGCAAATATCACCGGCCTTTCTGATTTGGAAATTGCAGAGTTATAAAACGCAAACTATCAAACACGCCCGAGAATCGCTTCCCGGGCGTTTTTAATATCGTGTCAATCCTGTTTATCTTACCACAAATTTCCGCGTCCCATCGCCTATAGTGATGAAATACATCCCTTGAGGCAGGTTGGAGACATCAATCCGCTGGGTTTCCTCACTGATGGTTCCGATCATCATGGTTTGGCCCATCAGGTTGCTGATGCGGTAGGTTTCGGCCTGTAGAGACGCACGGCCGTGCGTCTCTACGAACAATACACCATTGGCCGGGTTAGGATAGACAATAAAGGTTCCTGAGCCTGCCGAAGGACCGTCTTCCTCGACGCCGTTATGATATTCCTGATACACCTCGTCGCAGTCCCGGTCGCCGTATTTAAATACTAACTCGCCCTCGCGCCAGTAGCAGCGGATACCTTCCACACGATATTTCTTGCCATGCGTCATCAAGCGTTCCGGGAAGAAGCTGGTCAGGTGGCCTATGCCGCAGATGATGGTTCCGCTGAATAGGTCGTTCTCGTCGCTCACTTGCAGCATCTTATACAAACATCCTTCGTATTCTTGAAACTCCACGGTGTCCACATGCATGGTAATGCTCTCCATGCCAACCTTGATTTCCCATTCGTCGCCAGCCTCAGCACTGAAATCATAAAGCATGGTAAACTCCTCCAAGTCTTTATTCCACCAATAGATGACGCCGTTCTCTTCATAGACATACTCGCGCGTCACCTCAGTGTATCCGCTCTTGTCGTAAAGCGTGTTGGTTCGGATGATGATAACCACATCCTTATGGTTGACCGTCGTATCGGCAGCATATTCAAGATGCTGATAGGTGATGCTACCATTTTCGTTTTCGATTTCGTAGTACCATTCCGTTCCAACGAAAGGATAATCGACCTCGATCCCGCTAAATACCGGGAATCCGTCGTTTATTAAATCCGTATCCGGCTGCCAACGGTGAACCATAGCAAGCACCGATGGATATTGCTCCACCAAGGTCTGTGCTCCTAAGTTCAAGGCCTCCAAAAGGCTAGTTGTGCCATATTGAATGCTGTCGAGGAGCCATTCCGTTGGCGATTCCGTGGCATGAAAAGCGCAAGCGTTTGGCAGAGGTTCGCCTTCGCTCACGCTGGCATGATTCTCCCTATACAGCCAATAACAATCGCTGAAATGATCAGTCTCTTGCTGATTGTATGCGATGGCTCCCATGGTTTCCTGACCTGTTATCACCTCACCTGCATTATACACATTTTGGATGGTGCAACTTCCTATATTTTCACCGCCTCCAAGAATACCACCTGCATAAATAGGAGCACTCACAGAACCCCTGTTAAATACATTCACTATATAGACATTTCCTTCTTCTTTTGAGCCTAAGATTCCACCTGCATCTCCTTGCTCTTCACTCTCCATTACCACATCCCCGAAATTGCTACATTCTACGATACAGAGATTCCCCCAAGCCTGCCCAATGTGGCCTACAATACCTCCTGCGCTTTCAGTGCCAGTGGCATTCGCTGGACGATGACAAGTCACCCTTGAATGATTAGTGCAGTTTTGGATAAAGGAAGGAGTAGCATCATGATTCATAAAATAGAAACCCACAATGCCTCCACAACATCCAGTGCCTGACACATAGGCAGAGTTATGGCAATCCCGGATATCACTGCTATAAATTCCAACACTACAACGAATACCACCAAGAATTCCACCAACACAACCATTCTGGACACCTTCGGGGCTACTGACTCGGCCTGTTTCATTATTGAGACATTCTACAACAGAGCTATAGTTCACTAAACCCGCTATACCGCCTGCAAATCCACCAATAACTTTTTGATTGTTCGTGCATCGCACAATTGTCCCATACCACATTTGACCAACTATTCCGCCTGCAAGTGAACTTCCCTGAACATCATAACCATCGGTCACACCTTGCATAACACAATTATCAATCACGTATGGCACTCTTTTATACAAATCGCTGACTCCTCCCACAACGCCGCCAGCGATGGATGCTTCCACCTTCACTGCCTCTTTAACTTGGCATGCCATGATGGAGTAAGTCTGATCGCTTGTACCCTGTTCCCCGTATGTGTAGCCAGCCAAGCCTATCAAACCTCCTGCAACACCATTATGTTTGTCGGTTGAGGCGCGGCCATCATATATACTGCAATTGTATATGTTCGTCAGTCCGGCATAACCCACAAGGGTGCCCACATATTTTCCGTTTCCGCTGACATAGCATTGTGTCAGACGAACATTGCTGATTTCGGCACCATTGGTGCATCCGAAGAGACCACCTACAGGTTGCACGTCACCATCGGCGATGGTTTGATATAGATTGCTGATAGTTTTAGAATCTCCCGAACCATCGAAATGCCCTGTGAATGGATGCACGGTTGTTCCAATGGAAACCCATTCCTGAAAACCACCATCACAACTAACCAAATTGATGTCTTCCGTTAGGATGTAATAGGCATCGTTACCCATACCAATGCTGGTACGCTGGGCAAGTAGTGCCAGCTGTTCTGCGGTTGCAATCCGATAAGGGTCTTCCGCTGTGCCGTTGCCACCGGCATAAGCATCAGCTGCTGTACCATCCCAACAATAGCCTTGTTCATCACAGTCGTACGCGCCAAGATGTAACACCATCTCGCCATCAACGAGATAGCAACGCAGGTAATCTGGATACGGACCATCATATATGTCACCCACGCATGCATACGGATAAGGGAACAAACCGCTGATTTCGCCGATGCCATCGATGATAGTACCATTGCCAAAGTAATTCAATTCGCCACTATAGCTAACCCGTTGAGCCCTGAACTCTTGATTATGACCCCATCCTTCATAATAAGTGATTTCCGTCACTGTGACTTCGTAGGCGCAAGAATCGATTTCACAAATCCACGACTCACCTTCCTCGGCATTGAAGTCATAAAGTGTTGTAAATCTGCCTAATGTTTGGTTATACCAGTACACTACGCGATTTTCCTCATAGACATACTGATTTGTTCCATTGCCGCCCAAATACTGCGGCGAAATGATACTGCACTGGTGGTCTTGAATGAGGGTATCGCCCAATACCTCCATGTGATAATAGGAAATGGGGCTGCCCATGAAGGAGCTGAGATTGAAATACCACTCAGCACCTTGGGGAGCGAATGTGCTTTGCTGCGCCACGCCAACAAGGGCGAAGGCCATCAGGATAATTGTTGTTACTAGCTTTTTCATTGTACTTTTATTTTATTGTTACTTATTTGATTCAAAATCCTAATGGGCATGGGTATCTGCATTTGTCTTGGAATTAAAACTATCTCACCACAAATTTCCGAGTTCCGTCGCCGATGCTGATGAAATACATCCCTGAGGGCAGGTTGGTGACATCAATCCGTTGGCTCTCAGAGGTGATGTTGCCGGTCATTAGGGTCTGGCCCATCAGGTTGCTGATGTGGTAGGTTTCGGCCTGTAGAGACGCACGGCCGTGCGTCTCTACGAACAATACACCATTGGCCGGGTTAGGATAGACAATAAAGGTTCCTAAGCCTGCCGAAGGATCGTCTTCCTCGACGCCGTTGTGCAATTCCTCATATACCTCGTCGCAGTCCCGGTCGCCGTATTTGAAGACTAATTCTGCCTCGCGCCAGTAGCAGCGGATGCCTTCCACGCGATAATTCTTGTCGTGCGGCATCAGCCTTTCGGGGAAGAAGCTGGTGAGATGGCCGATGCCACTCATAATCTCTCCACTGAACAGGTTGTTTGCATCGCTCACGTGCAACAATCTATAGGTCGTTCCTTCATATTCATAGTGTTCCACTGTGTCGACATGCATAATAATGCTTTCCGTACCCACTTTGATTTCCCATTCGTCACCGGTTTGGGCGCCAAGGTCATAGAGCAAGGTGAAATCCTGAAGGGTCTCGTTCCACCAGTACACCTTGCCGAAGTCTTCGTAGATGTATTCGCGGGTCACTTCGCTGTGTTCGCCCTTCTTGTCGTAGAGCGTGTTGGTACGAATGATGATTTTCACGTCCTTGTGGTTGACGGTCGTGTCGGCGGCATATTCCAAATGCTGGTAGGTGATGCTTCCGTTCTCGTTCTGGATTTCGTAGTACCATTCCGAACCCAGCGAAGAAATGTTTCCGACGTGGAAATACACATAGTCCGGGCTGTGAGGATTCTCGCTTCTTTTGGCAGGTGCCGACTCGCGGCCATCGGTATAGGAAGCGGTAAGTTGGTAGTAATAGTCACCGAAAGGACTCTGCAAGGTATCAAAATACTCTTCCTCGTCCCTGCCCACCTCGGCAATCTTCTCCAATTCGTCCAAAGAGCTGCCACGATAGATGTTGTAATGGTCGAGATTTTCATTGTAACCAGGGTCATTGTATCCAATATCATTGGTGAAATAGCCGCGAATCATCCAGTCGCCTGCTGCGTTCCCCTCGCTTGACCAGCAGGCATTGGGATTGCCCGAAGCCTGACAATACGCCGCATTGTTGCCCTCGACATTGGGTGCCTCAAGCACAATCCATAGGCATTTGCCTTCTTCGCAAACTATGGGATTACCAAGCGTCACCATCACCCATTCATCCGGACCTGGCTCGACTTGCACCGAGTTGCCGGGGAGATAATCCCATGAGTCGGGTTCCGTCTCACCTTCAAAACCAAAAGCGAAGCTATAGGCCATGGTCTGGTTTTGTCCTCCAGACTTGTAGAAAGCCACATGCGTCAGCACATCGCCCACTTCGATTTCCTCTGCCGGAATCTTTATCCCCCAATAATTACAATAGACCGACCCTTCATAGGGTTTCTCATCGTAATGGAACCAATGGCTGGCAAAAGGCTTGTTCCACCAAAGCTGCGCACCGTAAGCCCCTTGGTCGGCAATCGGGCTGCCACCAAAGTTGAAAGGTGCCTCGCAATAGGCTTCAAGCAGGTCATCCACGTTGCCACAGTCCTCGGTGATGTTGGTGAAGTCGCTCCAGCCTTCGGCATTTTGATAGGCCTCCACGCTGCCACAGGGGACGATGACAAGCTGGTCTAATGGCAGACCTTGATTAGGAAAATGCCTCATCACAGGCGGTGTCATCGCTTTGATTACCAACGTGTCAAGCGGAATATCCTTAAAGGCGTTGTCGTTTATCGTATTGACCGAACTGCCTAAAACAATCCGATTGAGATTGGCGCATCCCGCAAAAGTCAACTGCTGAATGAGCTCCACCCTATCGGGAACTACCAATTCGCCAGCAAGGCTTGAACAATTCCGCAAAGCGAAGCCCCCCAATTGGCTCAAATTGGCGGGCAACTCAATGCTGGTCAAGCTGCTGCATCCATCAAAAGCACCTGTCTCTATGATGGTCACGCTCTCAGGGATAATGATGTTAGTCAGACTTGAACACTCTTGAAAACAATCATAATCTATCTTCGTCAAACTTTCGGGCAAGTGAACGGTTCTCAAATTGCCGCATCCCCTGAAAGTGTATTTTCCAGTGGCCGTACATCCTTCGGGCAATTCAACGTTTTCCATACTCCAATAAGCAAAGACGGCATCGCCAAAATTGTTTTGATAAAACACCTGATGATTCAAATCCACTTCTGAGAAGCCCGAACATCTGGCAAATGCCTCATTATCTATCGTTTCTAAAGCATCGGGAAAAACAAGTCTGCCCGTAAAACCCGTGCACCCTGAAAAAGCTTCAGAACCAATATATTCTAAAGAATCAGGCAAGTGCAACTCACCCGTCAGACCATTGCAATCGTAAAACGCCAAATAACCTATCTCATTCACTTTATTAGGAATCACAAGCTCGCCAGTGAGACCAGTACAATAGGCGAAACAGCCTCCGCCATTTCCTCCACCAATGATTCTTAACGATTCGGGTAAGACAAGACCCGTCAATCCCGTGCATTCCTCAAAGGCACCTCTTATACCGTTAACAGGCGGAACAGGCGTGCTAAGCTCAACCACTGATTCGGGGATGACCAATGTCCCTGTGAATCCCGTACACAATCCAAACGCGGCGGGACCGATGCTCGTCACCGTACTAGGAATGTTCAGCGTACCCGTCAGTCCCGTACACCCTTCAAAAGTGGAGGAGTAAATTGCGGGAATGCCTTCAGGCAAGACAAGCGACCCGTCAAAGCCATAGCACCATCCGAAAGCACCACCACCCAAATACCTAACCGAGTTGGGGATAACGAGATTCCCAGTGAAACCAGAGCATTCTTTGAAAGCTCTCGTCATAATCGTGTCCACCGTACTCGGAATCACAAGATTTCCCGTGAGTCCACTGCAATTGTAGAAGGCTTCATAACCGATTTTCGTCACCGTATAGATAACGCCTTCATATTCTATTGTTTCGGGGATAACAAGTTCGCCTTGGGCGTTTTCGCCATCAACATGGCCATCAAGGCTCACGCAAGGCGGATTGGTGCTAATAATAGTGTAAAGCAGGTTCCCTGATTGGAAATCATAAGCCAAGGTTTGCATCATGAAGCCAGCCAAAATTGCTAAGGTTAATAATGTCTTTTTCATTGTCGTCTATTTTTGATGTTTTATTTATTCTTCGTGTTTTTCATTGCTTCGATGTAGCTTCGATGTTCGTTCGTCCTATCCATACCATTGGTTCGTAGATGCCATACTATTACCTCCTAAATGCTTCGTAGCTGAGACCTCTATTCTTCGGTTGTTATTCGGTTGTTCTTCGGTTGTTGTTCGGTTGTTGTTCGGTTATTTACCGAAGAACAACCGAACATGAAACGAACTTCATCCGAACAATGTTCGAGCCATCTTGCTTGCATCTACAAAGGAATATGCTGCCAAGTACTTGGGAAGGAGCTGCCAAGTACGAAGCATCTCCTGTCCAACGGTAGGTGAACCTTGAATCATCTCACTATGAATTTACGGGTTTGGTCACCAATGCTAATGAAATACATGCCCTGTGGCAGGTCGGTGACATCAATCTGTTGGGTTTCCTCATGGATAATGCCTGTCGTCAGGGTTTGACCCATCAGGTTGCTGATGCGGTAGGTTTGGTCTGGCAGAGACGCACGGCCGTGCGTCTCTACAGCGAGGATGCTGCTCGTTGGGTTGGGATAGATAGAGAATACACCTTCAACCGTTTCGTCTATACCTTCGTGGTATTGCTCATAAATCTCGTCGCAATCCCTGTCGCCCAATTTGAAAACCAGAACTTGGCTCTTCCAATAGCAACGAATACCATTCACCCCATAGTTTCCACTTCTTTGCATGAGCCTTTCAGGGAAGAAACTGGTCAGATGACCCACGCCACAAACGATAGTACCACTGAACAGGTTGTCTTCGTCGCTCACCGTCAAGGACCTGAATGGAACATCGTAATAAATATACTCACTCACCTCATCGACATGCAAGGTGATGCGCTCTGTACCCACTGTAATCTCCCATTCGTCGCCTTCTTCAGCGTTATAATTATAAAGCACGGTAAATTCCTGCAAATCTTTGTTCCACCAATACAAAACGCCGTTTTCCTCATACACATATTCGCGTGTCACTTCGGTATACTCACTTTTATCATATAAGGTGTTCGTGCGGATGATGATGGTCACATCCTTATGGCTAATGGTAGTGTCAGCAGCACATTCGAGATGTTGGTAGGTGATTGTGCCGTTCTCATTCTGGATCTCGTAGTACCATTCGGAATTCAAGGCCGGGCCTTCTGTCATTTCAATGAAATTGGTGAACTCATTCCAATAGGGCATAGAGATATAATCTCCATAACTTCCATAAGGAATGTATACCGGAATATCCTTGCTGGTATATTGGAAGGTTGTGGCATCCAACTCAGGAGGAACAACACCATAGCAAGTGATGCTTTGCAGATACTCACACCTATAAAAGGATTCCTCGCCCATGTACACGACTGTAGCTGGTATGGAAACGCTTGTCAAATGACTGCGATAAAATGTATTGTCACCAATGGTGTCTATACCTTCGGGAATGACCAAACCACCGTCAAGTGTTCTACAATAGGCAAAAGCCCATTTACCAATATGAGTAACCGTTGGGGGAATCTCAGACTGGGCCAAAACATTTTCACAAAAAGCGTCATCGCCAATATAAGTCAAAGAATCAGGCAACGAGATGTAGTTTATATTGGCAAAATGAAAAGCATAATCATCGATTATCTTGACCGAGTTTGGAATAACAAGAGGTTGAGACTCTTGCGCATAAGCTGCCATATAGAAAGCCAGAGTTCCAATTTTCACCACATCATCAGGAATGATTGTGTTTTTCGTGCCAAGGATCAAAATTTTTGAATCACGTTCAATCAAAGCGTTGTTCTCGGAATAGTAATTGGGGTTGTCTTCGTCAACGTGTATGGATTCCAATCTATAGCCGCAGCACAAACCTTGATAGCCGATGTATGTCACCGATGCTGGAATATCATAGCGCGTGATGCGACGGTTTGCAGCAAAGGTTCTGTCTTCTATTCTTGTAACACCTTGAGGAATCGTGATGGGGCCCGTCATATACTCGAGCCACCAAAACGCACCATATCCCATCGATTCAAGGTTTTGTGGAAGCGTCAGGCTGCCCGTAACGCCAGAGCAGCCATAGAAAGCGACCCTGCCGATGGTACGGATGTTGTCAGGCAGAACCAAGCTGCCAGTAATGCCACTGCAATTATAAAAAGCACTATCCCCAATGGCCACAATATCGTAAGTAGTGCCTTCGTGTTCAACAATTTCGGGGAAAACGACATCTCCTTGTGGACGAGGATAACTTCCCCAGCCGCCACTTGTAGGAGGCACCAGCGCCACTTCATGGGCATCCGCATCGGTAATCTGATAATAGAGCGTTTGTCCTGACGCACAAACTGCCGAGAAGTCGAAGTTGGTCTGTGCAAAGGCACTGAAATGGATGGCAACCAAGGCCGTAATGATTAATGATAGTTTTTTCATCGTTCTAATTATTTAATTGTTACTTATTTGATTTTCTTAATTTAACTACGAATTTCACGAATTTCACGAATCCGAATCGAATGATCATTATTCGTTTTCATTCGTATAATTCATAGTTTCTTTTTATATCGCATTCACAATCTCCTCAAATGTCCGTGTGTCCTCGCCGAGGTCCATCTTCATCTGTTTGATGCGGGTCTTGCGTTTGTAGTAGGAGTCGGTCTGGGTGTCCAAGAGAATGGAAATCACCTGATTGGAGAATCCGTTCTTTGAGAGGCAGCAGATGCGCACGTCCCATTTGCTGAGCCGGGGATAGAGCTCTAGGAGGCGTTGCGAGAAGCCGTCATACACCAAATCGGTGAGGCTGATGAAGTCGGCCCAATCGGCGTCGCTGAGGACGAAGCTCATCGTGTCAGCCGTCACCTGGTCACCGAGCCCTTGCGCTGTGGCGTAAATCTTGTTGCGTCCCATGATTTTGCTGGTCATCAGCAGGTCTTTCTGGGAGAGGGTCTGCCGGTCGCGTCGCAGGTCGTCGTTGGTGCGGATGAGGGTCTCCATATCGCTCACTAACTCGTGGATGCGGTTCTGGTCGCGCTCCACCTGACTCTGGAACTGGGCAACGGCAATCTTGTGGTCGCTCACCTTCTTTCTCACCATCATGGTGATGAAGAGTATCATGATTACCGCAGCGGCGATGATGAGCCAGAGCCTAAGGCTGCGGTTGCGGAGCAGGAGTTCCATCTCGCTCTTCTGGGCCTTCAACTCGTACTCGGCCTTGAGGCGTTGCATGTTCTCGCTGTCGTGTTCCTTCTCCACCTGCAAGAGGCTCTGCGTAAACTGGTCCTGATAGTCGGTAGCCAGCTGGTAGTTGCCTTCGTTGTAGGCGATAGCGTAGAGGGTCTGATAGACGGACATCCTCACCCCTGCCCTCTCGCTGCGCAAGGCTTCGTTGAGATGGGTCTTAGCTGTCTCGTAGTCGTCGGTGTAGTAATACAGCACGCCGAGGGTCATCTGGGCGATGTCGAGGTCGTTGCCCTCCAGTCCGCCTTCCATAGCGCGGGTGACACAATCGATGGCCTTGGGGAAATTGCCCACAGGCAGGTAGTAGTCGCGCCCCATTTCAAGGTAGAGGTCGTTCTGCATCGCCTCATCATTGATTAAGGTAGCGATGCTGAAGGCGGTGTCGTAGTAGCGTTTGGCGTCGGTGTACTGCTCAATCGACTTGGCCACGCGGCCACAGTTGCGCATAGCCGTCATGATTTCAGCCGTGTCGTTCACCGAGCGGAAGCAGGCGATAGCCTCGCGGTGCATCTTGAGGGCGTCCTCGAAGAGACCGTGCTTGTTGTACATCGCTCCGAGGTTGTCTTTCAGCTGGCCTTCGAGGAGGAGGGTCTGTGGGTCTTTCTCGTCCTTATCGAGAAGTTCAAGCGCCTGGAGGAACTTTTCGGCAGCCTCTTCCGAGAGGCGTTGGCTGCGCAGTCCGACACCTTCTTCATATAAGGTATGCGCACGCTCGTAGCGCTTGGCCGAGGTGTCGCAGGCGGTCATCATCGTACCCAGTGCGACGACCAAAAGGATTAAGGATTTTACTCTTTTATTCATAGGCAAGTATTTTTCTGTCGCAAAAATATACAGAAAAAACGCTTGTCAAGAGGTTTTCGGGGGGCCTCCGGATTTTGTCCCTATGATTTTTGGTTGATTTTTTCTAAAGTATTGACTTTCAGAAACGATAAAACTATAGGGACAAAATTTTGTCCCTATGATTTTTCTAATCCGAAGGTCTTTTCCAGCAAAATAATGAACTCTTGGTAGGCCAAAGTATCCGAAAGTTCGGCCAAAGCCTCAGCCAACGAGCGGTAATACCATTCAATGTCCGGCTTCCCGTTGGGCGCATGGAAGCGGCTCCACACTGCCTCGCCCACCTGCCGGTAGTCCCAGGCGATGCCCCGCATGTTGGAGAGTTTGTCGCCCAGTGCCACCACCTTGCTGTCGAATGGGGCTGAAGCCAGTTTGTCCAATTGGGCTTTCTTTTTTTCGCGCCAAGTCAGGTTGCCGGATATGGGGGCCGTCTCGTGCTGGACGAGGGTCGCCACCCTGTCGCCAAACCGCTCGCGGATGTCCTCAAAAGTCACGTCGGTGTCTTCGATGGTATCGTGCAGCATTGCGGCTGCCAACATCTCAGGGTCGTTGGTGAGGGTGGCCACGATGCTGGCGGCCTCCATAGGGTGAAGGATATAAGGGTAACCCTTGCCGCGACGCTCGGTGCCGCTGTGGGCTTCGGTGGCAAACTTTACCGCTTGGTCGAAAAAGTGGGTGTCCAATGGATTGTTCATGGTCAGATCAGATTGATTTTTTTCGCCTGTTCATAGATGGTTTTGGCATGTTTCACGTTGTGTTCGCCCTCGCCGTAAAGGCTGGCCAGCAGACGAATGACACCCGCCTCACCGAATCCTTGCTTGAGGATGGCGACGATACAGATGTTCTGCAAGACCGTCGAATAGGCCATGCTGTCGGAGCCGGAGCCTGCCATTTGGATGAGTGCCAACTGAAACGCGCCTTCCCCGTATGTGTTGCGCAGCCGCTCCAGGTCGCCAATGGTCTTCATGCCCATGCGGCGCAGCACCGGATAG
>Ga0265301_10003108_pt1 | contig 18019 bp, 20 predicted proteins | sample AusTroGonzalo_MG_2_FD_193488 | JGI IMG/M metagenome (GOLD analysis project Ga0265301, IMG submission 193488) | Bovine rumen microbial communities from tropical cattle in Woodstock, Queensland, Australia - Gonzalo_04 | ecosystem: Host-associated > Mammals > Digestive system > Stomach > Rumen ... | reverse complement strand
GTCCTTATGCGTCTCGTGCTGACCCTTGTTAAAGAAATTATTGATGGCATCACAGTCAGTGAGCACGATGGCATCGTATCCCCACTTGTTACGCAGGATATCAATGAGCAGACGGTCACTCGAACAACAGGGCTTACCCTCAAAACGCTGGTAGGCACACATCACCTCACGTACGTTACCTTTCTTTACCAATGCCTTGAAGGCGGGCAGATAGGTTTCCCAAAGGTCTCGGTTTGTGGGCTCTACATTCATCGAGTGTCGCAAGGGCTCAGGACCGCTATGTACGGCATAGTGCTTTGCACAGGCGTGGGTCTTGAAATAACGGTCATCGTTACCCTGCATACCCAATACCGTCTGCACACCTAATACGGCATTCAGATAGGGATCCTCACCACAGGTCTCCTGTCCGCGACCCCATCGCGGATCACGGAAGATATTCACGTTCGGACACCAGAAGGTCAGTTCTGGATTACCTGGATAGTAGATAGCACCCTGGGGTACGTTAAACAGACTGGGATCATTGTGATCAGTACGGTTCCAGTTGGCACGGGCCTCATCGGAGACCTGCGAAAAGACGTCAAACACCAGTTTTTCATTGAAGGCAGCCGCCATACCAATGGGCTGGGGATAGACGGTATAGCCGCCCTGGCGCACACCATGACAGGCCTCACTCCACCAGTTGTAAGAGGGGATGCCCAAGCGATCCACAGAGACCGACTTATTCATCATCAGTCCCACCTTCTCCTCTGGAGTCAGCAACGACAATAGATTCTCCACACGTTCCTCATTTGAGAGGGCAGGATTCTGGAAAGGATACTTAAAACTGGTTGTCTGAGCTGTGACCGTCAGGGCCAGACAGCATAATACGGCTGATAATAAAGTCTTTTTCATTGTTTTGTGTATTTAAATTCATCAACATCTACATAGCCACCCTTCTTTTTCGTGGCATAATTGAAGATACCGAACTTGGTTCCCATGAAGAAACGGCGCCAGTCGAAACCAAGACGGTAGTCCTTTGTGCCAATCTGCGTCCACGTCTCACCATCAAGGCTAAAGTAGAAGTTAGCACAGTCATTGCCCCCCATCCGCCTTCCATTGTTACCTGGACGGAAGTCAGCGTCGATGCGCAGCCAGATCTTTGACTGCTTCAGTTCAATGCTCTCAATGACCTTCTCCTCAAACTTCGTCACCTCCTTGTCACGGTCTGAAAGTTCCACCTTCTGCTCGTTCATCTCCAGCGTAAGTTTCTTACCCTGCTTTTTGATGGTCAGGGCACCCGTATCGCTATTGAAAGCAGCCAGTCCAGCACAGTCGCCGTCTTGCATCTTCGAGAGATCCATCATGATGGCACCGCTACAAGTAGGACCCTCCATACGCTGCGTCAGCGTGTTGGGCGCCAGATAGAGCGTCTTTACCACCCGATTGGTCTTCAGACGCAGGAAACCCGGACGTTCCGTCAGACTCCACGCGTTATCAATGGGGTTATGGTTCCACTGCCAGTGCAGACCGAGTTTCTTATCCGAGAAGTCATCACTCTTCACGATGGCCTTCTTGGCCTCTCCGCTCTTATAGGGCAGCATCGTATCGGGCACCTTACCATTCACATCACCCAGCATCGGCCAACCGTTGATCCAACGACAGGGCATCACGGTGAGCACACGACCCACGCCACCACGATCCTGGAAGATGATACCATACCAGTCGCCGTCAGGAGAATCGACGATGGTACCCTGAGCCTCATACGAAAAACCTCCAAACTCCGACTCTAAGATCACCTGCTTCTCCCACGGTCCGTGGATATCGTCGGCACGATAACACACCTCACGACGATGCTTACCGGGGGCATAGACGTGCGAGATCATCAGCAGGTAGTACTTACCGCTGTGCTTGATCACACGCGAGCCTTCCAGCAGACCTTTCTCGTCCTCCTCGCGCTCGAAGATCTTCTGATAGCTGCCCTCAATCACGTCGGAGAGGTCCTGTTTCAGTTCCATCATCTCACCCGTACCATAAATAACATACACACGATCATCGTCATCAAAAAACAGTGAACAGTCGTGGAAATGTCGCATACGCGAGACGAGGTTCCAGGGGCCCTCAGCCTTCTCTGCCGAGAAGATATAGGTGTCACCCATCGCACCCTGCTCGTTGGGAGCCAGCAGCGCATAGAACTTACCCTTATGATACTTCAGCGAGGTGGCCCACTGTCCGCGACCATAGGCCGTACCCTGCAACAGGTCGTACTTCGGTGAGTCCGTCAGACGGTCGAAAATATACCCCACGGTCTCCCAGTTCTTCAGGTCCTTCGAGGCCATCACGGGTGCACCCGGCATCAGGTGCATCGTTGTGGAAACAAGATAGAAAGTATCGCCCACGCGGATCACGTCAGGATCAGGTACGTCAGCCCACAGCATCGGGTTCTGGATGGGCTCCATTTGGAGTGTCTGATAATCGTCTGCCTTCACATGTAAGCTGAGCAGACAGGCTATCGCTACCAAGAGCGATGTCATCATGATCTTCTTCATATTATTCAAATCTTGCGTTCTTTTCAAGTGTCCATCCTTCACGCTTCAGCAGTCCACAATCCTCGCCCACGAACATTTTCTTGGCATTCTCATCACCCTTCAGTTGCCAGTTAAGCCAGGCAAGTGCAGCAATGGTAAACTCACCACCATGGGGCTCACGATAGGTTCCACCATGACCTACGGGGAAGTTGATGGCACAGGCAGGCACATGGTCGATACGGTGGAAGTCGTCCATACCATTCTCATAGGCGATATCCTCCTTGCCGCCGAGCAAATACATGATTGGCGTGTGGATCTCCTTCAACTTCTCTTTCGGAGGCATCGGCATACCGCCAACGGCCTGACTGGCGTTCTGCTGGTTGAAGAGACCACTGTTACAGATCATCAATAACTTAATACGAGGATCAGCACAGTTGAAGAGCGTCTGCAATCCACCACATGACATACCTGCCACGCAGATATTCTTCAGGTCAATCTTCTGATAGTAAGGCGACTGCGGATCAGCATTCTGAGCGAATGCCCAGTCGATGCTCTCGATTTGCTGCTCCGTACGTGACATTGGTCCCTTATACCACTCATCCTCCATCGGAATAATACCCGTAGCCAACACAAGGTAACCTTGCGAGGCAATCTCGTTAAGGAAGTTCATGTGCTCCCAAGGAGAGTTGGAGCAGGCACCATTACCCCAAACCAACACGGGTAACGGCTTCTCGGCACTGAACACCGAAAGATCCTGAGGCGTAAATACCGTGTGCTCAGCCAAACCGGCTACTTCGGTCATCACAACCTTATAAGGGCCCGTGCCACCATCTTCAATAATTCTCGACTTGGGTGCCTCCTGAGCATTCACGAGGATACCCATTCCACAAAGGATAAAGGATAAAATCAGTTTTTTCATTTCGTAATATTTAAATTTTAATGTTTAATGTCTAATGTTTAATGCATTTATGTCTAATACACCGTACCGTCAATGCTCTTGAACATACTGAGATACTGCTGGGCCTTCTTCTGATACATATCGCAGGATTCCTTATAGGCCTCAGGGATCGAGGTGCCAGTATAGACATCCTTAAAGCCAGCCGCCTTGACGGCCGTGTCGTCGTATGACTTCAGATCGTTGGCCTCCTTCACGTTCAGGCGCAGCAGTTTCTCCCCGTCGAAATAAAGTCTCAGTTCGTGCATGCTACCCATATCGATGTCAGGCGTCTGTGCATAGATGAACATCACCTGTCCGTTCTTGTCGTAGAGGTACTCCTCGTAGAACTCCCGGGCGGCATAGTTGTATTTCGTCGTCAGGAAACTCAAGTAATGGGGCGGATAGGGGTTATAGTCTTCTTCATCGTCCTGCTCCTGTTCGCCGAAGTACATGCGGATGTTCTCACGGTGGAGTCCCGTGGCAGGCAGGTTCATCACTACGCTCAGGTGGTAATAAGCAGGCGGCATCCCGTCATAGGGGAAATCCTCCGCCATCTCGGCGATCACGGCCTTCTGCTCCTGATAAACCTTTCGAATACTTGCAATGGTATTTTGTGCCAGTGCTACCTGCAGGCAGCCCACCAGCAACAGACTCATGATGACGGCTTTTCTCATTGGTAAGTACATTTTAATGGATTAGGTTGCAAAGGTAAAGAAAAAAAATGAGAAACGACCAATTATAATCAGAAAAATAAAAAACAATAGGGGCCACTCATCACATTTTTACGCAGAATATCCCAGATATTTGGAAGGATTGCTGATACGTCATAACTTTGCACCCAGAAATGTTTAATAATAAAAAAGTAAAGTTATGAAACCAAGAACGATTATTGGAATAGTTTTCATTGTAGCCAGTTTAACCAAATTGGCAACAATCTGGGGAATCATCAAGTGGACCTGGTTTACAAATGTATCTCAGGAACCGTGGGTAACCTATTTCTGCATCTGTCTGTTGATATATGTAGGCATGAGCCTTATTATCGACAGTTATCGTCGCGACCCGGACCAGTGGTTGCAGCGTCCATTGCCTATTGGAGAAGATGGTAAGCGCATCTGCTGCAGTGTTCACTATGGCGGTGATGAGTATATCTATCGTGGCGAAGTGTTCCACGGAGCCCGTCTTGACGCATTCTGCGGTGGCATCCGCATGGACTTGCGTGATGCTACCATCACAGAGGATGAGGAGATTGAGATCCACACCTTCTGTGGTGGCATAGAACTCTTTGTTCCTCAGACGGTGAACGTTGTCGTCAAGAGCCGCAGTTTCATTGGCGGTGTAGGCAACCATGCAACGCGAATCATAGGAAAGGATGCCCCCTGCCTCCACATCGTAGCCAACAATTTCATGGGTGGTGTGGATATAAAAAACTAAAAATTCTGCAACTATCTGTAATTTTCCAACGTCAAATACGACAAATAGGGGAAAATAGTAAAATGAACAAAAATATGAAAAAGATTGTTTTTAGGTTAACAGCCCTTATGGCTTTCATGATGATGACACTAACAAGTTTCGCCAAGACGCAGGACTGGGGCGGGCGAGTCATCGATGAAAAGGGTGAGCCGATGCCCTTTGTAAATGTAGTATTACTGTCGCTGCCTGATTCTACTTTCGTACAGGGTGGTATGACTGACGAGCAGGGTGTGTTTAAGATTGTGACAGATGTGAATGAAGGCCTCTTCAAAGTGACCAGTGTAGGTTATCAGACCTTATATATAAAGGCTGGGCAGGACTTGACGATCCAGATGAAGGAAGACACCCAACTGCTGCAGGAGGTTGTGGTGAAAGGTCAGTTGCCTAAGACTCATGTGAAGGGCGACGCCATGCGCACCACCGTTGCTGGTACTATCCTGGAAAAGGCCGGAACCATCAGCGACGCACTCTCAAAGATCCCCTCGCTTGAGCCTGAGAGCGATGGTGGCGTCAAGGTGCTGGGGCGTGGCGCGGCCGAGATCTACATCAATGGCCGCAAGTTGCAGGATGTCAGCGAACTGGGACGTATCAACTCCGATCAGATCCTGCATGTGGATGTGGTTCAGAATCCAGGTGCACGCTATGCTGCATCGACCAAGGCCGTCGTTCGCATCACATTGAAGAAGGCGCAGGGCGAGGGTGTCAGCTTTCAGGAGAAAGCTCAGGGCATGTATCAGTATGGCTTCTCTGTGAACAACCTCCTCGACCTCAACTATCGTACGGGTGGCCTCGACCTCACAGCCTCATTCTGGGCTGGTCACTACGGTCACTGGAAGTCGCTACAGGAAAACGATATGTATTATCTGGTTGGCAATGACGTCGTCAATGGTTATTCCAAGCAGGAGACAAGGCGCAAATGGAAGGGTCTGTTGCCACAGTTGCAGGTTAACTATATGATTAACGAGAATCACAGTCTGGGTGCCTTCTACAAGTACGACTATCACCCCAGCGACGAACTGACCAGTCAGTTTAATACCGACGAATACCAGAACGACATCTTCACAGAACGTTCTGAAAGTGAGGTATGGCAGGACACCCACTTCAAGAAGCACATCTTTAACGCCTATTATAATGGTAAGGTGGGACAGTTGGGCATCGACCTGAATATTGACGGACTCTTCGACGATACCGAGACTCCAGGCCACACCCGTGAACTGGCTTGGGCTGATGGCGCAAAAACTGGTAATAGCGCTGTGCGTAACATCGAGAGCAACACCAAGAGTGCCAACAACTTCTGGGCCTCAAAACTCATTTTCAGCTATCCGCTGCTGAAGGGTAACCTCTCCGTAGGTGGCGAGTACTCGTACAACCATCGTACTGATGCCTACTCTTTTGAATCATCTGAGGCAGTGCCTGTAACCACTACTGATACTGAGATCAACGAGAAGTCGGCAGCCGGATTCGTGGAGTACGGACACCAGTTTGGAAAGGTATTTGTTCAGGCAGGCCTGCGCTACGAGCACCTGCAGAACGACTACTATAACTTCGGAGTGCGCGACGACGAGGTGTGTCGTAACTATGGCGACTGGTTCCCAACTGCAACCATCTCTGCTCCAATTGGCAAGGTACAACTGTCGCTCTCGTATCGTTGTGACATCGAGCGTCCTGCATACGGCAATCTGACGAGTTCTACGATCTATTTGAATCGTTATGCTTATCAGAGTGGTAACCCTTACCTGAAGCCCATGTACACCAACAGTGTCGTATTGAATGCTGCCTACAAGTGGATGGGCATCAGTATTGATTACAGCCTTGTGAAGGATGCCACGACGATGTCGTCAGAGCCATATCCCGGTGCCGACGACCCACTGATCTGTCTGGTACGCCCCATCAACACGAAGGAAAATTATAAGCAACTGAGTTTCAATCCATACGCCAGTCCCACTATTCAATGGTCAATGTTCAATGGTCAATGGACTTGGCACCCCACATGGTTTGTCTATCTGCTCTTCCAGAACTACAAGGCCCCTACAGCCCATGGCACCACCATCACGCTCGATCGTCCTTACCTGCACTTGGGCTGGGATAACACCATCGAACTGCCAAAGGGTTGGCGCATCAATGCTGGTGCACGCTTCTCGCCTAAGGGTGATGTAGGCAACTTCCGTCTGCTGAAGGCTCAGGGACGTGTCGATCTGGGTATTCAGCACGATATCGACCTGCGCCGTCTGGGCTTGCTCACCCTCGACCTGCGTTGTAACGACGTATTCAGCAGCGACGAGACCAAGGCTATCCTGTATGGTCCACGCGAGATGACGGTGTATAATCCTATGCGTCGCACCTTCATTCTCAACCTGACATGGAAGTTCAACGAGGCTCGCTCGAAGTACCGTGGCTCTGGTGCCGGTGAGAAGCAGAAAGCCCGTATGTAGTTCATAATAAAATGATTGAAAGCACGTTTTATATAGTAAACCATTCTTCGAAAAATGAATTTACTTATAATTAACGGAAGCCCACGAAAGAAGGGCATGATTTCACAGATGCTTGGCATCGTGCAACAGGAGGCAGAGCAGCGAGGCGACAATGTACAGATGGTTTACACCAACGATCTGAGCATCAAACCATGTATCGGCTGTATGGCCTGTCGAACAAAATGTAAGTGTGTGCTGGGTGAGGATGATTCCCAGCGGGTATTGAAGATGATGCAGGAAGCCGATGCTATCATCATGGGAGCGCCCTGCTATTGGGGAAACATCCCAGGACAGATGAAACTGATGTTCGACCGCATTGTCTATGGTATGATGCGCGATACACCCCGTTTTCCTGAGCCATTGATGAAGGGAAAGAAGTGCATTCTCCTCAGTACCTGCACCACGCCTTGGCCTTGGAACATCTGGTTCAAGCAGTCTCGTGGCGCTATCCGTGCTATGCGCGAGATCTGCCGCTATTCCGGCTTCAAGATTGTCGCCACCATCGAACGTGGAGGTACGGCAAAACATCCGCGATTGTCGGAGAAGGACAAACAGAAATGCCTCAAAATAGTAGGAAAGCTATAGTTATATGAAGACCTTAGGAAACATCATCTGGATTATCTTCGGCGGGCTGCACATTGCCCTCGAGTATTTCATTGCTGGACTGGTGCTGATGATTACGATTATCGGCATTCCTTTTGGCTTGCAGAGTATGAAACTGGGTATGCTGGCCATCTGGCCGTTCGGCACGAAAGTGAAGTGGAAGCCATCACATCCCTTTTAGCGTCGAGTTTTTGAGTATCGCGGTGCTTTGACCAAGCATGTGGATGAACTCACGGGCAGATGCTTTCATGTAGCCGTTCTTCAATGTGTGTATGCAGCCTTCCATGTCGTTTCCAGGCACATCAATGGGTATGGCACGGAGGCCTGGTTCGTCGATGACTGTTGATTCTGAAAGAACGGTAACGTATTTTGTCTGCGACACTAATTTAAAGAGTAGTCCGATGGTATTGATTTCCACCTTAATCTTATAATGATGGTCAGTATGGCCTGTCACCTTGTCGAAGGCATTACGGGCCTGCAGACCTTTGGCGGGCATAGCGAGACAGTATCTTTCCAACTGTTCGAGAGTGATGCTTTTCTCCTTGGCCATCGAACTGTCGCCAGTAGGAAGGAAATACTGCTTTTGAGCCGATAACGTCGTTGACATAAACAGCATATATGACAATGCATAATGCTTCATTATAACTCCATAATTCATATAGTATCTTATTATTCTGTGCAAAGATAATCCTTTTTCCTTAATATTCGCTATCTTTACAAATAAAAATATCGAAGACGTGTATGATTGACCTGATCATTGTGGAGCAGCAGGGCTTTACCTATTGTGGCATCATCAATTGTTTGACGTTGTGTCACAAAAATTAAAATGAGCGGAAAAACAAAATTCCGCTCATTATTAATATAGCACAGAAGGGTCAGAGACACCGTTGTGTTATGCGCCGTATGCGACTTTATCATTAATTGCCCCAGGCACTTGTATTGCCTAAGTCGTAAATGTAGCCGGCCTGGAAGGTGACGCTGCCAGTTTTCGATTTAGTATATTCTGTATTATTGATATTGCAAGTAGCTTTGAAGTCTGTGTAAGTACCTGGTGCAACGGCAAGATAGATAGTTTTATTATTTGGCACATAATCAGCATGAACACAGTAGTCTCCCCATCCTTCTTGTACTGCAAGTGATCCATCGTTAGTATTGAGGTCGAAGGTTCCTGTCAGTACTTCCTCATCATTAACTTCTATCCAAATATCACCCATATCTCTACCGTTAGTTATTTTAAGCAGGGCGCATGCGTTGTGGAACGTAAAGCTCGAGCCTGTGGTTGTGGCATAGGCGATGGCAGATTCCTTCTCCCAGCCGCAGGCAGTTGTGGAAGCGTCTGACTGATCAGGTTCTATTAACACGTTCTTGATGGTGGTACCATCGCGTACATAATCATCTTGGTCTTTATCGTAGGGATAGATGGCGTAGTACGTAGGGTCGCCAGCTGTAGCCGTGCCTGTGAAGGTGGCCGATTCAGTAGCCGATGGGCTGCCCGCCGCGGTAGTGAACGTCACGTTATTGTTGTTGGCGCTGAAGACGCTGATTTTATCGCCAGCGTCGAAGGTGACATTATAGCCAGAGAGCGTGGCGCGTGTCTGCGCACCGTCGCCAAAGCCAGCGGTGAAGGTCATCAGTTGGGGAGTGTTCTGTACGGTCTGCTCGTTGTCGTCGTTCGAGCAACTGCTGAGTGCAAGCATGCCTGCCACAGCCATCAAGATGTATTTCTTCATTGTCTTCTTTCGTTTTAAAGGGTTAATTACTTGCACTGATACTTACCATGAGAAATCACCAGGCTGATATGGATCGAACTTTCCACCGTCGGGGCCACTTCCTGCCAGCAACTGCGTGCGGTGTTGCAACTCGTAAACCTTCATCGAAGGCTTCTCATACTTTCTTTTTTCGGTCATATTAGTTATTGTTTTAAATGAATGAATATTGTTTGCTATTGTAGAGTCATAGGAAAAAACTACTCCGCAAAGATACAAAAAAAATGCCTGTGCTGCAATAGCACAGACAAGATTGGTAGTGATTTCGGACAAGATTGGTAGAATTACTCCTTGGCCTTGCGGAATTCTGTGGGGGTCATGCTGAAATACTGACGGAAACGATCGGTGAAGTACTTATGACTGCTGAAGCCACACTCGGTAGCTATCTGCACAATGCTCCGCTCGGGATGCTCGACGAGCAGTTGGGCGGCATACTCCAGACGCAACTGCTGGATATAGGTGGTCAGTTTGGTGTGTTTGCTCTGCGAGAAGATGCTGCCCACGCGCTCCTTCGTGAGCTGGAAGCGGTCCATAATGGTCTGGCGATCGAACTTGGGATTGAGGAAGAGCCGCTCGCGCTCAATGACCTCGGTGACGTATTGGAACAGCTGCTCGTCGGTAAGGGCGCTGATATCTGACGTAGCGGCTGGGGGGGGCAACTTTTCAAACTTCTCTGTACGATACAGCTCCTTGTATTTCAATGCCTCAGTAATCTGCTCGGCCAGCAATTGGTTCTTCCGGCTAACGATACGCTTCTGACGAACGGTAATAACGGCATAAGCTATCACTCCCAGCAGAATAGCCAGAACGATGACGAGGATGTAATTCTTACGGGTGTTGGCCATCTCCTGTTCCAGAATCGTTTGCTTCTGCTCCTGATTGTGATAGGCGGCAGCCAGTTCCTGAGCCGTGTTCTGCGCCTGACGGGCTTTCAGCGTGTCGTTGATTTCAAGAACCTGCACGTAGAGGTCGGCAGCCTGCTTATAGTTGCCCATCTTCTGATAGATCTCAGCCAAGCCCCATTTGGCACAGTTCATCATCTCGCCCAGCGTATCGCCATGAGCACGGATGATCTGGATCAGATCGTCGTTGACTTTAGCCGCTTCTGGATAGCGGCCACGCTCACGCAGATAATCGGCAATGAAATAGTCGCGGGTATGGTCGCCTTCATACTCTACGGCCTGCCAAGCAGCGTATGCAGAGTCTGCCCGACGGAAATTGCCCATCTTAGCCAGGCAGTAGGCCATCTTTGCCAGCGCCATGCGGCGGTCTATCTGTTGGAGCTGTGGCGCGTTGCCCCAGCGGGTGCCTTCCATCGTGAGCTGCACGTTACGCTCATCAACCTTCAGCGCATGGTCCAGGTCGTTCATCTCATTATACAGGCCAGCAAGGATAATCATCAGACCGTGCTTCAGGTGGTCTGCATCCTCACGGTCAGTCTTCGCCATCATATCCACGGCCTCGCTCACGTACTGGATGCCCTGCTGTCGTTCGCCTTCATAATAGATGCGCTTGCCCATCGACATCAGACCCATCGACTCATAATAGGCATTGCCTGTTTGCTTTGCTAGGTCGAGCAGTTGCTGCAACCACTTGGTCTGGTCTGCCTTGTGTCCAGCCAGTTCACTGGCCATACAGAGGCTGTTCAGCACGTTCAGCATCTTCTCGTTGTCGGCCTTCGCCTCCTTATTGTCCAACAGTTGTATGTACAGATCGTAGGCAGTTCGGAACTCCATACTGTTGTACAGCGAATCGGCCACATGCATCGTCTTGTCGAAAGAAAACTCTTTGCTTGCCTGCGCCTCGTTCTTTGTATCACTAGTCCCCGTGCAGCCTACCATCATGGTCAGCACAGCTAAATATAATATAAGGTGTAATGTCCGTCTCATATCGTCATTCTGCAAATTCTTCCAGATACTTCACAATCTTTTCATGGATAGGATGAAGGTCAACGGAGATAGCTTCCCATACCAAGTCTTCCTCTACGTTATGATAGCCGTGAATCAGGAAATTGCGCATGTTCGTTATCTGTCTCCATTTCAAGTCGCTGTGAGCCTCACGAAACTCGAAGGTCAGCATATTGGCTGCCTCGCCGATAATCATGATGTTGTAGATAACGGCATGATACGACTTCTTGTCGGCAAGAAACTCCTTCATGCCACGATCCCCGACATACTCGAAAATCGTGTCAATAGCCTGTAGGATATCCTTCAGACGCTTTGAGTCGTTACGCTGCTCTCTCATAAATCAGGATTTTATCGCGGTCAGCGCTCTCACGGGCAAAAGGCATCAGACCACCAACAGTTATCACATCGACTTCACGTCCCAGCAATTCCTTCAGATCCTCGTAGATTTCACTGAGAGTAAAGAGACTGAAGTGCTGTGACTTGTCAGGCAGTATCAGAATGTCAACATCAGAGTCCGCACGCTGTTCACCACGTGAATAGGAGCCAAAGAGCCATGCTTTCAAGACGGGCTGCGTCTTAAAGTATTCGGCTATCAGTTGTGTCATCGTCTGCGTACTCATTGTCTGACTATTGTTATTATCGGTGCAAATATAAGAAAATACTTCCAATGTTCCAAGGAAAAAGGACAAAAAGATGTAATAATTGTGGTTTTCTGGGCTGTTGCGATAAGGTGTTGATGATAATAATACGTAGTAAAAGGGGAAAAGACCCGTACTAACAGGGAAAGAGACGGCTTGTAACAGGGAGAGAAACGGCATCTAGTCAGATTCGGGCGGGCGGCCGCATGAATCAGGGCGGGCGCCCTTATATATTGGAGCACCCGCCCTGATATGCTGGAGCGGTCGATAGTAACCGGTTTTTATCCCTTAGAAGTATCTTTCTTTGGAAAGTATAGCCAGCGGCGGCTTTCGCGCACCTTCCACAGACGCGGATGATCGCCCTCACAGAGGCTGTCGAGATAGGCTTTGGCAGAATCGCGCTTCAATCCGCTGAATATCATAAACTCAGGAATCGTCGCATAACCCAAATTCAAACAACGCCTCAGAGCCTCGTCCATTGCTTTCTGGTCGTACATCTGGCTGTTACCCACCTGAGCCTGACTCTTGCGGTAGCCCTCACGGTTCTTTCCACCCCTCTTTACGAATTCCTTGGAGGGTATGAACTCAATGCCCGCATACTCAATGTCTCTGCCATGAATGGTCTTGGGATCAGTATGCTCACCCAGCAGTTTCAACTTTGGCGCAAAAGATCCGATAGGTGTCTCCACACGATAACCGTGAGACAGCCAAAGGCCGACAACGTCTATCACCACGTCGAACACCATCTGCAACTCTCCCGTCCGCAAGTTGCGATACTCGTTACAGAAGGTCTCCAACTCCTTAAAACTCTTCTTCCGTCCTTTTGCAGGGCGCACATAGAGCAGCGGTTTACCATCCTCGCCTTTCGTTGGGCGCGGATGAATCTCAAATTCTATTCCGTCAGTCTTACGAGGCATAATCTCTTTGTATTGTTTTTGCAAAGGTACAAAAGTTCTATGAAATAATGTACTATTCGTCACAAATTCATACTGTTTATCCCAGAAATTTGGTTATATCTGCAACTCTCTATATCTTTGCAGTCGATAACTGAAAAAAAATGATAAGTATGAAAACGAATAATTTAGCAAAGAAAGCGTTGGTCATGGTTGCCATGACATTGATGTTTGTGATGAACGCCGAAGCCCAGCAGAAGCGATTGATGGAGTTCCAGATGGTGATGTCTATGAATGAGACAACTTATAAGAATTGTCTCAAGGGAGGCAAATATAAGGAAGCAATCACTTCACTTACGACGCTGATAAATATCCTCGACACCACAACGATTCATAAAGATACAGACGTCCCTGAAAACCTTATCAAAGAGTCGAAAGGTATGTATCAGTACGATATGGCGTGCTGCCTTGCCCTCACTGGACAGAAGAAACAGGCACTTCAAGCATTGGAGAAGTCTGTTGACAACGGCTATAAGGACTACAACAACATGCTTAACGACAACGACCTCAAGACGCTTCGCAAAGATAAGAAGTATAAGGCGCTGTTGGAGATCGTAAAGGACCGCCAGCCACTGAGTGTTCTCAAAAAGGCTGGCTCTTATGCTAAGGATTCTATAAAAAAGGAAAATCCTTTCCATTATCAGCCTAAGGAGTCGAAGAACCTGCTTATGGTTCGCGAATATTTCAAACTCGACTCTGTAGCAGGTCAGGGCGATGAGATGTCGAAGATTATTAATCTGCTGCACTTTGTTCACGACAATATGCCTCACGATGGCAATCACCGTGCCTTTGCCGAGATGGATGCCATCGACCTATATAATTATGTAAAGACTACAGGCAAGGGTGTCAACTGCCGCCAGTTGGCCATCTCTCTCTGCGAGATGTATCTGGCTTTGGGCATTCCTGCCCGCTATGTTACCTGCTTGCCAGCCGATCCTAACGACCACGAATGCCATGTGATTAATAGCGTATGGTCAAGTCAGCTGCAGAAGTGGATCTGGATTGATCCAACGATGGATGCCTGGGTGATGGACGAGAACGGTACCATGCTGGGTATTGCCGAGGTGCGCGAAAGACTGAGAAACGACCTCCCGCTGGTACTCTGCGAGACTGCCAACTGGAACCATCAGAGCCAGCAGACCAAGGAGTATTATCTGGATTATTACATGGCTAAGAATCTCTACTTCTTTGCCTGCATGAAGATTAGCCGCTTCAACCCAGAGAGCGATTATCGCGAGAACCCAAAGGATAATGAATTCCTTCTATTCCCCACAGGTTACTGCAGCCCAAATTGGAAAGGTTGCGACTCAACTACCGATTCAGACCTGTTCTGGGCAAAACCTGAATAATGATATGGTAATAACCAGCGATAAAACAAAAATAGAAATATGGAAAAAGAAATGAAATTCTGTCAGAGTTGCGGTATGCCGCTGACTGACGAGGTTCTCGGCACCAATGCCGACGGTAGCAAGAACGAAGATTATTGCATGTACTGCTACAAGGATGGAAAATTCTTGCAGGATTGCACGATGGAAGAGATGATCGAACATTGTGCTCAGTTTGTTGGTGCAGTAAACGAGGGGTTGGAGAAACCCATCACCAAAGAGGAATATATCGGTATGATGAAAACATATTTCCCCCAGTTGAAGCGTTGGCGCAAAACGTTGAATGTTAGTAACGATGAAGTCGTGAATGTCAACCCCGCTTTGGCAGGCATTAAAGAACTCATTGCACAGATGGCCGACTCGCTGCCCATCGTTTACATCTCATCCGTAGATCAAGAAGGTTTTCCTTGGTCCAAAGCCATGTTGAAGCCACGCAAGCGTGAGGGTATCAAGACCTTCTACTTTACAACCAACACATTCTCAATACGTGTGGCTCAGTATAAGGCCAACCCCAAAGCCAGCATCTACTTCTGCGATGTAAAAGGGTTTAAAGGTATGATGCTTCGTGGTACAATGGAAGTCTTGACAGATGCCAAGAGCAAGGAGATGATTTGGCGTGAGGGCGACGAGCAATACTACCCTGGCGGCGTAACCGATCCCAACTATTGCGTTCTGAAGTTCACCGCCACCGATGGCCGTTTCTATAGCGATTTCTATCCGCGTAGTTTCGTAATTTAATAGCCAACAATATATTGTTACTATATGGGTTATAGGAAAGAGGCTATAGAATGCGTTAAGGATCATGTCCTCCCGTTACATAAGCAAATCTATGCAAAGTATGATGGGGATTTCGACAAGATCTACTCGGAAGGATACAATAGCAAGTCATATCAGGGTCGGGTTATTGAGCCAGGGAAGGTTTATGAACTGAGTTATTCAGAATGTTCGTGTCCCAAGGTAAAATGTGGACTCAGGAGCAATCCAGAACAATGCGAGTGTTCCAGGCAAAGCATTTTATATATTTTGTCGCAGCTTGAACCTGACAGCCAGTTCGATGTCCGGATTGAGAATACGATTCTCAGGGGAGGCGATCGTTGTACTTTCAGGATAATAAGGCGTTAATAGATTATGAAGAGAGAAATCAACCCTCAAAAGAGTAATCGTGCTGATGCATTCCGTATGTGGATGTCATCGCCCATGCCGATGGTGACATTGGTGAAGACGTTGGATGTCAGCCGCTTGGTAAAGGTCAGCAAAAAGATCGAAATGAAGTTCACCATGCTGATGTGCTGGTGCGTAGGCAAGGCTGCGGGCCAAGTGGAGGAGTTCTATACGCTGCCTGTAGATGGGAAGTTATACCACTACGACAAGCTTGCCATTAACGTCATTGTAGAGAACAGTAAGGGAGGCATCAGTTCCTGCGACATTCCTTTCTCCGATGATTTACAGCAATTCAATCGCGATTACCTGATGTTCACAGAGCAAGCAGCGAATGAATGCAAGAGTTCTTGCTTTGCAAGCGACCAAAGGTCGAGCGCTTTCCTTGACGAACACATGGTTATCGGCACATCTGCCATGATACAGACGGAACTCGACTGCATCATCAACCAATACACTGACAAGTTCAGCAATCCGATGGTGATGTGGGGCAAGTACCGCCATGGCCTGTTCAAAACCACTCTGCCAGTATCATTCCAATTCCACCACGTTCAGATGGATGGCGCTCACGCAGCTAAGTTCCTTCAGCGCCTGCAGAATGAAATCTATAAGTTGAAATAAAGAATGGCGATTACAAGCGAGAGATTACAACAGACATTTAGCGAGGGATGTGCCCAAGAGATTTACCAAGAGGTGAAATCTACGGGCGACTTCCTTGGCTTTTCTCGTCAGCATGCTTTCAGTCAGGATTACCGCGTGGCAAGGAGTGCCTTGTGGGGACTGACCAAGGCCAGCAAAGAAGAGTTGTCTCAACTGCAGGTAATACTCAACGAAATTATCGACCAAGCCATGCAGACAGAAAATTCTTCCGTCAGACGACTATCTCTGAACATCGTTGAGCGACTGGAGATGTCTGAAGAAGATTTGCGTACTGATTTCCTTGATTTCTGTTTCGAACACATGATAGATGTCGAGGAGTATCCTGGCATTCAGTCCGTCTGCATGAAACTCGCCTTCCGCATGTGCAAATTCTATCCTGAGCTGATGGATGAACTGAAACGCACACTCGAAGTGATGGAGATAGACTATTACAAACCCGCCGTGAAATGTGTCAGGAACAGAATTCTGAACGGCAAACTAAAGTAATAACCAATCCATTCATCACATAATGGTGCAGAATATCCCAGAAATTTGGTGGAAAGAGTGATTATCTATACTTTTGCCGTCGAAACGACAAATTAGAAATAATAACATTTGAAACAGAAACGATGAAAGTATTAGTGATTAATGCATCAGCAAACAAACAGCGTAGTACGACGCTCAAACTTACCAAATTATTTCTGGAAGGTCTCGGCACCGAGGCGACAGAAGTAGAATATGTAACAACTATCGGACTCCATATCAATCCCTGCAGGGCTTGCTATGCTTGTTGGTTTAAGACGGCAGGCAAATGTGTACAAAAGGACGATGCAATCGAGGTAATGGAAAAGATTCGCCAGGCTGACCTCGTTATCTGGTCAATTCCCCTCTACGCCTATGGCGTGCCCTCGCATTGTAAGGCTCTGATGGACAGAACCGTTTCGTTCAACTCGCCTTTGATGTATATCGATTCGGATGGCATTGCCCACCACTATGGCTATGAGGAAGGTACGAAGAAAACGGTGTTGATTTCTACAGCAGGACTGCCCAACATGAAAGGAAACTTCGACGGACTGCTGTTTGCCATGCGTCACATGTATGGCAAGCATATCAGTTACATCTGCTGTGCCGAGGGTTCGCTCTTTATCAGTCCGAATACCGAGAGTATTACCACCCCCTATTTGGCCAAAGTAAGACAAGCTGGTGCAGAGTACAAGGAAACAGAACGGATCTCTGACGAGACACAGGCGTATCTTGATACACCTATGCTCCCAGCAGATGCATTTGTCAAGACCGTGAATGGCATTTTTGAAGGAATGCTGCCACGCTGACAATCGAGCAGAAAAATCATTGATTAGTAAAGAAATGAAATATATTCGTATTATTGCAATGGCTGTAGACAACGAGGGATATCCCTACACTAAGGCCATGCTGGCACCACGCAAGCGAGAGGGCATCCGTACGTTCTATTTTACCACTAATACCTTCTCGCTGCGTGTGGCCCACTACAAGGCCAATCCCAAGGCCAGCATCTATTTCTGCGATGCCAAGGGTTTCAAGGGTATGATGCTTCGTGGCACAATGGAAG
>Ga0265301_10003104_pt1 | contig 18056 bp, 10 predicted proteins | sample AusTroGonzalo_MG_2_FD_193488 | JGI IMG/M metagenome (GOLD analysis project Ga0265301, IMG submission 193488) | Bovine rumen microbial communities from tropical cattle in Woodstock, Queensland, Australia - Gonzalo_04 | ecosystem: Host-associated > Mammals > Digestive system > Stomach > Rumen ... | reverse complement strand
TCTTCCTCCTCCTCGTCCATGATGAGGATCTGGGCAGGTGCCTGAGGGATGCAGATGGGGCCAAACATCAGGGCTAAAATGGCCATCACGGATATGATTCTTTTTTTCATTGTCTTGTCTCCTTTCGTTTATTGGTTAATGACCATTTTCTGAGTCCTAGTCTGTTGGTTGGCGGTGAGCCTGAGGATGTAGACGCCCGTGGTGAGGTCGGGCAGGCTCACGGTGCTCTGTGCGTTGTGCATCGTCTCGGTGAGGAGGCAGCGGCCGTTGAGGTCGAAGAGCTGGAGGGTGCCTTCGCCGTTGACGACGAGCTCGTCGCCCATCATGAACGCAAAGGTCCCTGAGCCTGTCGAAGGGCCGTCTTCCTGCTCTTCCACGCCGGTGTATTCGAACACGAGGCGGAAGCGCGAGGTGTAGTCGTGCGTGGAGGCCTCGAAGCGGTACTCGTCGGTCTCGAGGCAGTCGATGTCGGCACCGGTCATGTTGTCGATGAGGTGCATGTAGCTGAAGTAGCCGTTGTGCGTTTCCCAGCTGAGGGTGAATACGCCGTCGGTATAGGCCTCGAAGCGCACGGGGACGCTCATGGTGCCCACAGGGATGAAGGCCACCTGCCAGTCGGCGTCGTTGAAGTGGACCCACAGGGAGGCGTCGCCGGCGTGCAGGCCTTGGATCTTCTCGCCGCCGCCCAGGTCGGGACGGTCGAGCTCGACGGTGGCGAAGTCGCGGCGACCGCGCTCGTCTTCGACGGCCAGGTTGACCATCGGGTAGTGGTTCTCTTCGCTGCGGAAGTTCGAGGTGCCCTTGCCGGCCACAATCATCGTGTTGTTGAAGGTGACGCTGGAGGCGTTCTGCGGCACGCGGACGAAGAAGCCCTGATGGGGGTGCAGGTAACGCGGGGCGTTGGTGTTGATGACGCTGGGCTCGCTAGGCGTGGAGCCTCCGTTGACGTAGGCGATGTAGCCGTGGGCGTCGGCATCGAGGATGAAGTAGGTGTTGAGGCCGTTGCCGATCTGGTTGAAGTCGAGGTAGGCCTGGTAGGGGTTGCCGATGAGGTTGACGCCCTTGAGCGGAGCCTCAAAGCCCGACAGGCTGGAGGTGTTGCTGACGGTGGCATTGACGGCGCTGTTGTCGAGCGAGCCGTCGGTCATCAGCATGGAGGTCTGGTCGATGGCGACCATGTAGCCCTTGCCGCGCAGCATGTTGCTCTCGTTTTGGTAGGGTATGTTCTGGTGCATGTTGTTATTGTCCTCGTTCTGTCGCCAGTGGTCGTAGAAAGCGGGGACGCCTTCACGCTTGAAGTTGATCCAGTGCGTGTAGTTCTCGCTATAGCAGTAGTAGTCGAAGCTCGCATAGGGCGTGTTGGTCGGGAAGTAACCTACATTGGCCGAGGTGTTGAAGGAGGTCGCAGGCGGGTTGATGCTGGCCGAGGCGAACACGCTCTCCGGGATGCCGCTGCTCAGGTAGGTGCTGTAGTTGGCGTAGATGGGATAGCTGCTCACTTGGCTGGCATAGGTGAGACCCATGGGGGCGTTGGTGAGCGCTGACGAGAACATGTGCCAGTCGTAGGACATGAAGCCCGTGGAGCTGTTGTCGAGGGTGACACCCGTGCGCACGTTCTGCAGGGTGACGCTCTGGAGGAAGCCGATGTTCTCGTTGACGTAGATCTTCACGTTGCTGCCATTGGCCACGGTGACGTTGCTAGGCACATCGTAGAGGTAGATGTCGCCGCTGCCGTTGGTGTTGTAGGCCGTAATCATTGGGTTAAGGTCGGTGGCGTAGTCGATGAAGACACCGTCCTTGGAGCCGAGGCACTTGGCGCCGGCAAACATCAGCACGGGATAGTCGCCGTTGATGGGGCTGGCCATGGTACGGGTCCAGTGGGCGTAGCCCGACGAGGCTGACTGTGCATTAACCCATTTGTTCAAGGTGGCGAGCAGGCCGCCGAGTTCGCCGGTGTTGCTGAGGCCGCCGTTCGTCACGTAGCTGGCTGAGCCGCCCGTAATCTGTTGGTCTTGGTGGTTATAGCCGTACTTACCGTTCACTAGGCTGGTGGCACCAAACACGCCGTTGTTGCCCGAGGCCGAACCAGAGTTGGCGTAGCAATACTTGATGGTGCCGCTGCCGCCGACGAGGTTGGCTACAGTCACGCCAAGAGCATAGCAGTTAAGCACTTCGCCAGCGTTGCTGGCCACGAGACCCTTACTTGCCGTCGCCGTATTGACGAAGCAGTTGTACAGCTTGCTGCCGCTGACCAGCTGTCCGACCAAGCCGCCTCTGTTACCGCTGCCCGTGAAGGTGGGCATGGCGCAGGAGGAGTGGATGATGCCGTTGTTGTCGACTTTACCCACGAGGCCACCGGTCATATAGTCTGCGCTGCCGACGAGTGAGGTGCGCACTTCGCAGTTGATCACCTTGCCACCATGCATGTAACCGATGAGGCCGCCGAGGTTTTGAGAGGCCGTGCAGCCCGTACCCGAGGCGACGAGCACGTTCTTGATGGTGGCGCCGTCGGTATAGCCGAAGAGGCCAGCGTCAAGATAGCCGAGGTCGCTCTTCAGGCCGCTGATGGTGTGGAACTGGCCATCGAAGGTGCCTTTGAACGGCACGGGACCGCATTCCAGACGGTAGCCGATAGGTACCCAGTCTCTGCCCGTAGGCAGGGTGATGTCGTTCTCGAGGGTGACGGTTTGACCTGAATAGTCTTTGCCGTTGACGTTCACGTCTTTGGCAAAATAAGCCAGACCAGCGATGGTCTTAACCTTGGTCACGTAGGTGACGCTGTTGACGGTTCTCGTCTCATAGTCGGTGGGCGACGAAGCACTCAGGTTGTAGAAGATGCTGCTCGTGTTGGTTGCGTCGATGTACAGGTTCTTGCTGGAAGCATTATAGCCACCACCGCTTGCGGTATATACCTGCTTGCCGCAGTCGCTGTCGAAGAATTCGTTACGGAAAGCATGTTGTGCTCTCGTGACAGCATTGCTGGTCGAGCCAGTACCGCGAGCAATCTCGATGTTGGCGTTGTTGCGTATGCGGATGTCGGAGCCGCAAAGCAGACCTGCCTCGCCGATGTGGAGATAAGGCTTCGTGCTACCGCTTTGTTCCAAATAGGCATTATCGGCAGCGCGGCCTTGGGTATTGCCCACGATAAGGATAAGACCCGTGACGGTGGTGGTGCCTTTGTGGTAGAGGCCGCCGCCCGTGCCCGAGGTAGCCTTGTTTTGCGTGAGCTCGCAGCTGTGGCTGCTATCGGTGCCTGTCATGCTGAAGGTGCCGCCAGCGTTGACGTACACGCCGCCGCCGTTTTGGGTGGCCGTATTCATCCTGATCTTCGTGTTCTGCATGTATAAGGTACCGCTGTTGTTCACAAACACGCCGCCACCGTTGCGCGTGGCCGTGTTGTACTCGATGGCGCCGGCACCGTAATAGTTCATGGTGCTGGTGTTGATGTACACGCCTGCGCCGTCTTGTGAAGCAGTGTTGTAAACGATGCTACCACCTGTCATTTTGAAGGTGCCGCCATTCACGTATACGCCGCCGCCATCGGTGGCAGCGTTGGCGTTGCCCGATTGGCCGACATAACCTCCGCTGAGGTTGTATTCGCCTGCGTTCAAGTAGACGCCTGCACCGTTGGTTGTGCTGTGTGAACGGATGGTGCCGCCTTCTTGCTCAAATTTACCTCCTGCCACATACACGCCGCCGCCGTTGAGGGCATTGGTGTTGTGGTGGATGACGCCAGTGCCGCTCAGGGTAGAGGTGCCGCCAGCCACATAAAGACCAGCGCCCAATCTGCTGCTGCCCGTCACCGTGTTGTACTGGACGTTACCGCTGCTGATTTCCACCGTGCCGAGCGAGTAAATACCGCCGCCCAACAGGGCTGAGTTGGCGTAACCTGAGGTGCCTACATCGCCGCCGCTCACGGTCAGCGAGCCGTTGGCTGCCACATACACACCACCACCGTTGCGCGAAACGGTGTGAGTATCAATACTGCCGCCCTCCAAGATGAAATCACCGTCGTTGACATACACGCCACCGCCATCGGTGACGTTGATGTTGCTGTATATAGTACCAGAGGTCATAGTGGCCGAAGCATCTTCATTGACATAGACACCGCCACCAAAAACAGCATCGTTGTTGGTGATGGAGTTACCGGTAAGGGTCATTGTTGAAGCAACGTAGTTCTGATCAAAAACGGGATCGTTTCCGTTTCTCCAGCTACTCACAACGCCTCCACCATAACCATCGGTAGCATGGGTGACGACACTGTTGATAATGGTGCAGCCTGATATAAGACAGGAGTATGCACCGTTGATTGCGCCGTCATAATATATGGCTCCACCTCCGTTTGTAGTTTCACTGTCATAGAAGGAACAATTTGTCAGATGAATGTTGTTGGTTCCATAGAACGCTCCTGCTATATTTGTGGAATAGTTATATTCTGAGGCATCGGAGTCGTCTCCAAAAACACAATTGGTGCAAAACAGTTGTAAGCCTGTGCTATAGATGGCACCGCCGGAAGCTGCATGGTTCTTTGTGAAAGTGGTATGAAGGGCACTGTTCTCGGGATGGTCGTTACATTCCATTACACCTGCGTTGTAGATGGCACCGCCAATGTTTGTGGCTGAATTGTTGTCAAAGGTACAGGCATTCATGACCAAAGCCCAGTTGCTTCGGATGGCACCACCCTCATTGGATGCAGTGTTGTTATTAAACTGGCAGTTGATGTAAGTGCTTGCCCCTAAATTCGGAACATTGTATCCGTGGTGATAGATGGCACCGCCAATGGGCGACCTGTTGTTGTTGAATACACAATTGTTGCAGTCTAAGATACCCAGATTCTTGATGGCACCTCCGTCGACAGATGAAGAGTTGTTTCTGAAGGTACAACCTGTCAAAGTCACCTTTGAATTAATGCCAACATAACTGAAATAAAGTGCACCGGCACTTGATGTAGCCGTGTTGCCATCGAAAATGCAATCACTCACAGTTGATTGAAAAGCATCGTTGTTGTGGGCAAGGTAAACAGCTCCGCCATTTCCGTTAGTAGCATGGTTGCCAGTAAAATCGCAATGGGATAAACTTACCACTCCTATAGAATTGATGGCTCCTGCACTGGAAGAACTGTTGGATTGAAAATTACAGTATTGTGCGGCCAAATACCAGTTGTTAGTAATCGGTGTGCCAAGACAATTTTCGAATACCACAGGATTGGCTGAAGTTCCAACAATATTACAACTGTTCTGATTGTAAATTACATTACCACTGTTGGCTATGTTGTTTCCGTCGAAAGTGACGCCATCGTATATAATAAATGTTGAAGAAACATTAAACATATTTCCAGTAAAACCAGGTTTCCTTTTAATGGTGCACTGTCCATTAGTGGTCAAAGGTCTGATGGTGACAGTACTAACACCGATGCCAATTGTGCCGTCAATAAATACCGTTCCATCTACGTAAATATCGATGGCTCCGGTGGCACCATAACCAGTGATGCCATTTGAGCTTGGATAAGAAGCACCATTGCTCCAAGTTTCTCCCCAAGCCGTCCCACTTCCGGCGAGGAGCAGAAATGCCGCCACCAGATACTGGAAGACTTTCTTCTTTTTGTGTTGCGTTAAGTTCTTCATTTGCATTCTCTTTTATTCATTATTTGATTTGTTATTTGTATTCTCTATGCCTTGTCCTATCCTTCACACAAAACGATAACGAAGGAGCATAGCCCCTCCTTGCTCGGCAACACTATGGAAAAACAAATTCTCCAAAGCCTCGGTTCATTTCGCCCCTCCGCACCTGCAAATCCCGTACCAAGGCCGTTGCTTTTGCAAAATTATTTTAAGTCGTTGAGTATGAATGATTTAAGACAATCCGTTCATTCGTATTCGAGCGCAAAGATACAATAAATTTCTTTTATTGTAAGGATTGAAAAGAAAAAATAACGGATTATTTTCTCACCCTTGGAAAGGGTACGTGAAGGGTTAAAATTAACAAGCCGCCCCGAAAGTTTCAGGACGGCTTGCTCATATTAATATAAGGTGTGTCACTTCCTCACGGTCACCTTCTGCACCGTCACACCGCTCGGGGTCTCGATGCGGATGAGGTACATGCCCGAGTCGTAGCGGCTCAGGTCGAGGGTGGCACTGCCTTCGGCGGTCGTCTCCATGAGGGTCTGGCCCAGGAGGTTGCTGACGCTGATGTGCATCGCGCCGCTGCCGCTCACGTTGAGCAGGCCTTCTGTCGGGTTGGGATAGACGTTGACATTGGCGCTGTTCTCGTCGAGGGCGGTGACGATCAGGTTGCTGATGCTTTCCCGCTCCGACTCGCATTGCTCGTTGCCTCTGACGAACACGGCCGTCACCTCATACTCGTACTCGCCTTGCTCGTTCACGTCGTCGAAGTATTCGTAGCTGCTGGCACCCGTGTAAGGCACCTCAGCGATGAGCTCGGCCTCTTCGGTGACGAGGATGTTGCGGTAGATGTTGAAATGGTCGAGGTTGGTGGTTACGCTGGGACGGTCCCAAGTGAGGTTGTTGCCATATTCCTCGCTGCCGAGCCACAGGTACTCGCCCTCGAGGTTCAGCACGGGATAGCAAGTCAGCGGGCCTTCCTCGCAGTTGTTGTCGTAGGTGAACAGGATGCCGTCCTCCAACTCGCCGCTGACGAAGAGCTCGTTGCCGTTTTGGTCGAGGATGGTGAAGGAGCACTCTCCGTCGGTGTCGTATTCGGGATAGCTGTGGTACCAGCCGTGGTTCCAAACGAAGTGGAGGTTGCCTCTCAGCATGGGCAGGTCGACGACGAGGGCCGAGCCTTGCGTCATGGTGACGACGGCCAGACGGTTGAAGTCTTGGTCGGCGATGCTGATGGCGGCACCCTTCCATCCGTCGCCGCCGTCGTCGTGGAGTTGGAAGACGAGGTTGCACTTCTCGCCCACGAGGAGGCTGCGGTAGGTGGTGCGACTGATGCCTGCTTCGTTGGTGACATAGATGGCGTATTCGTAGAGGCCAGGCTCGAGGCCGCCGTCATCGTATTCCATGTCGGCACCCACCTGGGCGTCGGTCAGCACGGCGATCTCCTCGAAGTTGCGGCGGATGGTGACCGAGGTGATGCTGGTCAGGGCTTGGCCGTCGAGGTCGTGGGTGGGGTTGGTCCAGCTGAGGCGCACGGCGTTGAAGTCGGCGTTCTCGAGGGCGGCCATGTTGGCCACGCTGTCGGGACGGTTGAAGTATTCGTCGTTTTGCGGGACGATGTGGCCCGTGAAGCCGTTGACTTGGTTGAAGGCATAGCGCGTGGTGTTGAGGGCGCCGATGGGGCACCAAGCATCGTCGCGACCGCTCCAGCCCCAGTTGAAGTGGAAGTAGTCGTTCTCGTCGTAGCCGTCGCACACGAAGGCGTGGCCGCCGGCACCGCTGTCGTCGGAGCCGCTGTAGTAGAGCGGGATCATCTCGTCGATGCCGCCGTCCTTCAGCATGTTGGCCCATTCCTCGTTGGAGTAGCCCCAGCCCGGCCAATAGCTGCCGTAGTTCGTCACGTGATCGTTGCAGGTGTAGCGGAAGTAGCTGCGCAAGGCACTCGGCACAGACTCGGAGTAGGCGCCGCTACCGTTGGGGCTGTACTGCATGTCGACGGAGATGCCGAGGTGGTGCAGGAATTGTGCGATGTAGAAGTATTCCTCTTCGGTGCTGGTGGAGTCTAAGGCCAGGGGCATCAACTCAAAGTGATACTCGGTCTGGCCGAAGTTGGCACTCTGTTGGGCATAGCCCGAGGGGTGATAGCTGTGCGAGCCGTTGCCTTGGGCAGGCCAATCCCAATATTTCATCACCTGTCCCATGGCCGTGGCGACGCAGCCGGCGTACACATGGCCGCCGTTGCCGTCGGGGTCTTCGGGGCACTGGCTGTTCCAAGGGAAGTTTTGGTTCCAGATGGACTGGCAGAGCGGGCCTACCACGGCGCGGGTCTGTCCGCCGCGGTTGAGGCTGCCGGTTTGTGCCACCCTGCGCCACTCGGCCGTGATGTCGGGTGTGGCGCTGAGGTTGTGCTCGCGCACGTATTGGATCTCCTCACGGAAGCCGTCGAGGGTGAACTGGAAGCCTTCGGCCACGTTGTCAGGATCGAAGCTGCCCGTGGTGGAGTAGGCGAGGATGGGCTTCACGCGGTCGTCGCCGGCCACGATGACGAAGCCTTCACCGTTCGTGACGTTGAAGACGTAATAGTCGATGGTGCCACGGGTAAGGGCGGCCGCGACCAGATTCAGCTGGATGTCGGCGTTCCTCTGGCTGACGGCGGTGGTGCTCAGGAACTTGGCACCGATTCGTTGGGCCTTCTGCTGGTCGACGGGGCCTGCCATGAGGCTGCCGAAGCCAAGCAAGATAAGGCAAAGGGAAAGGAATAGTTTTTTCATTTGTAACGGTATTTAGATGCTTGTTTGTGACGGCAAAGATACTCTCTTTTTATTAATTAGGTGCGGAAAGACGCAAAAAATCACGCGCGACGAAAAAACAAAGGTGCAGACCTTGGCCCGCACCTTATTTGTATTTCGAAAGATGGAAATCAAGAGATCGTTGCCTCGGGGTCGTTGTTGGGCATTTCCTTAGGGTTGGGCCCCCATTTGTTCTCGCCGGGTTCGCTGTCGCGAGCCATCCAAACGATCCAAACGATCCAGGCAATCAAGGTCGCAATCATGAGAATGGCTATGGTGAGCAAGGCTTTGCTGTTGTTCATGAGCATGCTTGAGAGTACGTCGGAGTCAATGGCACCGTTTGTACCGACGACGGAGCTGCCTACTTGGATGATTAAATAAACGAGGTAGCCTACATAAAGCAGGGATGGAATCAGCAGATAGAGGTAGTTCCATCCGCTCTTGCCAATGTCGTGGAAACGTCGCACCGTGACGGCGAGATAAGGAATTAGGATGGCCAAGGACCAAAGTGAGCCCAAGAAACCCAAGATGGGTACTTTTCTGCCAAGGATGGTTAGCCCAATGCTGACAATCATGTTGAACAGGAAGAAATACCAGAACTCGGAACGGCGTGCACGGCCCGAGAAAGTTGCATACTTTGAAAACACGCTTTTGATAGCTTCGCCGAAACTCATAGTGTTGTTTTTTTAAGGTTAATACGATGCAAATATAGGAATTATATTCAAAAATGCAATCTTATTTGTCCATTCTCAAAAAAACTATGATGGTAATTGCTAAATTTGCAGCGAATAATTAATCAATGTTTAATTAAAAAACATCATTATGTGGTTAGATATTATCATTTATATCGCTGTGTTTGGAGCGATAGGACTGGCGGTCTTCTCCGTCTTCAAGAGAATCAAGAACACCGACCCCAACACGGCAGGTTATGTCTATAATGGCAAGAACTGGGTGACCTGGCTCTTTGTGTTCAGTTTCCTGGCAGTATTGTTTTATGTCTTTATTATGCCCTTGCCCATCATCAGTGAACGCAGGCCATACCGTCCGGAGTGGGGCGGCTTGTTGTTGGGACTGTGGGCGATAGTGCTCTACATCTGCTATTCCCTTATCGCTTTCGTCCCAGCCACTGCCGAGGAAGTCGAGGCGAGTAAGGCGGAGGGCAACACCGTTTTGGGCAGCGTGGGATCCACGACGGCTTCCGTGTTCATGCTCATCTTAGGTGCCATCGGAGCCATCCTTGCCAGCATCCCAGGTATGATCAGTGAAGCTTTGAATCCCACCCTTGCCGTCAAGACCATCGGTAACACCGTGTATAGGATCGTCGGCAACGGCATCGAGCATGCCATTTGGGGTTTCGTGGGTTTGGCAGTACTTGTGGTTGGCGTGGCTTTCATCATTATCTTTGCTGCAATGTTTCTCGCCATCGTTGGCACTTTTGCCATAGGTATCATCGCCGTCATCAAGTTCTTCAAGAATAACCTCTTCTACAAGAAATGATAGAGATTCCCTTCGGGAATGGAATGGACATTGTAATGTAACCAGCGGCGGCTTGTAGCGTTTACGATTCGTAAGCTCTATTTGCCGCCGCTTGTAGTTTTACGACTAAACTCCATTCCCGAAGGGAATCTCACTGCCTATTCTTTCAGTTTCTTGTATCTGAATCGTTTAGGCTCTACGTTGCCGAGGCGTTTCATCTTGTTCTCCTCGTATTCAGAGTAAGAGCCCTCGAAGAAGTAGACCTGCGAGTTGCCCTCGAAGGCGAGGATGTGGGTGGCCACACGGTCGAGGAACCAACGGTCGTGGCTGATGATGACGGCGCAGCCTGCGAAGTTCTCAAGACCTTCCTCCAAGGCACGAAGGGTGTTCACGTCGATGTCGTTGGTTGGCTCGTCCAAGAGAAGGACATTGGCTTCCTGCTTCAAGGTCAAGGCGAGGTGCATGCGGTTGCGTTCACCGCCCGAAAGCACGCCGGCCTTCTTCTGCTGGTCGTTGCCTCCGAAGTTGAAGCGGGAGACGTAGGCGCGTGAGTTGATGCTGCGTTTGCCCAACTGGATCAAGTCGTTGCCGCCACTGATGACTTCCCAAACGGTTTTCTCGGGGTCGATTTCGGCATGTTGCTGGTCGACATAGCCGATCTTCACGGTCTCACCAACCTCGAAAGTGCCTGAATCGGGCTTTTCCAAACCCATGATGAGGCGGAACAGCGTGGTTTTGCCTGCACCGTTGGGTCCGATGACACCCACGATGCCGCCTTGCGGCAGGCTGAAGTTCAGGTTCTCGAAAAGAAGTTTGTCGCCATAAGCCTTGGTGACATCATGTGCCTCGATGACTTTGGTGCCGAGTCGGTCGCCGTTGGGGATATAGATTTCGAGTTTCTCTTCCTTCTCTTTCACGTCTTCGTTGAGCATCCTCTCATACGATTCCAGACGAGCCTTGCCCTTGGCGTGACGTGCCTTGGGCGCCATGCGCACCCATTCCAACTCGCGCTCAAGGGTCTTGCGACGCTTGCTTTCGGTCTTCTCTTCCATGGCGAGGCGGGCGGTCTTCTGGTCGAGCCACGACGAGTAGTTGCCTTTCCACGGGATGCCTTCGCCGCGGTCGAGTTCGAGGATCCATCCAGCCACATGGTCGAGGAAGTAACGGTCGTGGGTGACGGCGATGACGGTGCCCTTGTATTGCTGCAGGTGGCTCTCCAGCCATTGGATGCTCTCGGCATCGAGGTGGTTGGTGGGCTCGTCGAGGAGCAGGATGTCGGGCTCTTGAAGCAGCAGACGGCAGAGGGCCACGCGGCGGCGTTCGCCTCCCGAGAGGTTACGCACGGGGGTGTCGCCATCGGGACAGTTGAGGGCGTCCATGGCACGCTCCAGCTTGCTGTCGAGCTCCCAAGCATCGTGTTGCTCAATGAGTTCGGTCAGTTCGCCCTGACGGGCAATCAGCTTGTCGAAATCAGCGTCGGGCTCAGCGAACTTGTTGTTGATTTCCTCGTATTCCTTGAGGATGTCGACGATTTCTTGCACGCCTTCCTCCACCACCTGGCGGACGGTCTTGTTGTCGTCGAGTTGCGGCTCCTGGTCGAGCATGCCCACGGAATATCCGGGCGAGAACACCACTTCGCCGTTATATGATTTCTCCTTGCCGGCGATGATACGCAGCAGGGTGGATTTGCCCGCTCCGTTCAGACCGATGATGCCGATTTTGGCGCCATAGAAGAAGGAGAGGTAGATGTCTTTCAGGATTTGTCGCGACGGCGGGATGATTTTGCTCACGCCTACCATCGAGAAGATGATTTTTTTGTCGTCGGGTTGTGCCATATTCAGTTGAGGGTTTAGGGTTTAGAGTTTGAAGTTGAGACCATTGCGTTTTCGAGGATATCGGTTGCCTTGCCCCAATCATAAACGCGGTTGGTGAAATCGAATCCTGCTTGTGCGATTCGTTCCGCCTTTTGTGTGTCACTAAGCAAGGTGATGATGTTCTGTGCCATTTCCTCCGCGTTGCTGCCAATCAGGATCTCCTCACTGGGTTTTGCGCCCAAAGAGGCGTTGGCCAAGGGCGAGGTGATGGCAGGCAGGCCCATCGACATGGCCTCCAGCAGTTTGTTCTGCAGTCCCGTCCCGATGCGCATCGGCGCGATGAAGACACGGCTCTGGGCATAGGCGTCGCGGATGTCGTCAAGCCAGCCGCTGACGATGACTTTGTCCGAGGCGGCCTTCCTCACCTTCGGGTCGGGGGTGGCACCGGCAATGTATAGTTTTGTCTCGGGCAGGGTCTTCCACACGATGGGCAGGATCTCATCAGCCAGATATTCTACGGCGTTCACGTTGGGCGGGTAGCTCATGTTGCCCGTGAAGACGAGGTCGTATTTCTTTTCTTGTTCCTGCGGCTTGAAGTAGTCGTGGTCGACGCCGTTGGGGATGATGAGAATCTCGTCGCGTTTCTCGTGGGGGAACAACGCCCTGTCGGGTTCGCTGATGATGGTCTTCACGTCGAAGTCGTCGAAGATGGCGGCCTCGTAGCGGCGCAGGCGACGGTACTCCATAGTATATATGGGACGTGTGACGAACGAGGCGATATCGGCGCGGCGTTTCATACCGTAGGAGAAGATATCCTGATAGTCAATGGTTTTTGGGAGGTCTTTGTGCCGTATGTACTCTGCCACGCGGAGCAACTGTCCGAAGAGCATGTCGGGCTTGTGCTTGGCGATGAGGGCGTCGATCTTCTTGGCGGCCTTGCGGTTGTAGAAGTAGCCACATTGCATGGGCAGACCCTTGCAGAAGGCGCGGACGAGACCCAAGGCGATCTGTGGTTTGCTGATTTTGATGAAATTGACCGACTGGCAATAAGGCTGCAAGGCATGGAAAGCATCCTGCTCGCTGACTTTAGGGTTGTCGTTGAGCGCACAAAGGACGATTTCGTTATGCTTTGCGAGTTGTTTTATCTGGTTGAATGCCCGCAACTTGTCGCCTTTCTCAAGCGGGAAGGGGATGCGGGGCAAGAGGACGAATATCTTCATCACTTCGGATTTGGGGTACAAAGATAGTAAAATTATAGAAAACTGATCTTGCTCCCTGGACGAATCTGCTCATAAAACATCAGCAGGCGCGCGATGATCTTGCGGTTGTCGTAGGTGCTCTCCACCAGTTTTCGTGCCTCTTGGCCTATCCTGACGGCGATCTCTGGGTTCTCGTTGATGCTGCGGATGGCCTCCACCATCTTGGCCTTGTTCTCGGCGATGATGATGTTGACGTCCTCGTCGTAGAGTATGCCCTCTGCACCCACGCGTGTAGTGATGACGGTCTTGCCCATGGCCATCGACTCGATGATCTTGATGCGGATGCCGCTACCCGAGAGCAAGGGGACGATGGCCACGTCGTGCTCTGCGACAAAGGCCTTGGCGTCGGGCACCTCACCTACGACCTCGACATGCGGGTTGTTCAGCGTGGTGAGCCACTCGGGCATGTTGCGTCCTGCCAAATGGTAGACGAAGTCGTAGACCTTCTCCACCGTCTTGGGCAGCACCTCGTCGATAAACCAGCGTATGCCTTCCTCGTTGGGCATCCAGTTCATGGAACCAATGTGGTAGAACTTAGGCTTGCCTTCGATGTCGTATTTCGGCGTAAACTCTTCAGGATAAACGCCGAAGGGGATATCGATGATGGGCTTGGAGCAGTATTTGCGGAAGAAGGCGGCGTCTTTGCGGGTGATGGCGGCAATGCCGTCGACGGTTTCCAAGGCGTTGAGTTCATACTCCTTCAAGGTTTTCGCCAAATGGTTGATGTACCAGCGTTTCATGAAGAACTTGGTCTCCTTGGCGATGCGCTCCCAGATCTTGTGCTCCACGTTGTGGGCGCGAAGCACAATCATGGCTTTCGAGTGCTTGCGGATGGTCTCCACATAGGGTGCCATGAACAGCATCTCCAGTTGCACCACGTCGAATTGCTCTTTCTCGAGCACCTCGCTCAGCCTGGCCTTGAAATCCTCCGAGATGAAACGCTCCACATGGTACGAACGTTTGGTGAAAAGGTTGAGGAAGGCCTTGACGGGTCTGATGCTCAGGTCGACGTCGATGAGCTCGATGCCGGTTTTCTGCTTGTATTCCTCAGGGATGTCGGTCTCCTTGACGTTGTATTTCTCGCTGTTGACCGACAGTATCTTGACCTGATGCCCCGCTTCGAGCAGACCCGTGATGATGCTGTTCATCGCCATGGGACCGCCTTCAGAGGCAGGGTAGGGAGGCTTGTTGCAGAGTAGGAGTATTTTCATTATCGATCGTTTGTTTTTCGCTTTGTAGGGCTGTCACACCGTGGCAGCCGTTTTAATGTTTGTCACACCGTGGCAGCCGCAATATTTATGTCGTTGTCGGTGTCTCGGCAATTTGTTTTTTCTTGAACAGTCGTTGGAAGAATTTCTTCCAGCTGTCGCCATCGAAGAGGGCGGCGTCGGTGGTGGCCTTGAAGGTGAAGAACAGCCCGACAGGCAGCAACACAAGGGAAGAGAGCCAGACGCCGAGGAACATGTTGAGGTCGCCGAAGACGGCCATGCGCTCGGCTATGGTGGAGATGAGATGGTAGACGATGAAGAACAGCACCGAGATAACCACGGGCAGGCCCAGGCCGCCCTTGCGGATGATGCTGCCCAAGGGCGCACCGATGAAGAAGAATATCAGGCAGGCGATGCTGAGGGTGAACTTCTTGTGCCATTCCTTGCGGTGCTTGTTGATGTTCTCGGTCTGCGAGTTCAGGTCCAGCTTGTTGAAGGCCACGTTGTCTTTGGCGTTTTGCGCGGTGCCGATGGCCAGGTTGACGATGGCGGTGTGCGCCTCGCCTTCATGTTGGTCGAGGAGTGGCCAGCGCAGCTGTATGCAGGTGTCGGCGATGAGGCTGTCGGCGACGGGTGCAGGGGCAATGCCTTCGGGTGGGACTCCGCTGTGGGTGCTGTTGTAGTTGGACCATCGTCGACCGAAGCCCTGGGTGAAGGCTTCCTGCTTGGTAACGAAACGTTGCTCCAACGAGTCTAACGAGTTGGAGAGCTGGCGGATGTTCATCATCTGTTGGTACGACTTGTACATGTCTTCGTCCGAACGGGTCATGTCGAACGAGGCCAAACTGAACTTGATCTGTTCCTCCTTGAACGACATCCTCTCGAAAGGCCGTTTCTCCTTGTAGTTGTCGGGGGTGAGGTCGGTGTAGTTGTAGCCGTTGTAGAGCGTGAAGAGTATGTTGCGTTGGTTGGGGCTCATGGTCATCATGCCCGAATCGGCGGTGATGATCTTGGTGTTGCCCATGCGGTCGGTGTGGTCGTAGATTTTCACGCCGTAGATGTGGCTTCCGTCCTTGCCCTTCTTTTCCACATAGATCACATAGTTGTCGATGTCTTTGTAGAACACACCTTCCTTGATATTGAAGGCCAGTTTCTGCCGCTGCACATCGGTCAGCAAGGTACGCCATTTGAGGGTGGCCATCGGGATGAGACTGTTGGAGATGAAAAATGCCAATACGCTGAGCATCAGTGCAAAGGCCAGCAGGGGACGCATGGCACGCCACATGGAGATGCCCGAGGCTTTCATGGCCACCAGCTCGTAATGCTCGCCGAGGTTGCCGAAGCACATCAGCAAGGCCAAGAGTAGAGCCAGAGGCAGCGACATGGGGATGGCGGTGATGGAGGTGTAAAACAATAGCTCTGCTATAATCTTGATTTCCAGTCCTTTGCCGACAAGGTCATCGACATAGAGCCACACGAACTGCATCACCCAGATGAACACCACAATGAAGAAAGTGAGCACGAAGGTGCCGAGAAACGACTTGACGATATAGCGGTAAAGTTTCTTCATTGTCGAATAAAAACGCTGCAAATTTAGAAAAATTCTATCTTTGCCCAAAAATTACATGCACCATGACTCAACTTGATTATTTCAAAGGGCTGAACATAGCCATCACCATCAGCGCCAAGGACGGCGAAATCCTTTACCAAAACGACAGCTCCATCGAAGTGAACGGCGACGCCCGTGGCCGTGACTTGATGAAATGCCACAACGAGCGTTCTCAGCAAATCATCCGTCATCTTTTGGACGATGCCGCCACCAATGTCTACACCATTTCTAAGAAAGGCAAGAAGAAACTGATTTACCAGACACCGTGGTATGAGGACGATGCCAAGCAGGTGGTTGGCGGCTTGGTGGAGTTTTCCATCATCCTCCCCGAGGATATGCCGCATTACGATAGGGGATAATTCTTTGTCGCTTTGCGTCATTGCGAGGAGAAACGACGAAGCAATCCAGACATTAAGGTTTGTCGTCTAGATTGCTTCGCTTTGCTCGCAATGACGTTTACGCGTCTAAAAAGCGATTCTAATTACTTGGTTACCAAGTTGTAAGTATCCTGCGCGATGACGAACTCTTCGTCGGTAGGATACACCACCACGGTGACCTTGGAGTTGGGCGTGGAGATGACACCGGCGTCGCCGATGGTTTCCTTGTTCATCTGGCGGTCGTATTCGATGCCGAGGCCTTCCATGTTCTCGAGGATGGCTTCACGCATGAACCAGGCGTTCTCGCCGATGCCGCCCGTCATCACGATGAGGTCGGCGCCGTTCATCACGGCCATGTAGCCACCGATGTATTTCTTCACGCGGTGGGCGAACATGTTGAAGGCGTAGGTGCAACGCTCGTCGCCTTCTTCCTTGCCGGCACGCACGTCGCGCATGTCCTGCTTGCCGCCCGTGATGCCCACGAGGCCGGATTTCTTGTTCACCAAGGTGTTCATCTCCTTGGTGGTGTAGCCTTCCTTGTCCATGATGTACATGAAGGCACCGAGGTCGAGGTCGCCGGTGCGGCTGCCCATGACGAGGCCCTCAACGGGAGTGAAGCCCATCGAAGTCTCCACCGACTTGCCGTATTCGACGGCGGCGATGGAGGCACCACTGCCGAGGTGGCAGGTGACGATCTTCGACTGTTTCCAGTCCTTGCCGACGAAAGCGGCTGCCTTTTCGGCCACGTACTTGTGGCTGGTGCCGTGGAAGCCATAGCGGCGCACACGGTATTTCTCGTAGTACTCGAAAGGCACGGCATAGAGATAGGCCTCAGGCGGCATGGTGCTGTGGAACGAGGTGTCGAACACGGCGGCCATCGGGATGCCGGGGAGCACTTCCTCCATGGCGTGGATGCCCTGCAGGCTGCCCGGGTTATGCAAGGGGGCGAGGTCGGTGAGCGACTGAATGCCGTCGATGACTTTCTGGTCGATGAGGACGCTCTTTGGGAAGAGCTCTCCGCCGTGGGCCACGCGGTGACCGACGGCGTCGATTTCCTTGAGGTCTTTGATGACACCCATCTTCGGGTCGACCAAAGCCTTCAGCACCAGTTTGATGCCTTCGGTGTGGTTCGGGATGGGGAGTTGCTCGTAGTATTTCTCACCGTTGTATTTGTGGGTGAATTCGCCCATTTCGAGGCCAATGCGCTCAAGAAGGCCCTTGGCCAACAGACGCGACGAATTGGCGTTTTCCATCTCCAGCAGCTGGTATTTGATGGAGGAGCTGCCGCAATTTAATACGAGGATTTTCATGGTTATTTCTGTTTTTGTGCGATTGCTTGGTTACAGGTAATGGCGACCAGTTTGTACACGTCGTCGATGGAGCATCCACGGCTGAGGTCGTTGCAGGGCTTGGCGAGGCCTTGCAGCACGGGGCCGACGGCTTCGGCACCGGCCAGACGCTGCACGAGCTTGTAAGCGATGTTGCCGACTTCGAGGCAGGGGAACACAAGGGTGTTGGCCTTGCCGGCGACGGGGCTACCAGGGGCCTTGCTCGAACCGACGGACGGCACGATGGCGGCGTCGGCCTGCAACTCACCGTCGAGGACGAGGTCGGGACGACGCTCCTTGGCGATGCGGGTGGCTTCGATGACCTTGTCGACGACTTCGTGCTTGGCGCTGCCCTTGGTGGAGAAGCTCAAGATGGCCGTGATGGGGTCGATCTTGGCGATGGCCTTGGCGGTGTCGGCGGTGCAGATGGCGATTTCGGCCAGCTGCTCGGCCGTCGGCATGGGCGTGACGGCGCAGTCGGCGAAGACCATGCGGCCATCGGTGCCGTAAGGACAACCTTCGGGCAGGAACATCGTGAAGGCGCCGCTGACACAGCGCACGCCGGGCACGGTCTT
>Ga0265301_10003103_pt1 | contig 18062 bp, 15 predicted proteins | sample AusTroGonzalo_MG_2_FD_193488 | JGI IMG/M metagenome (GOLD analysis project Ga0265301, IMG submission 193488) | Bovine rumen microbial communities from tropical cattle in Woodstock, Queensland, Australia - Gonzalo_04 | ecosystem: Host-associated > Mammals > Digestive system > Stomach > Rumen ... | reverse complement strand
GCCGGCAGCGCAAACACACGCCGCCAGGCAGACCGCCGTGCACAGCACCCGGATGATCTTGCTTTTTTTCATGCTCTGTTATCTTTTTTTATTCCACTGCGTCCGCCGGCAGCCAGAACCGGGCCTTGCCGATGCTGCAGCTGGCCTCCGCGTATACCCAGTCGCCGACCTGGAAGAACACCGTCACGCTCGCGCCCTTGTCCACGCCGACCCAGTGGATGCTGTCCTTCATGGACTTGATCAGCCTCTGAATGTCCGGGCCGAATTCCTTCTTCAGCTCGTCGCAGCTCATGTTCAGGTATTTGGATTTCTGCCGCTGGGTCACAATGTCATATTCCTTGCCGGGGCCGTAGTATACCGGCCACACGGTCCGGGTCATCTTCGCGGCCACGCCTTCCTGGGTTTCTTCCTTCACGTCGGCGGAAACCAGGGATCTCGTCGCGAAGTACACCACGCGCTTCGCCGTCGCGTAGTCCAGGTCCACCAGCACATAGTCGCCTTCGCGGAAAAGCGCCGTCGCCTTGTTCACCCGCGCGGGCCGGAAGGAACCGGACAGGGCATATCCCCGTCCCGGGCCGGCATACGACTGTTCCTGAACCGTCTTCGTATATCCCGGCTTCAGTTCGACCGCCGTCCCGGTCATCTCCCTCACGGGCCATTTTTTGTCCTCCGCCTGCGCCAGGCCGCACATCAGCGAAACAGCCAGCACAAGTGCCAGAATGAGCGATACGTTCCTTTTCATTTGTGTGTTCCTCCTCATCGCCGGGTTGGTATTATTTTTTTATTCTTCGATCATATCACTGAGATCCGGAAGCCCCGTCAGCTTCGGACACTGGTCAAACGTGTGCGCCCCGATGGTCTCCAGGTCCTCCGGCAGCGTCACGCTTTCCAGGTTCGTGCAGTAGGCAAACGCATAGTCCCCGATAATCTCCACGCAGTCGGGAATCTCGACGCCCGTCAGGGATGTGCAGCCCGCAAAGGCCCAGATCCCGATCTCTTCCAGGTCCTCCGGCAGCGTCACTTCCGCCATGGACACGCATCCCTGGAAAGAATACGGGTTGATCGTGTCAACGCGGTCCGGGATCACCGCGCTCTTCAGTGCCGAGCAGCGGCTGAACCCATAGGAGCCGATATAGCTCACCTTCTCCGGGATGTTGACCTCTTCCAGGTTCACGCACCCGTCAAACGCGTAGCTTCCGATGTAGTCCACGCTTTCGGGCAGTACCAGTTTCTTCAGGCTGGCGCACTCGCTGAAGGCGCCCGCGCCAATGAAGGTCAGCCCTTCGGGAAGGGTAATCTCCTCCAGGCTCTTGCATTCGGTGAAGGTATTCTTGCCGATGGTCGTAATGCCTTCCGGCAGGTGGATGCTCGTCATGCTCGCGCAGTTGCGGAACGCCATTTCGCCGATGGAGGTAATCTTCTCGGGCAGTTTCAGCTCCGCCAGGTTGGCGCAGTCCTGGAACGCGCGCTCGCCGATGGAGGTCACATTCTCCGGGAACGTGATGCTGCGCAGCTGCCGGCACCCGCTGAACGCGTCCGCGCCGATGGTGGAAATCTGCGGCGGCAGGTCGATGGCTTTCAGGCTGCTGCATTGAAAGAACGCGCGTTTGCCGATGGCGTGCACGCTGTCCGGAATCTTCAGCTCCGTGATGTTGTCGCACTCATAGAACGCGGACGCGCCGATGATCCGCACGCCGTCCGGAATCTCATACGGGCCTTTTTCCAGCAGTTTGGGGTAGTAGATCAGCCGGCGGTCTTCCCGGCTGAACAGCACCGAGCCCGAAACCAGCAGATACTTGCTGCCTTCCGCGATGTTGATGTCCGACAGCGCCTCGCACCCGGCGAAGGGGTTCAGGCCGACTTCCTTCAGGCTGGCCGGCAGGCTCACTTCCGTCAGGTTCGGGCACCGCTGGAAAGCGTAGTCTCCCACCTCTTCCACGCCTTCGGGGATCACCAGGTCGATCAGTTCAATGTTGGCCTGGAAGGCATTCGGCCGGATCGCGGTAATTTTGATCCCGTTCAGCTCGTCCGGTATGGCCACCGAGGCCTCTTCCCCGCTGTAGGTCACGATTGCGGCGGAGTTGTCGTTCAGCATCTCGCACGTATAGTACCCGCTCACGAAAACGCTTCCGGAGGAGGGGTTGTCCGCCGCCGCGGCAGGCAGAAGGGCGCACAGCAGCATCAGGCACGCAAGCAGACTTGCAACCGTTTTTTTCATGCCGCTCTCCCCCTTCTTTTGGAATGTCTTTCGTTGTGGTGTTTTTCTATCATATCTCTTTTGGGGCTGTTCGTCAATTCTTTTCAGCTGTCGCCCCAGATGTCGGTCTTCTTCTCTTCCTCTTGCTTCTCCGGTTCGGAGCCGTCCCAGTACCGGTATTCGATCACGTTGTCTTCGCAGTAGGCTTCTGCCTTGCTCCCCTTCTCCACCCATGCAATCAGGTCAAAGCTGCAGTCGTCGAAAATCATATCGCCGAAGTTCTGCACGCTGCCCGGAATCACGATGTAGACCAGGTTGACGCAGTCCTCAAACGCGCGCCGGCGGATCGACTTCACGCTCTTGGGCAGGGTCACGGAGGTAATCGTCTCGCAGCCCTTGAAGGCCTGTTCGCCGATGGTCTTCACGTTTCCGGGGATCCACGGGTTTTCCAGCACCGTGCACCCTTCGAACGCGTTGCCGCCGATCGCCTTCACCTGCTCGGGAATGTTGACGGTCTTCAGCGCCGTGCAGTATTCGAACAATCCGTCCGGGATGATCGTGATCCCCTCCGGCAGCTTGATGTCGACCAGGTTGATGCACCCCTGGAACGCGCGGGTGCCCACCGAGGTGACCCCCGCGGGAATCTCGATTCCGTCCAGCCAGTCGCATCCGGAGAACGCGGCCACGCCGATGGACGTCACGCCCTCCGGCAGCGCGATGCTCTTCAGGCTCTTGCAGTCGGTGAACACGTTGTCGCCGATCGCCGTCAGCCCGGCGGGCAGGATCACTTCCTCCAGCTGGTTGTCCCGGTTGAACATGCTCATGCTCAGTTCCGTGATCCCGGAGGGTACCGTGAACCGCTTCAGGTTGATGCAGCTCTCAAAGGCCCAGATCCCGATCTCGGTCACGGAGTCCGGCACGTCGATCTCCTCCAGCGCGTAGCAGTTGCTGAAGGCAAAATCCCCGATCGTTTTGATGCTGTCGGGCAGCGTGATGTGCACCGGATACTTGCAGTTCTCGAAGGAACTCACGCCGATGATCTCCGTTCCCTCCGGAACGGCGTATTCCTTGCCCGTCGCGGCGCACGGATAGCAGATCAGCCGCTTTTCTTCGTTGTCAAACAGCACGCCCTCCACCATCTCCAGCCGGGGGTTCGTGGGCGAAAGGCCGATCATGGAAAGGTTGCTGCAGCCCATGAAGGCGTTGCCGGGCATTTCGGTCAGCGCGTCCGGCAGTTTCACCTGGATCAGCTTTTCGCAGTTGGCAAAGGCGCGGTTCTCCGCCCGCCGCAGGGTTTCGGGCAGTTCCAGGCTTTCCAGGTTGATGCACCGGTTGAAAGCGCTCTCCTCCACGGTCTCCAGGCCCTCCGGCAGCTTCACCGCCGTCAGTTCCTTGCATTCCACGAAGGCGCTGCTCCCGATAATTTTGGTATCTTCCGGAACGGCGTAGCTCCCGTTCTCCGTCTGGTGCAGGAAGGCGACCAGCCGTGCTTCCTCCTTGTTGATCAGTGCGCCGTCCCGCACCTCGTAGATCTTGTTCTTGTTGGCAAACGAAACGTCCGTCAGGTTGTCGCACAGGGCGAAGGGATTCTCCATGATCACTTCAAGCTCTTCCGGCAGCACCAGCTCCTTCAGGCCCTTGCAGTTGGAAAAAGCCCGGTTCCCGATGCTCTTCAGGGTCTTGGGCAGCCTGATCTTCTCGATCCCGTCGCAGCTGGAGAAGGCTTTGGCACCGATGGAAATCACCCCGTCCGGAATGGTCACCGAAGTGATCTTCTGCTTCAGTTGGAACACGCCGTCGCCGATCGCCGTCACCGGGTACCCGTCCAGCTCCGCCGGAATCTCCAGCTCCGCCTTGTTTCCCTGGCACGCGGTGATCTTCGCCGTGTTGTCGTCCTGCACCTCGTACTTGAACTTCCACCCCGGCGCCGCGTCTCCAAGGGCCCCGACCTGCATCAGGCAAATCACCAGGCAAATCAAAAAGCAAACCAGCCCCCGCCCGGCTTTCGAAATGTTCTTTCTCACTGTCTTCATCCGTCCTTACTTATACACATCATGGCCGAAGGCCCCCAATGTCATCCCGGCCGCCCCGTGTCATTTCGAGTGGAGCGCAGCGGAATCGAGAAATCTCCCTCGCAACCAGATTAATCCCCATAACAGGAGAGATATCATAAAACACACATGGTGGCCGAAGGTCCAGGGGTTTCGCACGCCCGGAAAACGAGCCAGTGGCTCGTTTTCAGTAAGAAACGGGCGGCAGCCCCGGGCACTCGGAAAGCCTTGGTCCTGCCGCGCGCGGTGCGCGAGCCGGCACACCGGCCGCGGTGCGCGTGCGATTCCTTGCGTCCGCAGACGCGAAATCAATAAATCAACGTCAAATCATCCTGATTAAAAAACAGGAACATCCTCGTATACGCGTCCTTCTTCTCCTTGCTCCTGAACACAATGCCCAGCAGCGGGTTGTTTTTCTTGTCCGGGCTGTGATACCGCGCCGAAACCGTGTAGCACATCAGCACCCGCAGCCCTTCCGGCAGGGTCCCGCGGTGCTTTTTCTTGTCCATGGGCTCATGGCGGCTCGCATCCCGGTATACCGCAATGCAGTATCCGTATTTGACCGCTTCGCTCAGCTCAAACGTCCAGTATGGCACCGTAACGAACTGGGTCACGTCGATCCAGATCTCCTTGTGCACGTCCAGCCGCACCGCCCTCAGGTAGCCGATAAACTTGTGCCCCTTGCTCTCCCGGATCTCCTGATCGATAATGAGCACCGGGGTTTTGTGCTTGATCGTGTCGACGACCACCCAGTCGTCGTCACCTTTCTTCTCATACACGGGCAGCACCCACGGCGTTTCCGTGAAATGGTTGAACTGGCTGACCTCCCAGCTGGTCTGCAGCGAAACGTACCCGACCACGCCGCGGTAGTCCGGCTCCACGCCGACCTCGTCCGGCAGGCCCCGTCCCTTCATGTCTTCCGCGCGGCGCGGCTCCATCAGGTGTCCGTTCCCGTCTTCGATATGAAAACCTGCGATCGCGTTCTTGGCCATAATCAGGTCGACGTCCATCGGGGCAGGGGCCTCCGCCGCGGCAGCAGAAAGCGTTCCGGCCGCCAGCATAAGCGCCAGCAGCAGCACCGCCGCCCTCTTTATGATTTTTCCGGTCTTCAAGGTGTCCCCTCCTCGTCTGCTGAAAGCAGTAACGCCGTTTCCGGCGGATCATCTTATCCTTTTGTGGAATGATCATACCCATTCGGCTAAGTATATCATCTTTTTTTGACTTTGTCACCCTTGAATTCAGCAGGAAAACCATAACAAAAACAGCCTTAATAAATTAAGGCTGTAATCGAAGTTCCAGAGTCTCACACGCCCGAAAGCCGAAGGTCCGGGTAGGAGATTCGGGCCGAAGGGGTTTGGGGGCGATCGGAAAGCCCCCAAGTCAAAAAAGCATTATTTCCCCGAAGGGGCTTTGGGGGGTTCGTCGCGCCCGGAAAACTGTCCAGTAGACAGTTTTCAGCAGAGAACGGGCGGTAGCCCAGGGCATTCGGAAAGCCCCCCAATCATTTACTTTGTAAATCTGCCTTACAGATTTACAAAGTTCACCAGCTCTTCCTTAGGCGTCTTCGCCCGCTCCGTCGAAATCTCATTCAACATCAGCGCCGTCTGCCCGTCGGGCCCCTCAACCCGCTTGCACAAAGCCGTCAGCGTAAAATAAGTCTTATTATCCGGCGTCCGCTCCCCCTTGCACACCCATCCGCAGGGAGCAATATCGTTCGAGCAGCAGGTCATAGCCTTCCGGGCGAAGTAATAGTACCCCTTCGGGAACTCCCGCCGCTTCCACGCCTGCCCGACGATGCGGATCTTCTTCCCATCGTATCGTTCCGGATGATCCATGCTGTCCACATACAGCAGCCCGAACTGCTCTTCGGAAATGTTGATAACGTCCGCCTTCATGTCATAGGGCAGGTCTTCGTCCGTGATCCCGTCGTCCACCGTCCCGTCGAGGTTCTCGAACAGGATCGTGGCGGCGCTGTTCATGGCCCGCAGCTGTTTCCGCCAGGAGGTCTTGTTGAAGTTCTCCCCGCAGCGGTTCACATAGATCATGTCCGCAACCTTCATCGGGTCCGTCAGGATCTTGCGCATGTTGGTCATGTAGTTGTCGAAGGTGGTCGCGTCGGCGGTTGTCACCACCTGCGCCCACCCCCACGGCACCGGCAGGTCGATTTCGTCCAGCTTCTCAAAGCCCCACATGGTGTTGTACTCGATGATGACGCATGTCGGCGCGATTTCCCGGTCCAGCTCAGCCAGCCGTTTCGTGGTCAGTTCGTCCGCGCTTTCAAGCACGACCTGCACCCCCCGGTATTTCTTCAGGTTCTCTTCGTCCCACTCGGTTTCGCCTTCCTCGCAGCACAGAATCAGAACCTTCCCGCCGTTGGTAAACCGGTCGTTGGCCAGCACCGTAAGCCCTAAAGTCGTCTTCCCGCTCTCAATAAACCCGGTAATCAGATAAACCGGCACAAAATCTCTTCTCATAAATATACCTTAAAAAACTCTATTTCCCTTTAATCTTCAGGAGTGTTCGGCCGAAGGCCCAGGTAGGAGATTCGGACCGAAGGTCCAAGTAGGAGATTCGGACCGAAGGTCCAGGGCGATCGGAAAGCCTTGGTCCTGCCGCGCGCGGTGCGCGAGCCGGCACACCGGCCGCGGTGCGCGTGCGATTCCTTACGGCCGCAGCCGCGAAATCCCCCATCTCAGCCTAAATGAAACACTTCCTTCAAAGCTGTTTCATTCAGGTCAGCCCCAATAACGCAAAGCCGCCCTGTATAATCCGCACTCCCGTCCCTCATATCAATCTCCCCGGGCACATAGTCAAACTGGAACCATTCGCCCGCGGCGTTCTGCAGGATCCCCTTGGCCCGCAGCACGCGGCCGTACTCCTCTTCATCCCCGAGCTTCCCGAGGATCTCCCGGATCTCGTCCTGCTCGTACCGCTGTGCGGTTTCAATGCCGATATTCCCGAACACCTCGTCCGCGTCATGCTCACCCTCGCCGTGATGGTGGTGGTGATGATGGTGGTGATGCTCGTGCCCCTCATGGTCATGATCGTGGTGATGCTCGTGGTGATGATGCTCGTGCTCATCCTCATCCTCATCGTCATCATCATCGTCGTCGTGATGATGATGGTGCTCATGCTCATGCTCGTGCTCGTCATGATCATGGTCATGATCATGGTGATGATGCTCGTGCTCATCCTCGTCATCATCATCGTCATCGTCGTCCTCCAGGGGCGCGAACCAGATCGGCTTGCCGTTCTCGATGACCTCAAGCATGAAGTCCGGCTCCATCTCGTCCCACGGCGTGGTGATGATCCGCGCGTCCGGATGCGCCTCGGCAATCAGCTGGCGGCTCTTTTCCACCCGGTCCGCCGGCAGCAGCTGCGTCCGGCTGAAGATCACCGTGGAGGCGCTCTTCACCTGGTCAAGGAAAAACTCGCCGAAGTTCTTCATATACATCCGGCACTTGCCCGCGTCCACCACGGTGGCGCTCCCGCCGATCTCGATCTCCGGATGGCGCTGCTTTGCCTTCTCCACGGCGGACAGGATCTCGCTCAGCTTGCCCACGCCCGTGGGCTCCACCAGGATCCGGTCCGGGTGATATGTGTCGATCAGCTGGTCGATCGCCGTCTGGAAATCGCCCGCCATCGTGCAGCAGATGCATCCGGCGTTCAGCTCGGTCACGGTGATGCCGGCGTCCTTCATAAAGCCGCCGTCAATCCCGATCTCGCCGTATTCGTTCTCCAGCAGCACAACCTTCTCTTTCCGGAGGCTGCCGGTCAGCAGTTTTTTGATCAGTGTGGTCTTTCCCGCTCCGAGAAAGCCGGAGATAACGTTTACCTTTACCATATATAATCGGTTCCTCTTTTCTGCCGCTGCAGCGGCATCCCCTTTATATCCCCTCGGCCCTGCTTTGTCAACTCTTTCCGCAATTTTCCTCCCACGTCATCCCAACCGCAGGACCAGCCGCCCCTGTGTCATCTCGAGCAAGCGAAGCGCGTCGAGGGATCCCCAACCCCCAAAACCCGACAACCCGCTATCAGGACCGGCGGGGACGGTTATCTTCTGGTCCACATCTGTGGAACCAGAAGGAACTGTCCCCAACAGTCCGTCGTTGCCCCTCCGGTACCAACGGTCCGTCGCTCCCCCTCCGGTCCTTGACAAGACCTCCCCTCCCTTCCATAATAAACATAAGATCATCCGTAACCCGATCAGGAGGATATATCAATGAAAAAAACCGTTGCTCTCATCACCATGCTGATCATGTTGTTCGGCGTGTTTGCAGCCGCCCGGGCCGAGGTGAAACAACCCTCCGAAATGCCGGTCATCGGGATCGCCTGGCGGGCCGATACCGATTCCGAATTTTTTACCAACATCTGTAAAGCCGTGGAAGCCGCAGGAGCAACATGGGTTTTGCTGGATCAGGTGAAATCGGCGGATCTGAGTTATGATGAAAAAGGCTGCCTGACGCAGGGCGTCACCGCTTTGGGTTCCCTTGACGAAGCCGCGGCCAAATACGTACGGATCAATACCTGGCACGATTCCAACGCGGCGGATGCCGTCGGGAACGTCAGCTTTGTGATTTTTACGGGCGGCGAGGACGTCAGCCCTTCCCTTTTTTACAGCACGGAGCCCTGGTACGGCATCGTGGAGGAAATCGACTACAGCGCGGAGCGGGATGTTTCCGATTATCTGACCATGACCTATTGCCTGGATCATGACATTCCGTTAATGGGCTTCTGCCGGGGAATGCAGATGCTGTCGGTCGTTTCCGGCGCGGAAGTCATTCAGGATGTGCCGGCATACTTTGCCGAGCAGGGAACGGAGTATCATTACGAGCACAGGAACCAGAAGCAGTCGGATGATGCTTACCGGGACTATGCCGCTCACGATGTCCGCGTGGTGCCGAATTCCCGCCTTTATGACATGGTTCATACCGATACACTCAAAGGCTGCCCTTCCTGGCATCATCAGGCAGTAAAAGATGTGGACAATACCCGCCTGACTGTAACGGGATATACCGATACGGATGGAATTGTCATGATCGAAGCCGTGGAAAGAACGGATAAGACCTTTGCGGTCGGTCTGCAGTTCCATCCTGAAGCAGCGCTTGTCAAGCATCTGGAAAATGCTGCAAATCAGAATGATTATATGGATTATGATACCGCACTGTCCATCTTCCAATGGATCGTCCAGGAAAACGCTCTGGAGCAAAAAGAAGCAGCATAATTCCCTCCCCCGTGTCATCCCGACCCTCGTGTCATCTCGACCAAGGGCGCCTTGCGCCCGCGTGGAGAGATCTCCTTCGGAACAGGTTGAGACCTGTAACAGTAGAGAATCCTCCTCCCGTGTCATCCCGAGCGCGTGGGGGTTCGTAGCGCCCGGAAAACGAGCCAGTGTGCTCGTTTTCAGCGGAGAACGGGCGGCAGCCCAGGGCAAATCTCCCTCGCAACAGATTAAGCCCCCTCCCGAAAGAAAAACCCCCTCTCATCATGTAAAATATACTTGACATTTCGAAAAATAAGTTATACACTCTCACCGTGCCCGGAAACCGGATCGGCCGCCGGTTTTCCGCAGACAACTTATACAAACAGAATCGAGGGATCAACATGACCACTGGAAGCGTTATGGCTCTTGGAATCATAGTCGGCATCATGATTGCCGCGTTTTGCCTGACCCGGAAAAAGCGGAAGGAAGAATGCGAATACGATGAGATGCAGCTGAAAATCCGGGCAAAAGGATATCAGATCGGTTTCTTTACGGCATTGGCTCTGCTAATCGTTCTTGTGTTTCTGTATGAAATGAACCTGCTTACCATTGTAACCCCTGGTTTTGCTGCCTATGCTGTCCTGATCATCTGCGTCACCGTGTTTGCAATCTACTGTATCCTGCATGATGCCTTCCTTTCAATCAGCGGAAACGCAAAGAGCTATCTCGTAATCTTCAGCCTGGTTGTTCTTGTTGAAGGGTTTGTCGCTGTGCGGGATGCAGTAAATGGCAATTTGCTTGAAAACGGGCAGCTGACCTTTGGCGGCGGCGCGCCTGCTTTAATGTTTGTCTGCTTCCTCGCCATCCTGATCACGCTGATTGTCAGAACGATCCGCACCGGAAAAGAGGCGGAAGAATGAAAAACCTGAAGCTCAAGGCTGCCCGCGCCGCAAAAGACCTTTCGCAGGAACAGCTGGCGCAGCTTTGTCACGTATCCCGCCAGACAATCAACGCCATTGAAAAGGGAGATTACAATCCGACAATCAATCTGTGCATTGCGATCTGCAAGGCCCTGGACCGGACGCTGGATGAACTTTTCTGGGATGACTGAAACGCAGGGACGGTCAGCAAAAACCTCCAAAACCCTCCGGTCCGTCCAGAACCGTACCTGGTTCCCCGCAAAATAACCCATTCTATTTTGCGGATTTCGAAGAAATAGAAAACTGCCTTCTCTTCCTGTCCCTCCGTATCAATGGGTGTCAGAACGATATGAGAAACGAAGCCCGAAGGGCAGAAAGAGAGGAAACGAAAATGAAGAACATGAAGAAACTGATCGCGGTGGCACTGGTGGCAATCATGGTGGCGTGCGGATGCGCCGCAGCCTGCGCGGAGCAGAAGGCCCTGACCCCCGAGGAAGCCAAAACAATCGTCCTGAACTACGCGGGACTGACTGCCGACCAGGTCACCTTCACCAAGTGCTGGGAAGACCGGGACGACGGACGTCTGGTCTACGAGATTGAGTTCTACGCCAACGGCATCGAATACGACTTCGACGTTGATCTTTACACCGGCCGGATCGTCGACTCCGACAGGGACTATGACCGGGATGACCGGTTCGACCGGTACGACGATCACGACTTTGACCTCGACGATATCTTCGACTTCGACTGATACGCAGAGTCGGTATCCATTTCCTCCTCACCCCTGCCGGATCCGCGCCTCCCTGGTGCGGGTCCGGCTCTCGTTTTGGGCAGATATCGGTAGGCGTAAAAACCCGGATTATGAATCGGCCGTTTTCCCGTCCAGATACAGGATCAGGTTATTGCTCCGGAATGCATTGAAGTACCTGACGTCTTTGACCAGACCGAGAACCATGCGGATTCCGACCGAGTCCGGCATCTCCTCATGGCTGTGAAGCTCCCGCCATTTTACGGGATCAAAGGCTTCGGGAGCCAGGGGGACGGTTCCTCCGGCTCCCTTCCATGCAACATATCATCCCTATAGGATATGACTGCCCTTGTCATCCCAGGTAACCCGGATCTTTTGCGGAATGCTTTCCTCCAGTTTGTCTACGTGGGAAATAATACCGACAAGCCGGTCCCCGGCAGATAACTGGCCCAGTACTTCCAGCGCCTTATCCAGCACATCCGGGCTCAGCGTTCCGAAACCCTCATCAATAAACAGGGCATCCAGCTTTTTTTCACCGGAATGCATCTGCACCACGTCGGAAAGGCCGAGGGCAAGCGCGAGGGAAGCGTAGAATCCTTCGCCGCCCGAAAGGCTGGAAGACGGGCGGGACTTTCCGGTGCCCGTTACCAGAACTTCGATTTCCAGCCCGGCCTTTGCGTTCTTCCTGTCAGCGTCCTTCTTGTGTATCAGTTCATATTGTCCGCCGCTCATGATATCCAGCCGGCGATTGGCCATTTCCAGAATCTCGCGGAACACGGCGCCCATCACATACCGGTCGAAGCTGATCCTCCCGCTTTCACTGTTCGATCCGACAGCCAGCGTGCCCAGCGTATCCAGCCGCTGCCACGCGGAATCGGTGGAAGTCAGGGCCGTCCTGTATTCCTTTGCTTTTTCAAAGATTCTTTTATGATTCTTATAGTTACCGTCTGCTGTTCTGTATTCCCTGTCAGCTGCCGTCTGCTCTTCCTGTTTCTCTGCGATCCGGGCATCCAGCCCGGCAAGATCAGTGAGCGTTTTCCCCCCTGTTTTTTCTTCCAGTTCTGTAATCCGAATCCCGGTATTCCTGCAGTCGCTTTCGTAATCATGGACAGCTTCTGTCTGATCCTGAAGCCATTTTTCCCCGTCTCCATCACCGACAGGAGCCAGTACTGCTTCTGCGGCCGCCTCATCTGCAAAGCCGTTTTCCGCCAGTACTTCATCTGCCTTTTGCGCCGCTTCCGCAAGCGCATCTTTCAGCCCGGGAAGTTCTTTTTCTTTTCCTTCCAGCTTGCCTTTCGTGCTCGAATAATTTTGTTGCGCTTCCTTCTCGGCATTGATATGTTCATCAATACGTGCCTGCAATTCTGTCTGTTCGTCAGTCCATCTTTTGATCTGATCCTGCGCCGCTTCGGCCGAATTGAGTTTCAATGTTTTCTTCAGTACCGTTGCGGCACTTTCCGCCGCGGTAAACGCGGAATGCTGTCTGCCTGCTTCGTTGTTCAGTTCATCAATCTTTGAGCCCAGTTCCTTCAGTGCTTTCTGACTGTCATCCTGTTTTTTGATCAGCTTGTTCCGTTCTTCCTGCAGCTTCCTTGCTTCCTCCAGTGCTGAACCGGCAGCCCCGGCCTGCTCCTTCAGGTCCTGCTCAGCCTTCTGCAGGAAGCCGTCTTCTGATATTTGTTCCCAGCTGCATTCCGGGAAAAGAGGATATGCTTTCCGGAGCAAACCGTTCTTTCTGCCTTCAAGGTCTTTTCTCTTTTCCTGCACAAGGGTATCCTGCCGCTTCCGTTCGTTTTCAGCCTTTTTGTATGCCTCCTCGGCAGACCTGACCTTGGTCTCCACAGGCGTGCCTTCCGGCATTACGGCAAAGTGTTCATCGTTTGCCTTCGTATGGATCACACCGCAGACCGGGCAGGCCGCCTTCCCGCCGGATTCGATCTCCCTGCGCAGATTGTCTGCCAGCAGTCCTGCCTGCCCGGCAATAAATCTCTGATAGAGATCGTGATGCGCCGCTTCCGCTTCCGCGGCCTTTCCCGTCAGTTCAGTCAGCCTCTCTGCTTCACTTTGCAATATTGATTCGTCTGTTTGAATGGACTGAACAGTCTCCCTGATCCCGTCCTTGCCGGTCAGTGTCTCCTGTTTGCTTCGGACGGTTTCATCCGCTTTGACAAGCTCTTCAATCTGATGATCGATATCCTTCAGTTCCTCAAGCCGCTTTGAGATGGCTTCCAGTTCATTTTTCAATTCCGACTGTTGCTTTTCGGCATTTTCCAGGTTGACACGGGCAGTCTTTTCGGCTTTTTCCGCCTGGTCCATCGCGTTCGTATGATCTTTCAGTTCCTCATATCTTGGCATCTGTTCTTTCAGGCTGGGGATGTCTTTTTTCAGTTCATCAACCCGTTTGATCGCATCTGCGTCCCCGGCTGTTGCTTTCCCGGCCTTGATCAGAATTGCTTCGCGCTGCTTCACTTCAAGCTCCAGATCCCGGATTTCCTTCTCGGCTTTTGCAAGCGCATCGGAGGCCCTTTCCCGGGCATCGGTCTTCGGTCTGACCGTATGAAGTACTTTGCCGACCGTATCAATGGTCTTCTTCAGTTCATTCACTTCGTTTTCCCTGGATTTCAGTTCCTCCAGGTGCTTCTTCTTTGTTTCCAGTTCATGAAGATCATTATTGATACCTTCTGCCGCGCCGCGTTCAATGTTCAGCTTCTGCAGTTCTTCCCGAATACTGTTTTTCTTCTTGTCCAGTTCTTCCAGCCGTGCGTTGTCAGCTTCCGCAAGCTGTGCTATTTTTTCCATCAAATCCGGATTCTCCGGATGAAACTGAATCCTCTCTTCTTCCGGGAAACCGTCATCAAGCAGATTCTTCAGTTTCTCCTGATGATCCCTGCGTTGTTCGGACAGTAGATTTTTGGCGCCGTTCAGAAGATCCTGATACCGTTTGAATGCGGAATTGTCAAACAGTTCTCCCAGAATCTCGTTTTTCTTGTCGCTGTCAGCTTTCAGGAATTCCCGGAATTCGCCCTGCGCCAGCATGACGATTTTCCGGAATTGTTCAACATCCATCCCGAGCAGCTTTGTGCAGCGTTTGTTGACATTGTCCTGTCCTTTGACGGTAACGCGATCCGGCTCCGTCAGAACGGCATCCTGTTTCGGATCATTATACTCATCCTTTGTTCCCTGTTTCTTCGGGAAATGGATTGTCCTTTCAACGGTATATTCACGTCCGTTTTGCATGAAAACCAGTTTCACATATGTATCCGCATCAAGGCTGACCAGGTCGCTGTGCATATCCATGGGTTTCCGGTCACTGCCGCTGGTCTTGCCGTACAAAGCAAACGTAATCGCGTCAAAGATCATACTCTTGCCCGCGCCGGTTTCACCGGAAATCAGGAACAGGCCGTGATCGAAATCATTGAAACGGATTTCCGCTTTTTCCGCGTATGACCCGAATGCCTCCATTACAAGCGTTATGGGTTTCATTTCCGGTTCACCTCCTGCCCGAGCGCGAATTCCAGGATCCTGCGGTACATCTTTTCGTCCGGTTTTTCCTGTGTCACGGCGGCATTTCTCGTCATTTCGCCGATGAATGCCATCAGTTTCAGATCCTGCTCATCAGCCTCAACACCGTCATTCCGGTCCTTATAGAAATCCGCAAACAATCCCTCCACAGGCTTTTCATACATATCTTTCGTGTCGGAGAAAACCGCGTCCCCTGTGAACGCTTTGAATTCGGAGGTCAGTTCCATCACGGTGCTCCCGTGGGCTCTGGCGGTTTCGTGAATGAAATCCGATATCAGCGGCGTGATCCGCTGATCGGTCAGAATCACCTTGAGATATTCATTTTCCCCGGGATGATCAACGGCCGATTTCCGGATCTCATCATAGGTTCCCCGGATCTCCCGCATATGATGCAGCGGTTCAATAATCTGCCGCTCTGTCTGGAGCCTGCTGCCTTTGTCCTGCAGCGTGACCAGCAGCGGCCCCTTGTCCGGTTGTTTGGTTTCATTGAAATGATAAGGCATCGGTGTTCCCGCATATCGGACTTCTTCGCGGCCCACATGATAGGATGAATGGATATGGCCCAGGGCCACATAATCAAAGCCGTCAAATGCTGTATAATCCACCTGGCCGACACCGCCGACCATGGACTCCGAGCCGCCGCGTTCAACTTCCTGACCGCCCGCTGTCACATTCTGATGGGCAACCAGCACGTTGCGTTGTGTAAAATCAATGTTCTGAACAGCCAGTATTCTCCTGACAGCACTGTCATAATCCCTTATCTCCTCGTCTCCCAGCACCTGGGCGATCATTGCCGGATAGATATACGGAAGCAGCCAGAACGTCACCGGCCCGTGCTCATCTTCCAGTGTCTTGTGTACCAGTTCCGCCGACTGTTCGAGAGGTCTGGAGATGTAAACATCCCTTGCCTCCAGCAGCGGGCTGAGGAAGGACAGATGATAGACCGAATCATGATTCCCGGCAGTAATCAGTACGGGAATTTTCAGATCTGACAGCGTTGTCACCAGAAAGCTCAGCAGCTTGGTCGCCTGTCCGGGGGGAAGCCCGCGGTCATATACATCCCCGGCAATGACCACTGCATCCGGCTTTAATTCACGTGCCTTGTCCAGAAAACGGTCGACCCAGACCTTCTGATCACCATTGTCAATCAGGGAAGTACCGTAAATGTACTTCCCGAGATGAAGATCCGCCAGGTGCAGAAATCTCATTGCAACAGACCTCCCTGCCTTTTCGAACTTTATTCATCCTTCGCCTGTAGAGGAAGATGTCTTCTCACTCTGGTCTGTGGCTGTATCTGTTTTTCATTATACCAATTCCGTCGGCTTCCCGCAACGAAATTGAGGTCTTTGATTGCTTTCCGCTTCTATCCTGTATATAATTCACGTATCAAATAATGGTTATATCCAATCAACCATTTGTGAAGGGAGGCAGCCCCATGAACATCAATGAAAACATCCTCAATAAACTGACAGACGAACAGAAGAAGAAAGTCGAAGCCGCGCAGACTCCGGAGGAACTCCTTGCCCTGGCAAAGGAAGCCGGATATGGCGATGGTGGCTGCGGGGTTAATTGATACTGTGACGGAATCACACCGTCACATTCGCGGTAATCACAATACTCTCAATACTCCCCACCGGCAGCGTCACCGCCGCGTTTTGCAGATCATCTGCGATCTTGTCCGGATACTTTTACCTGGATCTGATATATAATGCTTTGCGTATCCTGAACAGTCGATCCGCCAAGGAGGAAAAGCGATGGAAACAAAAGAATTACAGGCAATTGTGAACCCAATTTACACCACGGCGAAGGGAACCGTATTGATGCTCAAGGGCGGGGGCGATCCGGACGCAACAAAACTCGCGCCTTATCTTGATCTGTCTGATCTTCAGAAGAGAGCTACTACCACACCACAGGAACTCAAGCGCTGCTATGTGGTTTCGCAGGAAGCCCGGTATGGAATCAATAATGAAGCAGCCCTGAGAAGCGGAAAACCCGTTGTTGTCGATCTGCCCTGCGGTTATTCTCCCCGGGGGTTCCGCGTTACGGCTGCGGGAAAGCGGTACTTCGGATTCGACCTGCCCATCGTCATTGACGAAATGAAGGAAGCTTCAAAAAAAGCCATGTCGGAACAGCAATGGGCTGCGTCAACGTTCGCCGCTGTAGACGCCACGAATTATGAATCACTGCGCAATGCGCTGGGTGATGTAAAAGGCGAGCTGTGCATTATTACGGAAGGCCTGCTGGGATACTTCAGCGAATCGGAACTCATCAGTATGTCCCGGGCAGTGCACCGGCTTCTTGCTGAGTTTGGCGGCTGCTGGATCACCGCGGATTCCGGAATCCTGGAGATTTATGGACTGACGTTCGGAGCACTGTTCCAAAGTGATCAGAAAGCATTCCTCGAGCGGATAAAAGGTCATGCCACCCGTATGGCGGATGCGGAGTTCTATCAGAACAGCCTGTTCCTCAACGGGCCGGACGGAGCAAAGGCTTTCCTGAAAAGTCAGGGCTTTGATGTGAAAGCGGAATCGGTCAGCGCTTACCTGCCCGAAATGCGTACTGTTTCCGGGGAGGAGCATCAGAAACTGGAAAATGCTTACCGGAAGATGGAAATCTGGACAATGACGGTCAATCAGGCCGGCATGAAGACCGAAAAACCCATCGATCTCAATCTGCCCTTTGAAGTCAAAAGCGAATTGACAGACGGACTTTTCACCGTATCCGTTCAGGGGCGCATGGATACGATCACTGCGCCGGAACTTCTGAAGCAGTTCCGGGAAGCCGGAGAAGGAATCGAGGCGATTTGCGTGGATGTCAGCCGGATGCCGTATGTCTCCTCTGCCGGTCTGCGTGTTCTGCTGATGATGTATAAATCCCTGGCAGATAAGGACAAGTTCGAAATGACAGGCGTCAGTGAGGATGTCCGGGAAATTCTGGAAACAACAGGATTTGATCAGTTTTTGCTGAAAGAGTAAAAACTCTCCCCTTACCTTCACCTCCACGGTGTGTGTTGCCGGGTACTGCAGGCGGTCTTTCATTTTGGCTGTGTTTTCTTTGGAAGTATCCCGTCATATATTTTCGTGCCCAGCATGATATCCTGCGGGTTGTTCAGAAGCAGTTGCTGTACTTGTGATTTCCGGTAATTCTGCCACAGATGAAAAGTCTCATCTGGTTTTGCATCATAGAAATCTACATCATATTTTCCCAGTCCATATTCCAGTAAGTCCTGCATGTATTCATCGAATTCCACGCCGGTCTGGATTTCTTTCAGGGATATTTCATTGCTATCAACAGTGAAGAAATCGGTTTGAAGCATATATTTGAGCGCGTGATCAAACACCTCCTGCCGGTAATTGATTACGCTGATTTCCACATGGTATCGCATAGCTTCAAGGTCAACTTTCCAGGCACGGTCAATCAT
>Ga0265301_10003101_pt1 | contig 18065 bp, 12 predicted proteins | sample AusTroGonzalo_MG_2_FD_193488 | JGI IMG/M metagenome (GOLD analysis project Ga0265301, IMG submission 193488) | Bovine rumen microbial communities from tropical cattle in Woodstock, Queensland, Australia - Gonzalo_04 | ecosystem: Host-associated > Mammals > Digestive system > Stomach > Rumen ... | reverse complement strand
TTGTATAGAATGATGAGACTGAGACAACTATTCGTGGCTGCACTGATGCTGATGAGCACGGCAGTCGTGATGGCACAGAATGCTATGCAGCTGCCATCGATTCCCGTTGACCCCGATGTGCGTATTGGTAAACTGGACAACGGACTAACTTATTACATTCGCCACAATGCATGGCCTGAGCAGCGTGCTGAGTTCTACATTGCCCAGCGCGTAGGTTCGATTCAGGAGGATGACAACCAGCGTGGTCTGGCTCACTTCCTGGAGCACATGGCCTTCAACGGTTCGAAGCACTTCAAGGGCAACGAGATGCTGCGTTGGTGTGAGAGCGTGGGCGTGAAGTTTGGTACCGACCTGAATGCGTACACCTCTATTGACCAGACGGTATATAATATAAGTAATGTACCCACGACGCGCGAGGGCATCGTCGATTCGTGTCTGCTGATACTGTTCGACTGGGCCGACGGTCTGCTGTTGGAACAGGAGGAAATTGAGAAGGAGCGTGGCGTGATTCACGAGGAGTGGCGTCTGCGTACCTCGGCCCAGATGCGTATGTTGGAGCGCGACCTGCCCAAACTGTATCCTGGTTCGAAATACGGTCACCGTATGCCTATCGGACTGATGGAGATTATCGACAACTTCGAGCGTCCCTTCCTGCAGGCTTACTACGAGAAGTGGTACCGTCCGGACAACCAGGCTATCATTGTGGTGGGTGACGTGAACGTAGATCAGGTGGAGCAGAAAATAAAGTCATTGTTCTCGCCCATCAAACTGCCTGTGAATCCTGCCAAGGTGACGACATATCCCGTGCCCGACAATAACGAGGCCATCATCGTCATCGACAAGGATAAGGAGCAGCGTTATAATATCGTGGAGTTGTTGATGAAGCACGAGGCTTTCCCCGATTCGCTGAAGGGCAACTTGACATATACCATTGCCAACTATATGAAGAATGCAGCCTTGAGCATGCTGAACGACCGTCTGAAGGAGTTTGCCGAGAAACCCGAGAGTCCGTTCCTGCAGGCTTCTGTAAGTGATGGCAACTATCTGCTGTCGCGTGGTATAGATGCTCTCGATATGGGTATCCTGCCCAAGGACGGACAGGCCGAGGCTGCCGTGAAGGCTGTCTTGACGGAAGCCCGTCGTGCTGCTGAGTTCGGTTTTACACCTACTGAGTTCAGCCGCTTTAAGGCCAACTATATCAGTAATCTCGACAAGCAGTACTCGAACAAGGACAAGCGCTATAACAGTCAGTTCGTGTCGAGTTATGTCCAGAACTTCCTGAATAAAGAGCCCATTCCCAGCATTGACTTTACCTACCAGACCATGAAGCAGTTGGTTCCTGCCCTGCCCATCGATGGCGTGAATATGGTGATGAAGGAACTGGTCAGCCAGACGGACACAAATCTGGTGGTAGTGAACTTCAACAACGAAAAGGAGGGGGCCGTCTATCCGACTGAGGACGGTATAAAGCAGGCTATTGCACAGGCCCGTAGTGCGCAGATTGAGGCCTACGTGGACAATGTGAAGGATGAACCCCTGATGACGACGCTGCCCAAGCCTGGCAAGATTAAGAAAGAGGTGAAGAACGACAAGTTCGGCTACACTGAACTGACACTGTCGAATGGTGTGAAGGTGGTGCTGAAGCAGACCGACCTGAAGAAAGACCAGGTGCTGTTACGTGGCGAGGGCTTTGGTGGTGAAGCACTGTATGGCAATGAGGACCTGGCAAACCTGAAAATGTTTGGCGACGTCATTGAAGCCAGCGGACTGGGCAACTTCTCGCATACGGAACTGGAAAAGGCTTTGGCTGGTAAGATTGCCAGTGCATCGTTGTATATGAGCAACTATCGCGAACATATCAGCGGTAGCTCGACACCGAAGGATGTGGAAACCATGTTGCAGTTGGTATACCTCTACTTCACCAATATTAACAAGGACCAGAAGTCGTTCGACAACCTGATGCAGACCACGGAGGTATCGCTGAAGAACCGCCTGCTGCAGCCTGAGAACGTCTTTAGCGACTCACTGACGCTGACGCTGGGCAACCACCATCCGCGTGTAAAGCCTATGGATGTGGCCGACCTGAAGAAGGTGAACTACGACCGTATCCTGCAGATTGCCAAGGAGCGCACAGCCAATGCTGCTGCCTATACCTTCACCGTCATTGGTAACTATGACGAGCAGACCATTCGTCCACTGATTGAACAGTACCTGGGTTCGCTGCCCTCACAGAAGAAGGTGCAGAAGGGTAAGTTCATTGATACGGACTTCAAGGGACATGTCGTCAACAACTTCAAGAACAAGGCTGAGACGCCTAAGTCTATTGCTGTGATGGTATGGTATTCGAAGAAGGTGCCTTATAGTCTGGAGAACAGTGTCAAGGCTTCTATTGCAGGCCAGATTCTGTCGATGGAGTATCTAAAGAAGATTCGTGAGGACGCCAGCGCAGCCTATACCGTTGGTGCCAGCGGTTCTCTCAGTCGCGACGACTTCGAGAAGAGTGCCACGATTTATGTCTACTGCCCCATGAAACCCGAGAAGGCTGACGTTGCCCTGCAGATTATGCGTGAAGAGGTGGAGGCACTGACCAAGGGCTGCGATGCCGACAAATTGGCGAAGGTGAAGGAGTATATGCTCAAGAATCATGGTGACCAGCTGAAGCAGAACAGCTACTGGCTGGGACAGATCAATACCTGGCGCAAGTTTGGTGTCGACTTCCATACCGACTATGAGAAGGTGGTGAATGCACAGACACCTGAGAGCATTGCGGCCTTCATGAAGGAAGTGCTGAAGGCCGGTCATAATGCCGAGGTTGTAATGATGCCAGAGGAATAATCATCATTTATAGGTAAAAAAGTATAAAACGACCTGCTCTATAAAAGATGCAGGCCGTTTTATTTTGCTATGTCATAAAAAGTATGTACCTTTGCACCCAAAATTTTAATTATGAGTTATTTATTTTCATCCGAATCAGTATCAGAAGGCCATCCAGACAAGGTGGCCGACCAGATAAGTGACGCCATTCTCGACCAGTTCCTGGCTTACGACACGTATGCCCGTGTGGCTTGTGAGTCGTTTGTCACCACGGGTCAGGTAGTCATCATGGGTGAGGTACGCAGCGAGGTGTATATCGACCTGCAGACCATTGCCCGTAACACCATCAAGAAGATAGGTTATACCAAAGCCGAATACCAGTTTGACGGCAACTCCTGCGGTATTCTGACAGCCATCCACGAGCAGAGCGACGACATCAATCGCGGTGTGGACAATGGCGACGAGGACGAGCAGGGTGCCGGTGACCAGGGCATGATGTTCGGCTATGCCACCAACGAGACGGAGAACCTGATGCCTGTCTCGCTCGACTTGGCACATCTAATCATGCGTACGTTGGCAGATATCCGCAAGGAGGGCAAGGTCATGACGTACCTGCGCCCGGACTCGAAAAGTCAGGTGACCATTCAGTACAGCGATGCAGGTATTCCTGAGCGCATCGATACCATCGTGGTGTCGACCCAGCACGACGAGTTTGACGAGGAAGAGAAGATGTTGGCAAAGATTAAGGACGATGTCATTAACATCCTCATCCCCCGTGTCAAGGAGCAGATCCACTCTGAGAGTGTGTTGGCATTGTTCGGCAACGACATCAAGTACTTCGTCAACCCCACTGGCAAATTTGTTATTGGAGGTCCTCATGGTGACACAGGCCTGACGGGTCGTAAGATTATCGTCGATACCTATGGTGGCAAGGGCGCTCATGGTGGTGGTGCTTTCTCAGGCAAGGACTCTTCGAAGGTTGACCGCTCGGCAGCCTATGCAGCTCGCCATATCGCCAAGAATATGGTTGCCGCAGGTGTGGCTGACGAGATGTTGGTACAGGTGAGCTATGCCATCGGCGTGGCAAAACCCATGAATATCTATGTGAATACTTATGGCCGGTCGCGTGTCAACATGACCGATGGCGAGATAGCCAAGAAGATCGAGACGTTGTTCGACCTGCGTCCCAAGGCCATCGAACGTTCTTTGAAACTGCGCCAGCCCATGTATCTGGAAACGGCAGCCTACGGCCACATGGGTCGCAAGTGCGAGGTGGTGAAGAAAACCTTTACCAGTCGTTATCACGAGACAAAGACCATCGACGTCGAACTGTTTACATGGGAGAAACTGGACCGTGTAGATGATATCAAGCGTGCTTTCAATCTCTAAGCAATGGCATTGCAGCAGGATAGCATAGAGACCTTGGACACTTTGCATCTGCCTCTTCCGACGAAGGGACATAGCCTGCTTGACGTGCAGTTGCCGCAGTACTATCGTGAGAGTTTCTTTACGAAGGACACGCTCTTCCATCCTGAACTCCCAGGCGGACGTTTCGGTGTGGCGGGTGATCCTATACCCTACAATATCCATAACGATAGTGTCATCACCTCAATCCTGCTGGGATTCTTTATCCTGATGGTTATTGCCTATGCCAATACGCATGAGTTCGTGGTCCGTCAGCTCAAGAAATTCTTCTACGTGCCCAACGAGGGGGTACAGGATATGGCAGAGACGGGTACTGAGCTTCGTGTCCAGTTGTTCATGGTGCTGTTGAATTGTGTGTTGCTGTCGCTGCTCTACTATTTCTATGTGATTCATTTTGTTAGCGATTCCTTTATTCTTAAGTCGCAATACCTTCTGATTGCCATCTATATGGTCATGATGGTATGCTACTTTATTGCCAAGTGGTTGATATATAAAATAGTCAATACCATATTCTTTGGAAGTAAAATTAACCGACATTGGTTAAAGACGTATCTGTTCATATCCTCTATGGAAGGGGTTGTATTCCTTCCTGCTGTATTATTGCAGACTTATTTTGATATGACAGAGAAAAATGTCGTAATATATTTTATAATTGTGCTGATTTTTGTTAAATTACTGACATTTTTTAAGTGTTACGTCGCCTTTTTTCGAAGAAATGTCGTTAAATTGCAAATTATTTTGTACTTTTGTGCCCTCGAAATGGTTCCTTTGGTTGCCTTTTGGGGCGCATTGGACTATGTGACAGACAGTTTGAAAATAAATTTTTAGGACAAAGACATGATAAAGAAGATTCTGGTATCCCAACCTAAACCATCGAGCGAAAAGTCGCCTTACTATGACATCGCTCAAAAATTTGACGTAGATCTGGTGTTCCGTCCTTTTATTAAGGTAGAGGGTATGACAGCCAAAGAGTTTCGTACGCAGAAGGTGAACATTTTGGACTATACAGCCATTGTGTTTACTTCGCGCCATGCCATCGACCACTTTTTCACACTGGCCAAGGAGTTGCGCGTAGCTATTCCAGAGGACATGAAGTATTTCTGCGTCACAGAAACCATTTCGCTCTACATTCAGAAGTATGTGCAATACCGTAAGCGTAAGGTGTTCTTCGGAACAACGGGCAAAATTGACGATTTGCTGCCCACCATGGTGAAGCACAAGACTGAGAAATACCTCATTCCGATGAGCGATGTGCATAACGATAGCTTGGCTCAGTTGCTGGACAGCAAGAAGCTGAACCATCAGGAATGTGTGATGTATCGTACTGTAAGCAACGACTTCACACCGGAGGAAGTGAAATCTTTCGATTACGACATGCTGATATTCTTCAGCCCTGCCGGTATCGAGTCACTTACCAAGAACTTCCCTGATTTTAAGCAGGGTGATATAGCTATTGCCACTTTCGGACCTGCTACGGCTCAGGCCGCTCGTGAGGCAGGTTTGCGCCTCGATATAGAAGCACCGTCAGAGAAATACCCCTCAATGACGGGTGCCTTGCAGCACTACTTGCTGACCATCGAAGACTAAATCGTGGGAATTAGCACATTCAGGAAGCGGGAGCGCATGGTCAGCCTCAAGCTGATAGAGTCGCTCTTTGGAGGCGGTTGCAGCCAGTCTGTGGCTGCTTTTCCGTTGAGAGCGGTTTACATGCTTTCAGAGCGCCACCCCAACGATGCCCCCGTACAGCTACTGATTAGTGTGCCCAAGAAACGTTTCCATCATGCTGTTGACCGTAATCGGGTGAAGCGTCAGGTTCGTGAAGCCTATCGTCAGCATAAAGATTTGTTATATCAGGTTGTGCCTGAGGGTAAGCGCCTGCTTCTGTCGTTCATTTGGCTGTCCGACGAGCACCGTCCGTCAAAGGAGGTCAGTCTGCGTGTGGTTGGTCTGATGAAACGGATATCCGAGAAGATGTAAGATGTCTGATGTGAGAAGTTAGAGGTAATTCGTATAATTCGTGAAATTCGTAGTTGATAAAATAACGCGCCTATTGTCCTGGCTGCTGGTGTTACCCATCCGTTTCTACCAGATATGCATATCTCCGTTGTTAGGACCCTCGTGTCGCTTTACACCTACCTGTTCTGAATATGCCCGTCAGGCTATTATGAAGCATGGTCCCTTCAAAGGTCTCTACTTGGCCATCTGGCGAATACTCAGATGCAATCCTTGGGGAGGCAGTGGCTATGACCCGGTGCCGTGAGATAATTGATAATTGACAATTGATAATTGAATAATAAATAAGTATATGAAAAAGAATTTTGTAGAAGAACTGAAATGGCGTGGCATGCTGGCACAGATGATGCCTGGCACGGAAGAGTTGCTCCAGAAAGAGATGGTAACGGCATATTTGGGTACTGACCCAACGGCCGATTCCTTGCATATTGGTCACCTTTGCGGTATCATGATGTTGCGTCATCTGCAGCGTTGTGGCCACAAACCCATCATTCTCGTAGGTGGTGCTACAGGTATGATTGGCGACCCCAGCGGTAAGTCGCAGGAACGTAACCTGCTGAACGAAGAGACCCTGCGTCACAACCAGGAGTGCATCAAAGCACAGGTGTCTAAGTTCCTTGATTTCGAGTCGAAGGACGAAAACGCTGCCGAGATGGTCAACAACTATGACTGGATGAAGGACTTCACCTTCCTTGATTTTGCTCGTGAGGTGGGTAAGCACATCACCGTCAACTATATGATGGCCAAGGATAGTGTGCAGCAGCGTCTGAACGGTACGGCCCGTGATGGTCTGTCATTTACGGAGTTCACCTACCAGTTGCTGCAGGGCTACGACTTCCTCTACCTCTATCAGCATAAGAACTGCAAACTGCAGCTGGGTGGTAACGACCAGTGGGGTAACATCACCACTGGTACAGAGCTTATCCGTCGTACGCTGGGTTACGAGAACGAGGCCTTTGCCCTGACCTGTCCGCTGATTACCAAGAGCGACGGTAAGAAGTTTGGTAAGACTGAGTCTGGAAATATCTGGCTCGATGCCAAACGCACCACACCTTATAAGTTCTATCAGTTCTGGCTGAATGTCAGCGATGACGATGCCGAGAAGTATATCAAGATATTCACTTCTTTGGAGAAGGATGTCATCGACGCCCTCGTTGAGGAGCATAAGCAGGATCCCGGTCGTCGTGTGCTTCAGAAGCGTCTGGCTGAGGAAGTTACCGTATTGGTACACTCACAGGAAGCCCTTGATGCAGCTATCGAGGCCAGCAACCTGTTGTTTGGCAAGGCTACCAAGGAGGGACTTGAGAAACTTGACGAGCAGACTTTCCTCGATGTCTTTGATGGTGTTCCTCAGTTCGAAATATCGAAGGACCAGCTGGGTCAGCCCGCTATCGAGCTCTTTACGACCGTAGCTCCCGTATTCCCCTCGAAGGGTGAGATGCGTAAGATGGTCCAGGGTGGTGGTGTCTCGCTGAATAAGGAGAAACTCACCGACCAGAACCGTCCTGTTACTGCCGAAGACCTCATCGATGGCAAGTACCTTTTGGCTCAAAAAGGTAAAAAGAACTATTATCTTTTGATAGTTAAATAATAAAAGGTGCAGAAATATTTGGCGATATGCCAAATATTTCTTACCTTTGCACCCGATTTTAAAACCATTGTCCAATGGTGTAATGGTAGCACAACAGGTTTTGGTTCTGTTTGTGGTGGTTCGAATCCGCCTTGGACAACAATAGACTATTCTCTAAAAACAAACTATTATGGCAAACATTTTTTCTTTGGAAGGTAAGAACGCGTGGATTACTGGCGCATCTTATGGTATTGGTTTCAACATTGCCAAGGCTTTCGTAGCTGCTGGCATTAAGAACATCATCTTCAACGACATCAACGAGGCTGCCCTGCAGCGTGGTTTGGACAACTACAAGGAGGCTGGTATCACCAACGTCAAGGGTTACGTGTGTGATGTGACTGACGAGAACGCAGTAAAAGCGCTGGTCGAGAAGATTCATGCCGAGGTAGGTCAGATTGACATTCTGGTCAACAATGCCGGTATCATCAAGCGTATCCCTATGCACGAGATGAAGCGCGCCGAGTTCCAGCAGGTTATCGATGTTGACTTGGTGGCTCCCTATATCTGCTCTTCAGCCGTTATCCCTGAGATGATGGAGCGTAAGGAGGGTAAGATTATCAATATCTGCTCGATGATGTCTGAGCTGGGTCGTGAGACAGTATCAGCATACGCTGCCGCTAAGGGTGGTCTGAAGATGCTGACCCGCAACATCTGCTCAGAGTATGGTGAGTACAATATCCAGTGTAATGGTATTGGTCCGGGCTACATTGCTACACCGCAGACCGCACCTCTTCGTGAGAAGCAGCCTGATGGCAGCCGTCATCCGTTCGATAGCTTTATCTGTGCCAAGACGCCCGCTGGTCGTTGGCTCGATCCAGAGGAACTGGGTGGTCCTGCAGTGTTCCTGGCTTCTCATGCTTCTGATGCTGTTAATGGTCACGTTCTGTATGTCGACGGCGGTATCCTCGCCTACATCGGCAAACAACCGAAGTAAGGAATTAGATTTTTGAGCGTGGAACGTAACAAGGAAATCTATAAAGTTACGGTAATAGGAGGAGCAGTCAACATGTTGTTGCTGCTCTTCAAGTTTATAGCAGGCTTTGTCGGGCATAGTGCTGCGATGATGGCTGATGCTGTTCACTCACTGTCTGACTTCCTGACGGATATCATAGTGCTACTCTTTGTGCGCATCAGTGGCAAACCGCAGGATAAGTCGCACGACTACGGCCATGCCAAATATGAGACACTTGCTATGACACTCATTGGCGTTGCCCTGTTGCTGGTGGCTATCGGCATCATATATAATGGTGTGGTCGCTATCCATTTCTGGGCGACAGGTGGACAGTTGACGGCCCCAGGACTATTGGCTTTGTGGGCCGCCTTGTTGTCGATTGCACTGAAAGAGGGTGTCTATCGCTACTCCATGATGAAGGCCCGCCAACTTAATTCTCAGGCTGTTGAGGCTAATGCATGGCATCATCGCAGCGATGCGTTGTCATCAGCCGGTACGGCTGTGGGTATTGGTGGTGCCATCTTCTTTGGACAGCGATGGGCCGTACTTGACCCTGTGGCATCGGTCATCGTGGGTTTGTTTATCGCCAAGGTTGCTATCTTCCTGCTGCGTGATGGTATTGGCGATCTGATGGAACAGTCGTTGCCCGATGACGTGGAGAACGAAATACTGCAACTGGCAGCATCGGTATCTGGGGTTGACAAACCTCACGCATTACGTACGCGAAGGATTGGTAACCACTATGCCATCGAGTTACATATCATGATGGATGGTGACATGAGTCTGCGTGAGGCACACGACAAGGCCTCAGAGGTTGAGGACCTGCTACGGAGCCGCTATGGCGACGAGACACATGTGGCTGTTCATGTGGAACCAAAATAAATGCAGACTACCATCGGGTAGCCTGCATTTATTTTTTATTTACAAAATTGCTTATTTAACAGCCTCTGCGAGTTCAGCACCAGCCTTGAACTTAGCAACCTTCTTAGCAGCAATCTTAATCTTCTGCTTGGTAGCGGGGTTGATACCTTCGCGAGCGGGCTTCTTAACTACGTCAAACGTACCGAAACCTACGAGCTGAACCTTGTCACCCTTCTTCAGAGCACCCTTGATAGCCTCGATAGTAGCGTCGAGAGCCTTCTTTGCATCAACCTTTGTCAGACCAGCACCTTGTGCAATCTTTTCAATCAATTCTGTCTTGTTCATAATTTTGTTGTTTTAAAAAGTGAATATAAATGGTTTAAGTCATTTTTCTGATGCAAATATAAGAGAATCCTTTGACAAAACAAACAAAAAAGCAAAAAAAATTATGTTTTTAATAAAAAAAAGTTTGTTCTAGCCCATTTTCATGCTAAAAAACAGATATTTTTCGTAATTTTGTGCGCGAAATCGGAAAATACGTTAGTGGTAAATCCATAAATGGTAAATCCGTAAATGGTTAATCAGTAAATAGGTAAATGTAACAATGAACAATATACCCACAATGACCAAGAATCTGTTGGTGGTGAATGTCCTGGCATTCATTGCCACCTTTGTGTTTGAACGAAGTGGCATTGATCTGGCCCGATTGTTGGGCCTCCATTTCTTCTTGGGCAGTGAATTCCATATCTACCAATTTATCACCTATATGTTCTTGCATGGAGGTTTTACGCATATCCTATTTAATATGTTTGCCTTGTGGATGTTCGGTTCGGTGATAGAGCGTGTATGGGGACCTAAGAAATTCCTTTTTTATTACATTTGTTGTGGCGTCGGTGCAGGCTTTACGCAGGAATTGGTACAGTATATCACCTATTCCATGGAGGGCCTTGCCGCCTACCAGTATGTGAATGCTGGTGGCGTCCAGATGACGACAGATGCCTACATCAATCTTTGGACAACGATAGGTGCCTCGGGGGCGGTCTATGGCATCCTGTTGGCTTTTGGTATGATATTCCCCAATGAACGGCTGTTCATTATTCCCTTCCCCTTTCCCATCAAGGCCAAATGGCTGATTGTGGGTTATATTGCTATAGAACTGTTCTCGGCTATGAGTGGTCCTGGCGATGGTGTGGCTCACATGGCACATTTGGGCGGTATGCTGTTTGGCTTCCTGCTCATCCGCTACTGGCAGAAGCATCCTGACTCGTCGAGCAGCTTCGGCAGGAGTAGGGGACAGGAGTTCTTCGATAATCTGAAACGCAGGTATGATGCGCGTCAAGGTCAGCAGCACATGAAGGCTGAACATACGTCCAACACACGTCGTGAAACTGACGAGGAATACAATACCCGTCAGCGGAAGAATCAGGAAGAGATAGATGCCATCCTTGACAAGATTCGTAAGAGCGGCTATGACAGTCTGACGAAAGAGGAAAAGAAGAAGTTGTTTGACCAAAGTCGGGGATCGTGATTAAGCAACTGAAGAAATTTACCGTCCAGATGTTTGCCGGGGCCAATGTGGCAACGGTCGTCTCCATGTTGCTGGTGGGCTATAGCGACAGGCTCAATCCTGCCGACCATCCACTTCTGTCGACGTTAGGCATGTCGTTCCCCTTCTTTCTGTTGGTCAATATCGTTTTCCTGTTCTTTTGGCTTATCTTTAAGTGGCGCATGATATGGATATCTGTAGTGGGCTTTGTGTGCGCGTACGTACCTATTAATATATACATGCCCCTCAATGCCAAGCAGGACGTCCCCGAAGGTGCCCTGAAGCTGGTGTCGTATAATGTGTGTACTTATGGTGGTAACTTTAAATACGAGCAAGGCTTCGAGACCGTATTGAAATATCTGGTTGAGCAGGAGCCCGATATCATTTGTATTCAAGAGGATGTGGACACCTGGAGGCGCTATGTGTTTAAGGAATACAAGAAACACTGGGCTTACAACGATACCATGGTGATAGCCAATAACCCTCAGAGCCTCAACGCCGTGGGTATTCATACGCGTTTCCCTATCATCAAACGTGAACGTATTAAGTATGCCTCGTTGGCTAATGGCAGTGTGGCTTGGTGGCTGAAGGTGGACGGCGATACGCTGGTGGTGATAAACAATCATTTTGAGAGCTGTCATCTCAATAGTGACGACCGTGCTCAGTATCGGCAGATTATCAAAGGCGAGATGCCAAGTGATTCGGCCCGTACGGAGTCGAAGATGTTGCTGATTAAACTGGCTGAGGCCAATGCCACCCGTTCACATCAGATCAGGGCCGTGCTGCAATATGTGGAAGAACACAGCCAATACCCTATCATCGTGTGTGGCGACTTCAATGATAACCCCATCTCGTATTCGCGTCATGCCATGGCCCAACGGCTGATCGACTGCTTCCGAGAGACGGGTCGTGGCATCGGTTTGTCATATAATCAGAAAGCCTTCTCCTTCCGCATCGACCATATTTTCTGTTCAAGGCAACTGCAACCCTATAACTGCAAAATTGACGACGAAATGGACGCAAGTGACCATTATCCGATACTTTGTTGGTTAAAAATGGCGGGAAAATAAAGAAAAAAGAACGAAAATTGCAGATAAATTTCGGTATGTGAAGAAAAATAAGTATATTTGCAGGCTAAAATAGCAGAATCATAAATTAAAACAATATAACTAACAAAATGCAAAACAAAGGAATTGTAAAATTTATTGCAGCCGTTCTGATTCTCGTGTGCTGCTTCTACCTTTCCTTCTCATTCGTAACACGCCATTACGAAAGTAAGGCTGCTGCCATGGGTGAGGAGGCTGGTCAGGAGTACCTCGACTCAATCATGAACGAGAAAGTGTACTGTGGAATCTATTCATTCAAGCAGTGCCGTGAGATGGAGATTGGCCTGGGTCTTGACCTGAAAGGCGGTATGAACGTGATTCTTGAGGTGTCAGTGCCTGACGTTATCGATGTGCTGGCCGACCACAAGACCGATGCTACCTATCGCAAGGCTATGGAAGATGCCAAGAAGGAAGAGGAGACAAGTCAGGACGACTTTATCTCCCTGTTTATCAAACACTGGAAGAAGAATGCCAACGGACGCCCCTTGGCTGCTGTGTTCGCTACTCAGCAGATGAAGGGTAAGGTTAGCACCCAGTCGAGTGACTCCGAGGTAGAGAGCGCTCTGCGTACTGAGGTGCAGTCGGCTGTCGACAACTCGTTCAATGTGGTACGTAACCGTATCGATAAGTTCGGCGTTGTTCAGCCTAACATCCAGAAGCTCGAAGGTCAGTCAGGCCGTATCATGGTTGAAATGCCTGGTGTGAAGGAGCCTGAGCGTGTTCGTAAGTTGTTGCAGGGTTCTGCCAACCTCGAATTCTGGGAGACCTATAACTCACAGGAAATCTATCCGCTGCTGGCTCAGTTGAACCAGAAGTATGCTGCCCTCGGTGGTAATGCTGAGGCTGACACGACTGCTGTGGCTGCTGCCGATTCTGCTGCTACCGCTGCTGTTGATACAACTGCTGCCGCTGCTGCCAACGATTTGGCTGCTAAGCTGGCTGCTGGTAAGAAGGCCGATAAGGCTGCTGATGCCAAGAACAAGGCTGCTGCTCTGAAGCAGAATCCTCTGTTCGCCGTATTCCAGCCTGTTCCACAGGGTCTGGCTATCGTTGGTTATGCCAGTGCTCGTGATACGGCTGATGTCAACAAGGTAATCTACTCTGAGATTGCTTCTACCGTACTGCCTGCCGAGTGTAAGCTGCGTTGGGGTGCCAAGGCCGAGGATTTCGGTGGCGAGAATACCCGTGGTGACATCTTCGCTCTGTATGCCCTGAAGATTACTGAGCCTAACGGTCGTGCTCCACTGGAGGGTGATGTCATCACCTCTTCTAAGGACGACTTCGACCAGATGGGTCATCCCTCTGTTTCTATGCAGATGAACTCTGATGGTGCTCGCCGTTGGAGCCAGATTACCAAGCAGAACATCGGTCGTGGTGTAGCTATCGTACTCGACGACGCTGTTTACTCTGCTCCCCGTATCCTGACTCAGATTGATGGCGGTAACTCACAGATTACTGGTAACTTCACCATCGAGGATACTAAGGACTTGGCTAACACGCTGAACTCTGGTAAGATGCCTGCTCCTACGCGTATCGTACAGGAAGAGGTTGTTGGTCCCTCACTGGGTGCCCAGTCTATCAAGCAGGGTGTCATCTCGTTCATCGTAGCCTTCGTGCTGCTGATGATCTACATGATCATGCTGTATGGCTTCATTCCTGGTATCCTGTCAGATATCGCCCTGCTGTTCAACCTGTTCTTCACGCTGGGTATTCTGACCTCGTTCCAGGCTGCTCTGACGATGCCTGGTATCGCCGGTATCGTGCTGACCTTGGGTACTGCTGTGGATGCAAACGTGCTGATCTACGAGCGTATCAAGGAAGAGCTGAAGCGTGGCTTGGGCATGAAGGAGGCTGTGCAGAAGGGTTACTCTAACGCCTTCAGCGCTATCTTCGACTCTAACGTTACTTCTCTGATTACCGGTTTCATCCTTTTGTTCTTCGGTACAGGTCCTGTCAAGGGCTTCGCTACCACTTGGATCATTGGTATCTTCTGCTCGTTCTTCACCGCTGTGTTCCTGACCCGTCTGGTTTATGAGAACCGCCTGAAGAAGGACAAGTGGCTCAACCTCACTTTTGCTACGGCTTATTCTAAGAACCTGATGCAGAACGCTAAGTACAACTTCATGGGTATGTACAAGAAGAGCTTCGCACTCTGGGGCGCTTTTGCTGTCATCTTCATCTGCTCGTTCTTCGTTCGTGGCTTGAGCCAGAGCATCGACTTCACTGGTGGTCGTAACTATGTGGTAACCCTCGACAAGGAGACCCACGTTGAGGAGGTTCGTTCAGCACTCGCTGGTACCTTCGTAAACACTGTTGGTGAGAATGCTGGTAAGGAGGCTAACACCTCTGTTATCGCTCTGGGTACCGATGGCAAGACCATCCGTGTATCAACCAACTGGGATATCGAGTCTAACAATCCCGAGGTTGACGACAAGGCAGAGACCATTCTCTATAACGCTCTGAAGAAGGGTGGTTTCATCAGTCAGGCTAATGTTGAGGACTTCAAGAATCCTGATGTTCGCCAGGGTGGTTCTATCATCAGCTCTGCTAAGGTAGGTCCCGCTGTGGCTAAGGATATCACTTACGGTGCTATCATCAGCGTCATCATCGCCCTGATCGCCATCTTCCTCTACATCCTGCTGCGTTTCCGCAATGTAGCTTACTCTACGGGTGCTACCATTGCCCTGACCCTCGATGCCTTGGTGGTTATCGGCTTCTACAGCGTATTGTGGGGCTGGGTACCCATGTCACTGGAGATCGACCAGGTATTCATCGGTGCTATCCTGACGGTGATCGGTTACTCTATCAACGATAAGGTGGTGGTATTCGACCGTATCCGTGAGAACTTCCAGCTCTATGGCAAGCGCGATCGTCAGCAGCTGTTCAACGACTCGCTGAACCAGACGCTGGCTCGTACCATCAACACCTCTGTCACGACATTGATCGTGTTGCTGTGTATCTTCATCCTTGGTGGTGACTCTATCCGCAGCTTCTCGTTCGCCATGATTCTGGGTGTTATCTTTGGTACCCTGTCGTCACTGTTCATTGCTGCTCCTACAGCCTTCCTTGTGATGGGTCGTACCATCCGCGAGGAGAATGAGGAAGTAGCTAAGGCTTAAGTGATTATCATTAATACAATAAGAATAGCCCACTTCCTGTTCAGGAGGTGGGCTGTCTTTTATTCAGCATCCTATGAAAACAAACAAGAAACGATTACTCATCATCCTGACCGTCCTGTTGGCATCCGTACAAGGATATGCCGACAACCATTCCCCGATGGCTCAAGACGCATGGACAGGGGAGAAGGTCATTGACAACATCCGTCTGGTAAACACCTATTGGCAGACAAACCATCCTGCCGAGGTCAGGGCGTTCTGGGACCATGCGGCCTACCATACAGGTAATATGGAGGTATACAAACTACTGAAAGACAAGCAGATGCTGGACTATAGCATCCGTTGGGCTGAGCATAACAAATGGAAGGGAGCTACGGAGTCTGATCCTGCTAAATGGAAGTATAAGCGGTATGGCGAAGGACAGGACTTCGTACTTTTCGGCGACTGGCAGATCTGTTTCCAGACATATATCGACCTGTATCACATCAAGAAAGAAAAGGTAAGAATAAAGAGGGCCAAGGAGGTGATGGGCTACGAGGCCGATTCAAAGGCGCACGACTACTGGTGGTGGGCTGATGCCCTCTATATGGTAATGCCTGTTATGACGAAGATGTATCAATTGACGGGTGACGAGAAGTACCTCGACAAACTCTACGAGAACCTCCTGTATACAGACAGCATCATGCTCGACTCGGAAACGGGTCTCTACTTCCGTGATGGCAAGTACGTATATCCTAAGCATAAGACGGCTAACGGTCGGAAAGATTTCTGGGCACGTGGCGACGGATGGGTGTTGGCTGGACTGGCCAAGGTGTTGCAGGATATGCCGAAAAGCTATCGTCATCAGCCGTTCTTTGTCGAGAAATACGTGCGTTTGGCGCATGCCGTCAAACAGCTTCAGCAGCCTGAGGGCCATTGGACGCGTTCAATGATGGACCCTAACCAGGCGCCTGGCTACGAGACCAGTGGTACCGCCTTCTTCTGCTATGGTATGCTGTGGGGCGTCAATAATGGCTATCTGCCTAAGAATGAGTTTGTTCCTGCTATCGATAAAGCGTGGCATTACCTTACCAGCGTCGCTTTACAACCCAGCGGTAAGTTGGGCTATGTGCAACCTATCGGCGAACGCGCCATTCCCGGACAGCGTGTCGATGCTAATAGCGAGGCTAACTTCGGCGTTGGTGCATTCCTGTTGACGGCTTGCGAATACTATAGGTATCTGCAAACGAAAAAGGCAATGCTGACCTTCATCAATGAGGGTGATCAGCAGCGTCAGGAGGTGGTCGAAGTTGAGTGGCAGGACGTTTGCCGACAGTTGGACATCGCTACAGAAGAAGAGGTCGTTATAGAGAATGCTGCTGGCCAAGAGGTGTCCTATCAGAAGACGTATGACGGCAAACTGCTGATGTATGTCTCGCTGCATCCCTACGGAAAGGCTGTCTATACAATGACCAAAGGCAAGCCAGCTTCCCCTAAGTATTATGTGAGGGGGCAGGTTTATCCCATTCGCAAGGACGATCTGACTTGGGAGAACGATCTCGGAATCTACCGTATCTATGGCCCTGCACTCCAAAGAACAGGCGAACGTTCCTATGGCACTGATGTCTGGGTTAAGAACACACCAGAGTTGGTGGTGGAAGACCGCTATCAGAAAGACTATCGGGGAAACGTCGTAGAAGACTCATTGAGGAAGGCAGGGCAGAAGGTCGCCCTCCATGTGATTGACCGTAGCACATCGTTTCACTTGAATCATGGCAACGGAATGGATGCCTATGGCGTAGGTCCCTCGTTGGGCTGTGGTACACCAGCCCTGATGAAAGATGGCAGACTGGTGTTTCCTTACTGCTATAAAACCTGCCAGATTCACGACAATGGTCCCTTGCGTTTTACGGCTGAGCTGACCTATGCTCCTAATGCCGATGGTATCGCGGAGCACCGTATTGTCAGTTTGGACCGTGGCACACACTTCAATCGTATGACAGTATGGTACGACGGTATCTCATCACCCATGGCACTGGCTGCGGGTGTTGTCCTGCATGGTAGCGACAACCTGGTATTGGGTAAGAATTATGTGCAGTATGCCGACCCTACCGACAATCCCAAACTCCATCAGTCCCAAGTGTTTGTTGCCACGCTGTTTCCACAAGGTGTCAGTGAGACCCGTCAGCTGGAGGGTGAGCTGAATCACGGCATAGGTATCGTCAACAACTATCAGGGCAACCCCTATACTTACTATTTCGGTTCTGCCTGGAGTGGGTATGATATCCGTTCGCAGGCACAATGGCAACTGACCATCAACGAGTTTATGTCACGTATCCCCATCAAATACACTATCCAATGAAAAGAATAATCATGATTTCAGCAGCTCTGATGCTGCTTCTGCCTCTTCAGGCAAAGAAGAAACAAACAGTACAACAGTCAGACCGTGACTATTGGTGTGCACTGGCCTACAAGATGGCGCAGCCCGTGCTGGAGAATATGGCCAAGGGTGAGTTGCAGAAGAATATGCAGACCGAGTTCTCGCCGTCGTTTGACAACCGCAACCGTAAGGTGGTCTATATGGAGACCTTCGGACGTCTGATGGCAGGTATCGCCCCATGGC
>Ga0265301_10003100_pt1 | contig 18071 bp, 38 predicted proteins | sample AusTroGonzalo_MG_2_FD_193488 | JGI IMG/M metagenome (GOLD analysis project Ga0265301, IMG submission 193488) | Bovine rumen microbial communities from tropical cattle in Woodstock, Queensland, Australia - Gonzalo_04 | ecosystem: Host-associated > Mammals > Digestive system > Stomach > Rumen ... | reverse complement strand
TGTGATTTATTATAAACCTTTTAAAGCGCTGCTGCAATAACAATCTTTATGTCCACGGATTCTTTTTATTTCTCAGCTTTCCCTGTTTAGCCGACTTCCTTTTTGGCCGTCTGCCTCTGCTATAAGTAGCCCGCCTAAACATAGGCATCCCGCGCAGCTTTCGTTCATTGTTTTTTATTACAATCGGAGAAACGCCTAACATAAACAATGCCTTATCAATAAAACTGTTGTATTTAAAGATAGATATTTTTTTCTCAGAATTAAGCTCTTTATTTTCCAATTCATTCCTCCGTAAATTTTTAATCCTCAATTATTAATTTTGTCAAGCTCAATTTTTTTTAATTTCTCGCAAATTGCCTTGTTAACTTCTAAAAGAAATCTGTCTTTTTTTGTAAAAATATCTTCATTATCCATTAAGCCAGCTATTGTTTTATGGATTATTTCGATAGCCTGCTTATTTTGATATTCTCTCCCAGAATTAAAGCCGCTTTTATAACCTCTGTCAAAATCCTTTTTACTCAATTTGTGCCTCGCTTTTTAAAATCGTCTCGCGCGTTTCCTCTATTTCGTTTTCTATATATGCTAACAACTCGCCTCTAGCCTCTTTAGATATTCCTTTTTTATGTCTCACAGTATCTTCAATATGTGCAATAGCCATAAGCCATAAAGCTATTTCTGCGTGTGCTCTAATGTTTTCGCGGTTTAATTTACTATTTTGTTCCAGCATCACAAAAAAATCTAAACAATACACAATAATAATAGTGCCACAAACAATAACCCTCATTTTTTCGCTTTTCACAAATATATTTGTGACGGCAACAATAAAGGTAATTATCGATAATACGATAGCAATTTTGCTTTTTAAATCTATTTTATTCATGTTTCCTCCTGCTGCACTGTATATCTAAATCTAAAATTAAACTCCTCGTTGCTAATAAACTCTGATTCTATTATTTTGCCGCACTCTCTGCAGATTTTATAAATGTGCTCTCCACGTAAATTGTAATATTTAGATATTTTTGTGTAATAGCCCGTATCTTTGTGTTGGCAAAATAATTGTTTTATCTTTTTTATCATTTTAAGCCCCTCATAGCTTGTTTTAAGCCTTTAATCATAGCTTTAGCCTGTGTTTTATCCATGTATACTCTAATGCGTTCAATATCTCCATCCTCAGACTTGGACATAATATTAAGGCCCACGCATACACAACCGCCAACTGTCATTATAGGGCTGTTATCTGCGTATATTTTAGGCTCTGGAAAAACCGCCTGCCCTGATAACATTGAAACGTCCTTGCCTAATATAAACTCTCTTTTTTCCATTAGTCCTCCTCAGGCATAGGCCACGCTTTACCCAGAATATTAGATGCAACTAAGCCAATAAAAATAGGCTTTTGAAATTTTATTCTAACACAATCATACTGTGTAGGAATATCTATACAAGCTATTTCGCATTTGCCTAGAATATTAAAAGCGTCGCATTGTCCGTAAAAATCTTGCAAAAGCACCCACTCCTCGCTTATAACGTCTCTAGCTAAAACAATCATGTTATTAAAGCCGTTGCCGTTTTCTCCTGCCCATAACCCGTTATACTTTTCGCCTGTTGATGTAATTAAAAACTCGTCAAATTGCCCCGTGTTTCTAGCAGTCAGTGGTCTATCGTTAGCATTACTAGCACTATTAATCAAATTTTGTAATTCTTTTGTCATTGTTTTTTCCTCCTAAATAAAAGGCACTTCCTCTGCCTGCTCTTTTGCTATTTTTAAATTATCAATCCAATTATTTAAAGTCATGTCAATATCTTTTATTGCATCTAACTCGTAGGCGTCCGCCTCGTGATAATCAAATATATCTATAGTATAAGAGTGTTCGCCTTTTTCTCTGTTAAATTCAATCCCGATTCTCATTTTTTCTCCTGCTGCACTTTATAGCTTTTATTTTTAATATGATTTAAAGCTGCATCATACGATCCGAAATATTCTAAACAATCCTCACATATCCAATAGTTTTTGTGTAGTGCAAGCGGCGCGTTATCTGCCCCGCAACAATTACATAATATTGGCATTTCTTCTTAGCTCCTCTCCGGCCAGCTTATAAGCCTCTTTTAACTCATTATTCATTTGTTCTAAACTTAGGCCCATAATTGCGCCCACTAATATTCTAGGCGGCAAAACCATTTCTTTATAGCTGCAGCGCCAAAGATGCAAACAGTTAGCAAGATTGTTAACATAATCAGCTTTAGCCGGATGCACTTCTATTACTGCCTCGTCCTCAGACCAAAACAAATTTTTAATTAAACACATATCCTCCCAGCTGGGCACAATACGCCGTTTAAAAGGCGCAACGCTTACGTGTTCCCATCCTGCGCCCGTTGAAAAGATAATTGAACCCTCCCACTTGTTTAGTTTAATTATGCCTTGCATTCCGTCGTCGCCCACCTGCTGCCACGCAATACGCTTAATAGCTCTTATCTCGTCCCATGTTTTCATATAATCCTCCTAAGATTTACAAGCGCCAAAGAAAAGCGCCGCAACAATTATACACCAAAAGAGCCTCCAGCCTATTTCTATTTCCATTATTACTCCTCCTCTACATTTTCAAACCATATTTTTAATTTAGCCTCACACTCCGAGCATAAATCTAAAGATTTTGTGTAACGGCTCGCCGTGTCAGAGACTCTAACAATTTTATATCTATCAGGCAGATCTGGAATATATGTATAAAACTCTTTGCATCTATCACACTTTCGAGCTAGCATCTTAACCCCATCCCCTCTTAATCTTTAATAATATCATGTATCTTATCACCAGGCACAACGGACGGCAGTAAATGCAGCCCTATAATTGGCACTAACACGCCCTTTTCGTTTCTTTTTGCTATACAAGTGCCCCCTAATTCTTCCATAAATCGTCTGCTCACGCAATCATCACTAGGTTGTTGTTCTAGTGACTTTTCCAATTCAGCTAATAGTTTTCCTATCTCTGTACGAACTTCTTCTCTGTCTCTCCAAGTCTCAGAGTTAAGTCTTGCGATACTATCTATGATTTGCTCCTTAGTCATTTCGTTCCCCCATCTTCATTAAATGTTATTGGAAAATAATAATATCTCGTCTATTATGTCCTTATACACTATTTTGTGTGGAATACCACAAATATTAATTTTTCGCATTAGTCATACTCCTTTTAAAATCTTCTTCGCATTGTTCGCCTAAACACCAATTAGGACAAGTCACACACTCCCTAAATGTCCCACCGTCTGTCTCTCTGCCATAGCAGTAAATTTGTGGTTTACCATCTATATAAAATTCTGTAGTGCAACCTCTACCACGTTCTTGTGTGTTTAGTCCTAATGGACAACCCTTATAGACCATAGTTAGTCTCCTATATTTCTTTTTATAGCTTCTAAAACGTCTGCTACCATAACTAGGTCTTGTCCGTCGTCTGATTGCCAATGCGACATTGTGGATATTTCCTCAATAGCCTTTTTAACTCGGTCTAAATGTGATTTTTTCAAAAAATCTAAATCCCCATTATCAATATCAATTAATATTTTAGTCATTACCTCCAAATCATCAGGAAAAGTTAATAATTTTTCTCTCAGCTCTTTAACTGTCATTCGTTAACCTCCCTTTGCTGTTTAATCTCAATTTTTAAGTAATCTCGTGTATAAATATCTGAGTCAGCTAATATATATCTAACGTCGCTGTCTCCAAAGTCAATTAAATTTACTTGTCTGGCTTTACCCTTAAACAATTCTTTTAGCCTGTTTTCCCTGATTATTACTTTTTGATTGTATTCAATAAACTTTAGCAGCTCTCTTAATTTCATGGCTGCCCCCTTAATCGAACCAAACAAAAACACTGTGATAACAAGCCCAGAAAAAGACGACCAAAAAGATGCCAGCAAAAATGCCTCCTATAAACTCTCCTGTTAACCTGTCATATTCTGGCAGCCTGTTAATTATTTTTTTAAACCTGCTAATATAGGCTCTATGCATTCTTTTTGATTGATCTGAATGCTTAGAGCTATTAATAGCTTGTGCCTCCTCCTCAATTAGATCTAATAGTTTGTCTTTGTCTATCATTCTCATAACTTGCCCTCCCCATTTGTTTACAAGTCATTTAACGGACAATTTGCGCATTTTCGCTCTAACTCCTCCTGTGTTATGTCTGTGTCAGGAAATTTACAATAGCTACTGCACATTCGGTTTTTATGCGATTCTTTTAAGTGCATTTTATAATCTATTTCCGCACAGCATTCTAAGGCATTTCTAAAATGTAAAACGCTATCTTTGTTAATTATTGTTGCCGCAATCAATAACACTATAGCCAGAATTACAGAGATAATACAGATATAAATTAAAATTTTTAGCACCCCCTTTAAATTGCATTAAAACTGAGTTAAAATATTTTTATTCATAAACTTTAGGTTAATGCATAACATTAATCCCTTAACTTTTGCCCCGTTTACCCCCTTGTTTGCGGGGCACTCCTTTTGTCTTAAATAATCTCGTTATAAATGGCTAAACATAGCCTTTTTTTATTTCTCACAACCGTTGAAACGTCAACGTTTAACTCGTCTGCTATAGCCTCGATTGTTTTATTTTCCTGAAAATATAAAGTAATAATTTTGAAATATGGATCAAAGCGCTGGCCCTGTATCGCATAGGCTATGCTAGTGTCTTTTTTATCTGTCTTATAGTAACTACTTAGAATTGCGCTTGCGTCACTATAGGCCACGTTGTCAGAGTCTTTTAATAATCCGCTTTTCTTGTATTCTTGAATAGAGGTTTTAACAGCTAAATCAATAATTTTCTTTATTTCTTCCTCTGGCATAATAACTAATCCTCCCCGAAAAGCTAAAGCCTTTAAAGTTAACTATTACAACTGATTAATTAACCAATTAGAGTAGCTGTGTGTTTTTAAACTGTATCGCGTGTTAATTATACAGGTGTTTTTATATACCGTTTCCCATAACTCCCAATAACTAAGCCTCCTGCCGTCGGCTTTACAGAAATTTCTTTTTGCCCAGACCTTTAAAAGCAACCTGAGATTATTATAAAGGGACTCGCTTGTGATATAAATATTTAGCTCCGTTGTTTTATCGTTAATACGTTTTGTTGCCTCTGCTATTGCTGTGAGCTCTGCAACGTCTTTAATAGCCTCAATGTCTTTTATATCGTATATCGTGGCTAGACCTTTAGACGTTTCCGTTTCGAGCAAATATATATATTTTCCTTTTTTCTTGCCTATTCCCTTAATATTCGTATAAACGTATAAATTAACAACGCTCATTTTTTTTATTCCCCCAGATAATTTTTTAAACACTCTGAGAAAAATTTAAAGGCGGCTATTTTGCCGTCCATATATCCGTTTTTATATCCCATCCTAAGAAAACTATTGCTAAAGCTCAAATCCGCCAGCTCTTTATTAATTTGCTTTTTATCCTGCTGCACTTTCTCAATTAAAATATCGTATTTGCGAGCCTTTTCTAAAGCCTGCCTAAAATTCATTTGCTTTTCGTTTCTTGGTGTTTCAGGGGTATTAAATTTAGTCAAATCTGGTTTTTTCATAAATATTTTGCTCCTCATGTTCTTTTAAAGTTAAAACTCTGTTTAGATAACTTTTATATTTTTCAGTGTCCCAAATAGCGGACAAATAACCATAGCTTAGATGCGCTATGTTATATTGACTTAAAACCGCTGAGAGCATTGAAATTTGTGTCAGTCTATCGCAGTGGCTATAATCAATCCCCCAGATAGATTTTTTAAAAATTTCTGGTATATATTCTTTTTTTATCTTTTTTTTAGGATCTGCATTTATGTTAATATCCAGCTTTCTTTGTTCCTCTCTTTTCTTGTGCTGGCTATCCCTCCATGATTTTTTACATTTCTCAGGGTAGAGCTCGCGGTATTTTTCCATATATCGGCGCTTGTTTTCTAGTCTGCAGACGCCAGAGCAAACTTTTTTATTGCCGCGTCCGTCAAATTCTTTGCCGCAAACAATGCATTTAATAATCATTGTGCTAACCTCCATCCCTCTACATTCATAAGCATAAAGGCAGCTAAATGTTCCCCAGCGGAATTTAAAAAAGTTACCTCTCCAGCGTTAAAATCAACTAACTCTGTCTGCACGCCTTTAACCGTGATTCTATTGCCGCTGCAGGTGTAAACCTCATACGTTTTATTATTAATTTCTGCCATCAGCCATCCCCCTTAATAATCTTAATAAACATATAGTCGCCGTATTTATCGCGCCACTTGTAAGCGTCTGACAAAGAGTTAACCCAAACGTCTACAGATTGGCCGCACTTAATTGAGTCGCCTTTTCCGTCTCCGTCCGTGTCCATGCCTGCTCCTGTATCTTTAAATTCATAAAAACCTACAAACTCGCCTATTGTGCCATCTGGGTTAATTGCGTTAAGCTCTGCGGTATATCCTAACCACTCTTTTTTCCCTGCAATTATACCGTCGCGAGTCTGCACGCCTGTAGCCGTTTTGCTGTGTTCGCAATAACAAGTAACTCGGATTTTTACCGGCTCAATAAAAGGATCTCCAATAACAGGCTCTAATTTTGCAATTTTGCTATGAGACTCAAAGCCAGAGCCAAAAAACAAAGCTGCGGCAAATAGAATTGTTAAAAGCATTCTTTTTGTTTTTTTCATAACTCCCCCACGTATATTAAATATTTACTTTTGCTCCCCTAAAAATAACTAACATACTAGGAAAAGGCGCGCTGTTTACATTATCCCCAAATTTTAAGCGCCCTTTTATAAATCTAATCTCAGTGCGTCTATAAATATAATCGTGAAAATATCGTGTATCAGTTCTGCTTGGAATTAGCATAACTATTAGCGTGTTGTCTTTTTTACTCTCGTAAAATGCTTTTTTAACCCACTCTGCAACCTCGCTATAAGGCGGATTGCACCATACGTTATACCCCCCCCCAATTCTGGGATAAACCATCAGTTTGCTTATCAAAATATTTATCGCATTTGCGGTTTAATCTATTTGCTGCAACGTCAAGATTGAAATTAAACTCTTTGTTTAATTCATCAAACAACGCTTGCGGCGTTGGGTACTCGTCAGAGTTTGAACTCCAGAGCGCTTCAAATTTAGCCATTGTTTTTCCTCCTGCTGCAATATCAATTTTTATAAAAGCTCCTGCTCTTTATATCTGTGAGCCGCCTTGTATCTGTCGCAAATATCCCACTCGTGACAATCAAAATATAAAAAATCGTCTGACTTGTCTATTTTATATGGCATTCCCTCAATGTGCTTTCTGTTTGGTGTTTCCTCGCCAGCCTCTGCCAGCTCGCAATTATTTAGGCTAAACGTATTAACGTATTTGCAAGTATGGCAACATTTAAACTTGTTATCGTCTGGCATATAATCGTTGCAAACATCAACGCGCCTAAAATTTCGGTTATATTTCGGCTCTTTTAAAACGCAAATCATAACAGGCGGCTCGCCTGCTTTTATACGCCATCTTGTGTCTTTATAAAATCTGCAACTTAAACACTTTGTCCCCTCAGGAGGCTCTATAAATTCAAAAATTTCCGTCTGGCCCTCGCACTCGTAATTTTCTAACGCTTTATTCATTCTCTAAATCCTGCTGAACTTTCTTGTATATTTCTTTTAAGCTAAAAAGACGTTGATCTAATTCTGATTTATTCATATCCCTGCAGAGCTCCGCCCAGCATTCTTGTAGCTTAACAATTAAATATTCTCGCCTATATTTAGCTTTTAACTCGTTACCGCCTAAAGTCTCACAATCTCTGCAAACTGTGCTATATTTCCTGCGGCCTCGTATGTATCTAAATTTTTTTATTTCTTTTGTTTCCCCGCATTTTGTGCATTTTTGCGTCATAACCAAACCCCCTTTTTAGATCATCCGCCTAATAGTTTAACCTCTAAAGCTGCTGTCTGCTCTTTTGAGTAGTCCCTCTGGTTGAATTTTTTAAAATCGTTCTTTTTTGTGTTTTGCTTTTCCGCAGCTCTGGACGGATAAAAACAGCCCCAGCCGTTAACCGTGGCCGCGTCAATAATCTTTATTTGCTCTACAGGATCAATAGACATAGTTTTTAAATCCTTTATGAGCTTTTTAAGGGCGTAGTTGGTTAGACTCTTTTTTTGCATCTTACGGGCCTTGATATATTCAATAAGCGCTGCCCTAACCTCTGGGCTTTCAATTTCTGCGGTCAAAATATCGTCATAGCTCTCACGCTTTTTTGGACTTGTATTTTTTTTCTGAGTTTTGGCTTTCGTACTTACTTTAATACTATTAACGTAGTTAATAGTATTTATATTAGTATTTTTTTCCCTGCCATTTACGGCGCGCCTTTTTTGGGCGCACGGTGTTTTATTTACCGTTTCGCCCTTTTGGGCGCACGGTGTTTTTGTTGGATTTTCTTTTGGATCTTCATAAAGAGTATAAATTGTGTTACTAAATCTACCCGCTTTATTATGGGATTGTTGGCGCGTCAAATAGCCGTATGTTTCGAGCTCGTCCAAAGCAGATCTAATAGCCTTTTCCCCCTCTTTGCAAATTGCAGCCAGACCTGCAACTGAATAGTCCCAATTATCCGGCAATGATAACATTTTAGACATTAAGCCAATAGCCTTTAAAGATAATCTACTATCCTGTAAGTGTATGTTTAACATTGATGTAAAGCCCTTTGCCCTCACAACATTAATTCTAGTATTATTATTATTCTCCATGAGTTTATATCTCCCTTATTCTGATGCCGTACACAAAAAGCATTAGTTTTCTTTTAATTACATAATCTTTAGTCTTAAAACCTTTTGTATCCTCCACAACTGTTTCCCCAGACTCGCGCACAGTATAGACAAAATCCGCTATATAGCTACACTCGCGCTCTATTAATTTGCCCTGTTTTATTCCTCCTCTCTTGCCAATTTTGGCGGGCTCTCGCTGCGCAGGTATCAATATAAATTTGACCTGCCGCCTTAAATCTGTTATTATCTCGTTTGTCATTAAAAACGTGAGCTCTTTGTATCTTAGAGCCTCTTTTTGACTATCAAAAGCGAGCCCGTTATAAGTTACGGACTTTGCATGATATTTATTTTTAGCTGCATGATATTTTTTCATGTACAAAATTAAACGCGTTATTTTTATGTCTAGGATGTGGAAAATCAAGAGAATAAAACATAACGCCTCCCCTCTGCCTCTAGCCAGATAGACCACTGACTAAAGGCTTTTTTTATTTTTCGTGGTGTAAAAATTCTTGTTAAATGGCAGCATTCAACCATATTAACTTTAAACTTTCGTTAGGCTTGCCCTCTGGCTCTTTAACAAAGCCCTCTAGTTTGCCGTCGTTGCAAATTGCGCAATAACCCTTTTCTTGATAAATTTCTAGACAATCGCCCAAGCTAAAGCCAGACGTTGCCTTTTTGCTTAAAACTGCCTGTTTCAAATCTCCACCCCTCTAAATTGGAAATCTTAAACCTTGTTAAAAGCACAAAAAAATCCCCAGAAATTGCAGGGATGAAATATTGAGTCTAATTAAGTGACCGGATTAATTAAACTTTAGTCAATATTCTTTTTGTTACTCACTCCCCCGTTTATGTTTGTTTTTTCTTAAATACAACTCCTTTAAAAATTTTAATGATTAAAGCATAGATTTTTTTCGTCTGTTTGTCAAATTTTTACAAAAACAGCGAAAAGCCGCCCACTCTGGACGGCTTTTTTAGGAGTTTGTTTTTAATTTACACGCTAAAAACAAGAAAAAACAGCACTAACCCAAACGGGAACGGTTAATGTATAAATATTATAACACTGAAAAATTTAAAAGTCATTCAATGGCAGTTTTTTAATTTTGCTTTTATCGGCTCAAATTTCGATTTTAAAGCCCCTGTTATAATTTTAGCTATCAGATTATGGTTAAAGGGGCTATTTTAGCTAATTTGTATGTTTTTGCGCTCAGATAAGCCTGATAAAATTACAACTACGCCTTAATTTTTTATTTGCATTTTATAGCTATAAATGCTAAAAATAAAGCTATGCGCATACTATGAGCACACTATAGGTATAGCACGCGCATAATACACGCATAAAGGAGAAAAAACAATGAAAACTGTATTAATCTGTAATCAAAAAGGCGGCGTTGGCAAAACTCTTATAGCGGACGAGCTGGCGTTTTCGTTAGAGCGCGACAAAATACCCTATAGTTTTTATGACTTAGACGATCAAGGCAGCGCCATCCACACAACATTTGAAAATCCAGAGGCTCAGGTGCAAATTGTAGACACGGCAGGAGCTTTACAGACAAATTTAACTAAATGGATTGAGGAGGCGGATTTTATAATTGTGCCCACTATGATGTCAAATAGGGACGCGGCGCCCTTAGAGCGTATGATACAAGTTTTAGAACGTTTCAAAGACAAGCCTACACTATACGTTTTTAATAGGTGGAATAGATTTAATATAACAAAAGATTTTATTAATTGGTTCAATTCTAAGTACCCAGAACTAAAAACTGCGATTCTGGCAGATACAACCGCGTTTAATCAGGCTGGCGCTTGCGGCATTTCTATTGCTGAGTTTCAATCTAATAACATAGGCTGCAAGCAGATAGATTATATTTATAGCTCTGTTAAATATGAGCTCAACCTTAAAGACGGGAGGAGTATTTAGCTATGAGTACTAAAAGAGTTAACAGATTTAAAGCGGATTCTGAGGCCAGACACGCGGAACAAACAGAGTTATTTAATAGCTTAACAGGAGCTCCAAAACCAGCTAAACGCGTGCCTATGAATATAACATTACCTCAGGAACAAAAAAACAAATTACAAGCTGCTGCAAAAGCTAAAGGCTTAACTGCCTCTGTTATGATCCAAATGTGGATAGACGAGCATTGCGTATAATATGCGCATATTGTCCGTATAAAATACGCATACAAAAAAGGAGCTGCTATTTAGTCAGCTCCTTTTTTTGTTTGCAAAATATTTGCTATAGTCCATTTCATATTCAAAGTATTTATAATTATTGATAACAATATATAGCCCGTCCCTGCAATTGAATCTAACAATTCTATTATAGACTTTGCCGTCGAGCTCAACTGTGCATTGGTGCCCCTCATACAGAGGAGTCAGCGCAAATATTTTTTCGTCCATGTTTAAGCCTCCTCAATATATTCCCAATCCCAAATAAACTCCTCTTTATCCTGATCCCAAACGCTGCCGCCATCTAATGTCTTAGCAAGCTCGACAGCTGCGTCTTTGTCCGTGTTACATTCTACAGGCATATAATTATAATAGTCTTTATATACTAAATACACGTCTAATCCTCCTACTCAATAACTAAATCGCATGTAGCACGCTTAAACATTTGTGTTAATCCGTTTGTATATGTTAATGCTATTGTTCTTTTTTCTGTTGAGATTTTTGTAACCTTTTCGAGCTCTACTGTCTTGATAATATCGCCCTTATTGATAGTCTCGCCTAAATCGTTTGTAAGTGTTCTCTTTGCCTTAATGTAAACTGTTTTCATTTCTTTGCCCTCCTTATTGGCTCGTTTGCTTTAACTTATGATATTATTATACTACTTTTGTAGTATATCTCTATTGACTAAATGCACAAAATAAAAATATCTTTTTGTGTATTCATATACTTTTTGTAGTATATTAATTGTGCTAGAATTATCTATCATTGAATAAAAGCATTTATGAGGAGGAGTTTATTATATGTCAAATAGTAAATGCGATAAAGTAGTTAAAGCCAGACCTCCAAGGAATGAGGCAAAAACAAAGTTAAAGGCTCTGAGGGTTAAGGCTGGAAAAACACAAAAAGAGGTTGCTGAGGCTGCAGGCGTGAGCTTAGCTATATATTATGGCTATGAGCAGGGCGCTAGATCTATAGACGGCGCAAAAATAATAACACTTGTAAAAATTTGTAATGTTTTAGGCTGTGATTTAAAAGATATTATGGAAAACAAAGAAACTATAAAAGAGCTAAAAGAATATGATACCGCGCGCATGACATACGCATAGCACGCGCATAGCTTGCGCATATTGTGCGCATAACAAAAGCCCTGCTAATATTAATTAGTAGGGCTTTTGCTGTTTTATAACAAACTATGGCAGTATAGTTGTTATTAAGGGTTAATAGGACTATAGCCTATTAGAGACTTAAAGACTCTAATATTAATGTCCTCAGTTATTCCTGCAGGAATAGTTAGTGCGGTTGTTACTGTCACAGGGTTAACGCCTGTATTAACTGTGTAGTCTGTGCCAGCAACTCCGAGCAACCCGTTAATATATACCTGAATTATGTCTCCTGCAGAATAGCTATAACCTGTCATATCTAAAAGTATTGTCTGGGAGTCGCCTGATGTTAAGGCAACGTCTTTTTTGTACTCCTGAATATATGTATCAATTTGCAGCTCCTCAGTTAAATCTCTAAACCACTCCTCAAAAGCTAATTGCTGCGCCTGTGTCCAATTAATAGTTTGATTGTAATACTGCTGATAAGCTGCCTCCCATTGAGCGTAGAGCTCGCTTGTGTCTACCTGTTGAATTAATCCGGCAACCCAGCCGCAAACAGTAGAGTCTGGGCGCGTGTCTGTTATGTTGGCCTGTGTTATAGCTGTTGATTGCTTCACAATCCTGATTGTGGCTAATGAATACTCTATGCGGGTTTGATTTCTTGTAATGTCTGGAGCTGTTGGCGTTGTCGCAGGTGTGCCCTCTAAAACAGTGATGCCCATACTGCGGCTAGAATAATCAACAAAAAAGATAACTCTATCTATTCTATCGTTTAATACATCAGAGGGAGACAAAGTTAACATATAGTCAGTTTTGTTAACCATTTTGTGGCCCTCTATCCATCCAGAGCCCGCTTTAACTAAAATATTAAAGCCGGAGCTTGCAACAACCTGCAGATTAGTTGCCGGATTAGGAAAAACGCCAGAGCCCACAATTTTGTCTAGATAGCTTGTAAAATCCTGCGCGTTGTATGTTCTATCCGGCACGCCTGCCTGATTTTTAACAGCGTTAAAAAAGAAATATTCTATACTCATTTTTATACCCTCCCTACTGTCCAAACGTTGGAATTACTGTATATTTTCCGCTTTCGTCAATGCTTTCTATAACTTCTATAATTCTGGCATTGTATGAAAAACCGAGCCTAGAATTATATATTGTTATTATATCTCCCACGTTTACGTCAATTTTAAACGTAACTGATGAAAAGTTAACGTCTCCGCCTAATGTTCTTGTGTATGGTGTGAAATTCTCGCGGCCTATTTCTGCAAGTTGGGCCATGTAATCAGCCTCACTAATCTCTCCCTCGTTTGAGCTTGTATTTCTGGAGTCGTCGTAAAACTCAAAGCGATCTAATCCACTAGGGCTGTTGTCTGTTTCAACCCAAATAGTTTTGCGTTGGTCGCCCTCGCCCTCTCCTGCTGCAAGTACCGCATTAACTGTGTTTGTATAATCAATAACAAAATCAAAGTTAAGTAGGTTATCGTATAAATCGGAAAAAATCATGTGCGGGTTGTCTGATTGCGTCGCGGATCTATCAACGCCCTTGTAAAGCATAAAAACAAATTTATTGCTTGCATTTAGCGTGATTTTAAAGCCCAATTTATATTGTACGCAAATATCATGTATAACGGTGTAAAGCTCTTTTCCTGTAAACTGAGCCTCTATAGTTTCGGTTGTTGAATACGTCCCCAGAATAAAATTGCTAATTGCTCTGGATGCTATAGACGGGCTAATTATATTCTCATTAATTAGCTTGTTTATGGCTGCTGCAACTGAGCTGTTAACCTGTGTTTGTTCCGCGATAATTCTAAGAGTTAAAATCCAAGTTAAAAAGCGCCCTGAAAAAATAAAAATCTGCTCGTCCGTGTCTGTCATTTTAGCTTCAATTTTTTCGATAACGCCGACGTTTTCGTCGTCGTCGCGCATTACATACATACCTTTATTGCAATACTCAAAATTTTTAGTGGATATATTGACGACAAGCTCAAAATCTCCATGATCGTTATAGCGAGTAGTCCATATAAGGCTTTTATAGTCGTCAACAATTCCAAGCCTGTTAAAGTTTTTATCTAATATAATGGGCATTATCTGCTTAGCTATCATTTTTTATACTCCCTCATATAGATCATAATGTTTAACAGTAATTTCCAAATCAGATAGCAAGCCGCTTTCTACTGTATAGATATAAACGCCGCCTGTTGCTGGCAACTGTAGCCATGTACTATCCGGCAAAACATAATTGAAAATATTTGTTGTCGCGCCATTTCTAAATAGTGTGGCCGTCTTATTGCCTGTGCCTGTTGTTATTGTTATCTGGTCGCCCTCCTGCATTGTAAAGTTGAGCCCTATATACTCATTAGTTAAATAATTAAATATCTTAGGGTTAACAACTGTGTCGTATGCATAAAGCACAAACGTTAAGCCCGCCTCTATGCCTCCAAGGTTAGAAACGATAGCGCTTGTTATTTCTGTATATTCTCCAAAAACAATCTCGCCATAATCCACGGCTTGCCAATCGCTGCTCTCATAGGTTGCATACATAATCATAGGGTAAACCGTCTCGTTATCATAAACAGCCCCCGCCGCGCTTGTAATTTCCACCTGCAGAGGCTTAGCCTCTAGCTCGTCGGTAATAGCAAAAGTAACGACGTTGCCAGAGCTGGCCGCTAAAGTTACAACGCCCCCTGCTCCCTGATAGCTAACAACAACTCTTTTTTGTGCATCCACTCCGCCTATAAGTTTATAAATACCTTTTGACAAATAAAAACCGCTAGAGCTCTTTGAGAGCAAAACAAACGCCTGCGCTGAGCCTGTGTTTGTTCCGTCTATTGTTACGCTGCCATCGTCGTTGACGGCATAGGTTAGCCCTGAGCTTGTGCCGCTAGATTGATAATAAGGCATAGTTAAAAGATTTTTGCCGCCCTCTGAGCTAAAAGGAAAATAAAAGGCGTCAATTATAGCCGTCATTTCGTTTATTACTTCTAAAGCGCTCTGCCAATAAGGGGACGGACATATAATGGCTACTGTAGCCTTTTGCTTTTTGTCAAAATGAGAAACGTTTATAGATTCAACGTAACCCTCGATTTTTACATCCAACCGCGTGCTTTGATATAAAACAGTAATAGGCTTTTTAGGGCGGATAACCTGATAAACATTAAGTCTATTGCTTTCCGCCTCGTTTTCGATTGTGAACGCCATATTTATAGTGCGCATTTGTACCTTAGAGCTATTAAATATCGCGCCGTCAATTAACGCTGCCTGATTAGTATTAATTGTAGCCTTAGCAGGGCTTAGTCCTGTTATGTTAGTGATATTATAAGCCCCGCCAATCTCATTAAATTCAAGCTGTAAATTGTCCTCATTGACTAAAGTTAATTTATACATTTAATTTATCCTCGCTTGAAAATCAAATAACAATGAGTTTGTGTCTCTGTATATCTCCAAACGATCTAACGATTTTGGAGAAGTGTTATTTTGTACAAATTCATAGCTATTATTAACTATTTGTGGCTGCTGCATTCCTGCGTTAATTAGGCCCTCCTCGTTTAAAGCCTGTTTTAAAGCCTGAGCTGTGGCCGCTATCCATTTTTTGTTATTTTCAAGTGGTATAACAGCCTCTGCGCCTGAGCCCTCTAAAAGTCCTAACTGCCCTTTTTTAAGCACGCCGCCTTGTGCAAGCTCCGATATTTCTGGAATACTAATTCCCTTGCCGCCTACTGATGGCACCCAATCAGGAATTTTTATTTTATTCAGGCCTCTAATAAAAGCATTGATGCCTTTAATAATTGTGTTAATAGGCAATTTGATTATTGCAACCATGCCGTCCATGATTTTTTTAACGGCGTCTGATGCGCCTTGAAACGTTTTGCTAAACCAATCTTTAACACCTGAGAATATTTCTTTAATTCCCTCCCAAACGTTAGAGAAATAGCCTTTAACATTATCCCAAATCGCTTTTATAGAATCCCACGCGCCCTGAAAATCGCCGGATAATACCTTTTTAACAACGGAAAAAATAAGTTTAATTCCCTCCCAAACAGTTTGGAAATATAAAACAGCTAGATCCCACGTTAGCTTTATTGCTTGCCACGCAAAACTGAAATACTCGCCCAGCACGTCGCCTACTACCGAGAATATATTTTTAATGCCCTCCCAGATTAGGCTAAAAAATTCAACCGCGCCGCTCCACAAAAGTTTAATATCGTCCCAAACATCAGAGAAAAATTTTGCTATATCCTTTAAAATTGGCTCTGCAATTTCTTTGATTTTCTCCCAGAGTCCGAGCCAGAAATTCCTAAACGCCTCTGATTTATTCCACAACACAACTATTGCGGCTATCAGGCCTGCAATACCTGCAACAATTAGGCCTATTGGGTTAGCATTCATGGCTGCGTTTAGTAACCACTGTGCAACTGTTGCGCCCTCTGTAGCTAGCTGGTATGCCTCCCACGATTTAACAATTTTGTCAACAATAGCGGCAGCCTGAAAAACTAAAAGAGCTGTTGTTATTCCGGCTATTAAAGCCTCGATAGTAGGCAGATTATCTAAAAACCACTGCACGCCCTCCTCGATAGCCGGTATTATTTCCTCGCTAACAGTTTTTAGAGCCTCCTCAATCTGTGGACCATATTCTTGCATTAATCTGGCTACAAGATCTGCCATATCTGTTTTTATGCCCTGAACGGCTAAAGCAAATTTGTCCGGCGCGTCTTGCGTGTCCTCAAACGTGCTATTTACACTTCCGGCAAAATCAGCCATTGTAGTGCCTAAATCTTCAAAAGAGAGCTTGCCGTCTCTTACGGCTGTTGCAATAGCGGCGCCCGCTTTTGTACCAAAAAGCTCTGTTGCTGTTGTTATAGCTTCTGTTGACGAGCTGGCGCTTTTAATGCTCTCCTCAATCTGGCCTAAAGCCTCGGACATTGGCACGCCCTCTTTAGCTGACTCAGCCAGAGCCTTTTTTAAGCCCGCCATAGTTGCTGAAGCGTCAACACCGCTTTTATCTAAATTTGCAAGAAATAGCGCCGCGTCTGATGCATTAAAGCCCATTTCCTGCAGGGCTGGCGCGTTTGAAACTAAAGAGCTTGCTAATTTATCAACTGCAACGCCTGTGTCTTGCCCTGCTTTATTTAATGTATCTAACATTAATCCGGCGTCCTCTGCGCTAATTCCCCACGCGGCCATGGCTGATTGTGTGTTATCTATCGCAGTTTTTACGTCTGTGCCGTTTAATTTTGCAAATTTTAAAAATTCCTCTGATAACGTTTGCAGCTCGTCGCCGGTTGTTCCGAAACGTGTGTTAATCTCTCCGACGGCTGTGCCAATATCTGAATAGCTAGCCACAACGTTTTTAGAAACGTTTTTGTATACGTTCATTAATTCTTCTGCGCTTTTTCCTGTTGCGCCTGTAGCTGCTATGATAGAGTCCGCACCGTCGTCGTATTCTTTCCAAGCCTCCGCGCTAGCTCTGGCTAAATCTTTCAAACCCTGTACGGCTTTTTGTATGCCAGCGCTGACTAAATCAGCTAAAGCGCCCTTTAAAACTGTAAAGCCCCCTGCTGCATCCTCTGTGCTTTTGCTTGTGTCCTCTAAACTTTGGTCTAATCCGTCTGCAGCTTTATTAGCTTCATTTAGCTGATTTTTATTTTCTTTTAAATCACTAGAGAGCTCTTTAATTTGACTAGCCAGCTCCTGCGCCGCCTGTGAGTTTCTGCCTTGCTCTAAAACCGCATTTGCGTATTCTGATTTTAGAGCGCTCAAAGAGCTTTCTTGTGCTTTAATTGTCTTTTCTAGAGCTTCATAAGCACTATCTTGTTTATCTGCAGCTTTTGCCGCCTCTAATTGCTCTTTTTCCAGAGCCTCTAAAGCGGCCTTATAATCGCCTAAAGACTTTTGCGTTTTTATAACTGCGGCTCTTTGGTTTTCATACTTAATACGGGCGTTGTCTGCCTCTCTAGAGTTTTCGCCATATTTAGCAATAACTTGATCCATTTCTTGCTTATAGGCGTTAAGTATTTTCTTTTGAGCCGATAAAACTTTATCTGTCTGCTCGATTTTTGCAGCCAGCCCTGTA
>Ga0265301_10003099_pt1 | contig 18073 bp, 18 predicted proteins | sample AusTroGonzalo_MG_2_FD_193488 | JGI IMG/M metagenome (GOLD analysis project Ga0265301, IMG submission 193488) | Bovine rumen microbial communities from tropical cattle in Woodstock, Queensland, Australia - Gonzalo_04 | ecosystem: Host-associated > Mammals > Digestive system > Stomach > Rumen ... | reverse complement strand
CTCCATGCGGAGCCGGACCTGCTCTTCCGGCGTCGCGTTGTCCGGCATCACTAGGCCGGCATCATTTTGAGCCGCCGCTGCAGGGTCTGTCTTGTACGCCCGTGACCTGTCAGCAAGGATCTCCGAGCATATCTTCAAGCTTGAATTGATGCGCTGGTGTTCGACAAGCTCCTTCTTGCGCCCGCCGACGTACTCCGCTTCCTGGTTCTGATGGAGCTTTTCAGCATACGCGTCCGCATGCTCGGGAGTGTCGAACTTGCCGAGATGCTTGCCGGTGCGCTTGTACTCAGCGATAGCCTCGTCTTCTGACAGTTCCCGCCCGTCTTGGGAGATCGTGGGGATCAGCACTTCCTTGCCGTCAAAATTGAATGACATGGAGCGCACAGTCGCCGTGCTGCCATCCTTTAGCTGAACCTTCGGCCTCTTATGCAAGTCTATGTTTCCCTGCTCCAGAAGACCTTCCGCTGCAGTTAAGTTCTCATTCGGCAGGGCCGGAAAATCCGGGTCCGCCTGTTTCTCAAGTTCCTGTACGCGGGCCATGAGAACGGGCAGGGGAGCTTTCGCCGCCCATTGCCGCGTTTCCTTCGTCTGCTCAACAACAGAGGCCGCATCCCGCCAAGCTTTCGCCTGATTGGCCAACCCCCTCGCCTCCAAGGCATCGGCAGCCCGGAGCGCCTCGGAAGTATCGCCGAATTTCAACTTCTCCTTCACGTCGGGGAAGTCCTTCATTACTTCCTTTTCAACCTTGTCCTCGGCTGCGGCAAGCGTCGCGTCGTAGTGGATCCGCTGTTTCGGCGTGAGGACGCTCTGCCCGTAGCCGCCGGGGACGGACCCGCCCCTTGCGATCTGAAGCGCCTGCGCCGCCTCTTGGCTGTAGCGGCGCTGCATGCCGTTCATGAACCGCTGCCTGGCAGCATCACTTTGCTTTTCGGACAGGGCCGTCCTAAACTCTCCCGGTCGGCCACGCAGCTGATATGTTGCTTGGATGAATTGCTCTAGCTGCTCCTGTTCTCCGGCGCCTTTGTCCACCTTGCCCCATGCCTCGCGCAAGATCCGCGCCGCCCCTCCCGGTCCGTGTTGAATGGCTGTGGAAAGCATGACTTCCCTATATGCGGCATTCCCACCGAATTTCTTCTGGAACTCAGCCCCCCCAAGCTTCCTTTCCGCCGGTTCAGCATACGTCGCCAGAAGATGTTCCTGCTGCGCCTTGATCATCTCGTCTTTCATCTCGCCGTTCGCGACGTCATGAAACACCTGATTGAACTCTTTCGAGCCCACCTTCAGATAGCCGTGGCCCAAGGCTGCATAGATCTTCGGATGGTTCTGCTTGAGAAACGGCATGAACGAATGCGCCGTGCCCCCGGGCTTGCTGTTGAACTGGAACAAGCCGTAGCTGTAAGAGCCGCTCGTGTCAGGCGACACTTTGCCCGGATCGCCGCCGGACTCATGCCCGACGGCAAGGGCTCCCACGCCACCATACGAGCTGCCGCCACCTGAAAAAACAGCCACGTCTGCCGCAGCCCCAGCGAAATCGTTGGCTGCGATTTTCGTGTCAATACGGGTCGTGGCGATAAGGTTTTTTAGTTCGTTTTCAAACTTTGTTGTGTCTTCGCCAGGGTGCAGCCTTTTGTATGCTTCAAGCACTCCCGCGCTGAGAAAACCTTGCCACGCCGAATTGTTGGGGTCAGCCTGCACAGATCTGACAAGCTCGTCTTTCTTCCCCTCGAAGATGCTGGTATTCCAGTTTTTGTCCTGCTGCCGCTGATACTGCAGCCCTTGGTTGTCGTAATGAATGCCGTTCTCCCGCAGATGCAGGTCGGCGAGCTGCTCATACGGACCGCTGACACCCTTCTCGCGCAAACCTTTCATGCGCGCTTCGCTGATTTTGGCCCACGCCTGCTGGTAGTCCGCCGCAGCCTGCAGACCATTCTGCCCCTTGTGCGTCTGATCGTAATCGGTGCGCCACGCCTCCATCTCCTCGCGGGCCTGCATCAAGGCTTCGTCCACATAGGCGCGGGATGTCCTGTCCCGGTATTCGTGGTACAGCCGATTCCCAGTGTGCAGGAACGACTGCAGCCCCCGGTTGAACTTCTCCCAATTCTGAGCGTCGTTCTGCGCATCGCGCATTGCCGTGTTGTAGTTACGCGTTGCCTGGGCGTTGATGATCTGCCCCGCGCTGTCATCCAGCCGGGCGGAGACGTTGGCGCCAGCCTCAGGGCCTGCCGTCTGCTGGCGATATTCCGGCATGCCGCCGCCGGCACGAAGAGGAACTCTGAAGGCGTTATTCATGGCTTTACCACCTCATCATAGACGCGGCGTTTGCGCCACGGCCAACAGTTCTCACGACAGAGGACGAGCCTCCGCCCCACTTATAGCTGCCGAACATGCTGCCAGCCTGCCCGATGCCGCCCAGGATGGTGCCAGCAGTTGCAAGGCTGTTGTCACCGCTGTCCGGATAGATCGTGTTGTCAGCCGCCCAGCCGTAGCTCTGCGCCTTGGCGTTGCTGTTCCACGCCTGGATCTCCAGGTTGCGCGCCTTGTCCAGCCCCTGCTGCTGGAGGGCCAGGGCGTCGATCTCGCCCTTCTCCGCTGTGTCCAAATTGAGGTCGAGGGCACTGCCAGTGTCCACGCCGATGCCGCTGGCGCCCTGCCTCGCACGCTGTGCGCCGATGATGGCGGACACCTGCTGGCGTTTCCGCGTGGCGGCGTCATAGCCCTCTTTCCGGGCAGCGCGCGCCTGCTCTGCGGCGAGGTCGCGGTTGCGCTCGGCGATCTGCTGCTGATAGCGGTTGACCGCCTCCTGCTGGGCAGCCTGCTGTTTCGCCAGCTGCTGCTGCCTCTGCTGCGCCTGCTGCTGCGCCATGGAACTCATGACGGTCCCCGCCAAAGACGCTGCCATTGAGACGGCGGTGATTACTGCGGCGGTGGTTCCTGATATTGCGGCCATATGTCACAGCTCCTTATGCCATGTGGTTTCGGTCATTTTCGCCCCCAGGCGGCGGTACAGCGCGTCGCAGGGGCGTGATACGGGGGAGATATAGGCGACGCAGTAAACGCCACGCTCTTTGAGGCTTGCCTCGGCCCAACGCAACAACTTGAGCGCCAAGAAAGGATCCCTGCGCATACCAGGGGCGAGATACAGCCCCAGATTCGACGCCTGCACCCTGCCCGGCATCGCCATGTTTTCAGACAGACAGAATGCGGCGTAACCGGCGAGCCTGCCCTCGTCGTCCCGCGCAGTGACGACGTGTAGGATCCCCGCCGCCTCCATGCTTTCAAACATGGGGACGGAGATGGGAACCCCCGCGCGGTCCCCATACATTGCGGCCTCGGTCTCATCCCAGTGCGCGGAACATAGGGGTTCCGCCTCTTTCCTAGTGGAGGCGAACGATTCAACGGCGAAATGCGCTTCCATTCTCACACCTCCGCCAGGTCGACGTCGGCCATGATGGCGACGATATGCCATGGCAGCGGCCTCTCCTGCACAAGGTACACGGTGGCGTCAGTGCAAAGGGCACCATGCGGCGTGCATTCCAGATCGCCAGAATACGGCTCGCACGGCCCGCCCCAAGTCTCCGGACGCCATGGGAAGTCGTACAGGTGGTCAAGGTCGGCGCCATAGCGACCACCGACGCTGCGGAACAGCCGCGCCGCCACCTTGCCGTAGCCACGCACTTTACCCAAGGTGACACCCTGCTGAGTCTGCGTCTCCATGGGCAGGGGGGAAAGGATCGACGTATAAGGCAGACCGACGGTTATTCGTTTGGCCACATAAGGGATGGTGATGGATCCATTCGTTACGACACACCCTTCCACCGGAGAACCATCTGCCAATACGGCTACAGCCTTGCCCTCCAAATGTGACAAGCCCGTCATCCAGGTGGTTCCGGCAGGCACCCACGTCGTTTTGCCGCAGTCCACGAAGAATGCATCGCGTATGAGGTCATTCTGGTCGAACGGATCCGCCAGCCGTTCCAAGTAATAGCGCACCACATTGTTGACTATGCGTTTGACGACGAGCTCCAGCACGTCGTTGTTGTCCCCGCTGATGACCGCCACGCTCTGCACCTCGCCGTCAGTGGGATGGCGCGTCCAACCCGTGATCTGCTGCTCTTTCATGTAGGTCAACGCCAACAACAGACCGTCATCGCGTACGCACCAGATGTGCGAGCCGGGCGTCTGCTGGTACGCCCACTGCTTGATGGTGTGGCCGTCAAACAGGTGCGGGGCGAGGATGCTCAGGTCGTTGCCCGCATAGCCGTCCTTTTCCAGCGAGTAGTACAGGTCTCGCACCCGGCTGCCGTGCCGCTGGATGTGCAACACGCTGTTGCCGATGATGAGTGGCGTGACGCCCATGCTGCCCCAGTAGCTCTGCGCCGTGACGTATGCTTCCTTCGGCGTGATGGCGTTGCCGTCGCCGCCCGTGCATTTGTATTCAGCCCCGGTGGTGCCGATGAGCAGGTCGCCGAAACTGGCAATCCAGGTCACGTCGTTGATGGCTCCGGAGGCGATCATGTACTCGATGGGATCGTCATCCTGCATCGGGCGGCTCTTGCGGAAATTCTCAAAGTCGGCTGTGCGTGACGCGTAGAAATACCCGGGCTCCTTCTTCGTGCCCCCAAGGATCAGGCGCTGCTGGTGGAAGGCCACGACGCCGGGGTTGTTCCCGTCGGCGAAGGGGTTCCAATCTTCCTGGGGAGTGTCGCTTGTGTCGGCCTCATAGTTGTTGTCGATGAACGACAAGGTCGCCGCAGTGGCGAACTGAGGCTGGCAATCGTATCCTCCAGCCGCGCCCTCTGGATACGTCTCGTTGCCTCCGAAACCCTCCACCCAGGAAGAATATGTGCCCGCAGGAGTAGTCGTGCTGTAGTCGACTTCAACCCATTTGTGCTCTTTGACAGAATGGGTCTCAGCCGACCAGACGAACGCGCCCTGCGAGGCGTTCCACACCTCGTTCCAGGTGGTAGTATTTACTGTTTCCGTCACATAAATGAATGCGTGCCCTTCGATGACATAGGCGTTCTGCTTGCTGTTGGCCGCGACAGTGATATCGCTTGCCGTGTCGCTGTCTGCGACGTGCCCGTTTCCGACGACGACGGTGCGCGTCTGAGTCCCCGAAAACTTGACTGTCTGCGCGGGACGGGTGTTGACGTTCAGCGAGGTGAACGTGCCCCGCTTCGCGTTGGCGGAGCTCACCGTTCCGATGAAGCCGAAATAGCCAGCCTCCTCGCGGTACACGTTGTAATCTGTGGCGCCAGACACTTCGGTCCATGTGATCGTGCAGCGGTTGCCCTGCACCCAATCTGATGGATGCTTCCCGCTGGTGGTTTGCCCAGCCTCAGACGGCAGGCTCTGCTTGCCGTTTGCATCCACGGCCACGACCTTATAGCGCAACGTGAACGACCCAGAGGAACTGAACTTGACCGTTGGCTTGCCCGGGGCGACGAGACTCTGATTGAGCGTCACCTGCTCGATGCTCCACGCGTACACGCCTGCCGTGGCCGTCGCCTCACGCTTGATCTTGTGCAAGGCATAGTTCTGATGGGCGACATAGACGATGTCACCCACCTGGGCCCACGAAAGGGACAGCAGGTCCGCCGCCGCCCATGGCGCAGTGATGGGCGAGGAGAGGTTGTCCCGGCCGTTGCTCACGCGCAACTTGCGGTCGGACAGGACCAGCACAAAATTGTTCGCCGCCGCCGAGTTAAAGCTGAACGGGATAAGGACGGAAAACTCTCCCAGATCGGCCACGAACTTCGTGCCGGGCCGACGGGATGCGTCCCCGTGCAAGCCCGGCAGCATGTTTTGCATGACCTTGCTGAAGTTCGGGAACTTCTCCAGATTATAGCGGGCGTTAAGCGTGGGAGCCACCTCCCCCCCGGTGAAGTTGTTCCAGCAGATGCGCGCCATTATTCAGCCCCTTCCTTCTGTTTTCCGGACAGGTTATCGTACAGCTTGAGCATCGCAGAGCAGAACGACAGCACAAGGTCTTTGTTCATCGTGTTCGTCATGAACATGTACGCCCCACTTTGCTTCAAGGAAGCATACAGCTGTTCAGATGGACGGTCTTCCCGTTCAATTCTGCGCTTCAGTTCCTTGAGCAGCTGCTCCATTGCTCAAGCCCTCCACATGGATGAGTTTGTCCTGCTTCGTCGGTGCGTCCGAAGTGGCGCCGTTGCTCACCTTACACAGAGCGTTCAGCTTGCTCACGCGGGCGTTGACAACCGGAGCGGCGTAGACGTTGGCTTTGAGCCACTCTGCCTCCGTAATCATCGCCGGGGTGAAGTTCGGCACAAAAACCGTCGAGAACCAGCTGTACAGCACGCGCGTTGCCTGCTCCGTCTCCACGCGGGGCTGGCGAATTGCCTCCACCACATAGCAGTAAATCTTGCTCTTGATGCCGGGGAACTCGTGATTCCAGTAGTCGACGACTTGCAAGCTCTTTGGATCCGGCACGTCCACGGTGCTGTTCGACGATGCCTTGACCAGGCGCCACGGAGTGTTGGATTCGTCGACGAATTCCTGCACGGGATCAAAGTTTTCGATCTGGTTTAGCCCTAGTGTCGCCCTAGCCTGCGGCATGTTTGCCATGCCGGGCATGGGGTTCGGCAACAACGGGGTATTGAAATTTAGGAGCGCGTTATTCTGCAGCATTCAAGTGCCTCCAGTAGTGCAGGCAGGCTGAAGCGAGATGCACCAGCTCGCGCATCTTGTCTTCGCGAGGTTTGTTTTCGGTTACTGTCTGCTGGAATTCGTTGTACTCCATTCCGATAATGGCGATCATGCCGGCGTCGTTTTTGGGGTATTTCTTCCAGGTGTCTGGGAGGTTTTTCAGCACCTCGCCAGACTGTTCCATGAAAGCCCAGTCGGCAGGCTTGGCGGAAGAGTCTTTCTTCTCCCACACGACTTTGACGGCGTTTTTCTTTTCTTCAGGAGCGGGGCTGGTGTTCGGCGGAAAAATGAAAAGCATGGCAGGCTCCAGGCGCGGGAGGCCCATGACGAGCCTCCCGCAAAAGAGGTTACGCGCCAGCGGCGGCGGTGGTTGTCGTTTTGAGCTGATCGATCAGGTACAACGTCTGGCTAGACAGCTGGCTCTGCAGATTGATCTGGGCTTTCAAGGCGGCATTCTCCGCCTGCGATTCGGCCAGCTTATCGCGCACCGCCTGGGAGGCGATCTCGCGCATGAGCTCGCGGTCAGCGCAGTTCTCACTGGCGATCTGTGCGGAAAGAGCTGCATGCTGTGACTGCAGCTGCGCGGCCAGGGACTGCGCCTGCAGGCGGTTCTCGAAGCCCTGGCTGGTAATGGCCTGCCCGAGGTTCGCCAGCCCATTGCTGATCTGCTGCGTGTTCTGGAGGCTCTGGATATTGGCGGCGTTGATGGCGGCGGTCGCCTGGTCGCCGGTATTGTCGATCTCTTGGGACAGCCTGCCGGTGGCGCAACAGAGCTGCTGACCGAGAGCGGCGTCGCCCTGCATTCCTGCGATGGTGTTCTGCGTGATACCGGCGGTCACACCGGCGGCGCTCTGAAGCTGGCTGATGGCGTTCTGCTGCACCTGATTGGAAAGGTTCTGGATACCACCCTGGAGAGCGACGTCAGCGCCGACCTGGCCGGCGCGGTTGCCCCAGCCGCCAAACCCGTTGCCATTCCAAATGCTGCCAAGCACCAAACCGCCGATGAAGCCCGCGCCCATGCCGGCGCCACCGAAGCCACCATTGCCCTCTACGATAGTGGGCAAAGACATTTCAGCCATAGTGTTTTACTCCTTTGGCTATTGGTTATTGATTATGAACACGCCGCCCGATGCGGCGTTAGTCCCTAGTCGCCATCCGCGTCAAGCAGTTCCTGCACCGCTGCCCGCCAGTGTTCGGGCACTTCTTCGATTGTCATTTTTCCGGCCTTGATGCGACGGTAGTATAGCTTTGCCATGTTACCTTTCCTCCAATGCTGCTATGCGTTCTTCCAAAGTCGCGGCATATTCCGCGAGGTCTATGATGGCATCCGCATTTTCCGTGACGGATTCATCTACATATTCTCCAAGTTCTGCGACGGCATCCTCAAGATCGGGAACACGCTCTTCCTCTGCCTGCCTTTCTGCTCGTTCTTCTGCCTCTCGCCTATGGATCTCTTCCCGCTGCGCTATCTCTTCCGCATTGAGCGGTACAAGCTCGAAGTTCTGCACATATTCCTGTTTGGCGCTATCAAACGTCAGCCCGTCTACAGGCAACATCTTGTGCGTGTCTGGGTCGTATTGCAGATAGTCGTAGCGCACGGGATACCATCCAACAAGACGCAGAGCGTCTTTCGGTGGTACGCCGCCAAGCATGCCTGACAAAATAACTTGCGTAACGGTTTTGTGTGTTTTTGGGTTGTAGTAGTTCATACTAGCTCCTTTTAAGAATTAAGCTCCCGAACAGGCACCGCCGCGCCATTGTAGTACTTGGTGCCGTTGCCCACACCCCCGCTGGAATACACGTAGCGGCAATAATTATTGCTAGACTCCGTGGACGACCACGCGAAATTAGCTCCAGCAAAAACAAAGCGGCCGGAAGTGTTAACATTGTGGCCGAGTGCCAACGTCGGGTTTGCAGCTGCCGTGGGGTCGAGAGCGTCAATCTCTTCCGCGAGCATATACAGTATCATCAGGATCCATTCACGCGGCAAGTCCCACCCGCCGCCGTCCTGAGTAATGCCCCGGCAATAAGCAACGGCAGGAACACCTACAATGCTTTGAGAATCAGTTGTGTTATTATATGTCATCCAAGAATCGCAATTTGTCTTGCTGCTTGTGTCAGACGCCAGCTTGGCTCCGAAATGCGAAACCAGGAAAGACATGGTGACTTCAGAGGGTACATCTGCTGTCGCGCTCAAATATGATGTAGTGTCGTTAATGTAATATCCGCCATTCGTTCCCGTATAGTCGCTGTAATTGGTCAAGGTCGGGTTGTCCGTCCCGTAGGTGCCAAATTGTTTCGACGCATTACGGTAGGCCGCGTCAATCACCTCGAATTTCAGGGGCGAACCATCCGCGTCCGTGGCCTCAATGGTAGTGGCTATATTGTTCGCAGAACGATAAATTGTACATCCACGGACTTGAGTACCTGTTATTGCAGTAAATGCAACAGCCGTACTCCAAGCACTATCCCCCAATGCAGTGCCAGCCTGCTTACCCCATGCGTAATAGGTATTGCCCGCAACCATGCTGGACACATCGGAGGCTGAAAAAGAATGGCTCGTCAGGTCAGTAGTGTTGGCGAGGCTTTGCGCGACAACCGTTTCGCCAGCGGCATCGCTCGTAATTTTGTAAGACGCCGATGCCTGTGTGTCGGTGTTCGTCCCCGCTCCTGTCACGGCAAAACTGGACAGCGTTATTGTCACTCCATTAGAGAAAAAAACATCTGCATTACTTGCAGGGGTTGAAATAGTAGGCGTAGTGACGCTTGCCTTTGCCACCGTAATAGCCACGGCGCTGCTCCATGCGCTTTGCCCAAGAGAAGTTCCGACGTGCGCCGCCCAAACATACGCCGTGCCGTTGTTGAGCAAAGCCAGTTCCGATGTGGTGAACGTGTAGGTGTTCGTCGCGCTGCTGACCGTTTTATCCACCAGCACGGCAAGGCCGCCGATGTCGCTCGTGATTTTGATTTTCAGGGCGCTTTGCGTGTCCTGCGCACCAGAGGTGGCGAAAGCCGATGTGGTGACGGTAAGCCCGTCGAGGTTGGTGACGGCGGTGGCACCCGACGTGGGTGCGGTAATGGTCGGAGCATCCACGCTGGCGAAGTGCGCGGTGAATGGCTGCGGCTCGGACAACTCACCCCAGCCGAGATCTTCGCCCTCGTAACGCAGGTAAGCGTAGAGCTGCGTGTCGTCCACGGTGATCTCGTCAAGCTCGCTCACCAAGAAGGTGTGCGACGTCTCGGGGGTGTTAGAGTGGTACTGCGCCACGACGTTCTGCGCCTGGTTGTCCGTGCAGATAGAAAAGCGGGACCGCTTGTGCGTGTCTGACACATACTGCGTGTCAAACGCGCTGCCAGTGATGGTCACGCCCACAGCGTTGGTGGCGACCTGCGCGTTGGCAGCAGGCACGGTGATGGTCGGGGCCTTGACCTTGCCCTGCACGGCGGTGACTGTCGTTGACGAGACGCGGCTCTTGTTGCCCACCGCATCCTCCGCGACAAGCTGGACGGTGAGAGACGTCCCCTCGACGACGCCAGCGGGCGTGGTGAAAGATATCGTCGCAGCGTCATTGGTGGCGTTGAAAACAGTGTTGGAAATCTGGATCTCCGGCACTGAGAGGTAGAACTTCACAATGTCTTGAGCGGGGACGAGAAGCGATGTGGCAGACGTGTTGAAAGACACGCTGTGCCCGATAGGCGCGTTCTGGAGCAGGTTCGTGGGCGTAGACACAACGATTGTGCGTGTGTCACTAATCATATTATAGAGGCGATTGCCGCCCAGGGCGGTCAGCGCCACATCAGTCGCCGTGCTGGTCAGGTCGCTCGTGAGAGGCGTAGCCGGGTCGCCCTTGTCGCCCTTGTCGCCCTTCGGCCCCTGCAGGTCTACCTCCTGCGTGGTCGTGCCGTCAGGGTATTCCCACGACAGCTTGGTGCCGTCCCACACAGGTTCGGGAGTTTCACCGTTGACGCTGATGGCCAGCCAGTATGCGGAGCCGGAAACCTCAGGCTCATGGTTTGTGCCATCAGCTATGGCTTCAAACAGGTGTCCGTCATGCGTAACACGATCCATGACGGTGTAAGCAGTAGAGGAAGACCAATCTCCACGATAGTAGGGGCGGACACGCCCGATGGTGACAGTAGACATTACAGCGTTACCTCCAGGTAGCCGTCAGCGGTGATAGAATATGTGGGTTCGAGGGCAGTGCCCGTGTATCGCAGGATGAGATTGCCGGTGGCGTCCAGATCGAACGCGATGAACTGCGCGTCCAACGCCGTGGAAATATCGCCGGTAGGCCCGGCGGGGCCGCGCTCTCCGTCCCGTCCTGCGGCGCCCGTGGCACCACGGGGGATGATGAAGTCCAGCGCGTAGGTGTCCGTGGTGACGGTGCGCAGGGAAACGGAGGCCAGCGTTCCCGCATCGCCCGTGATGGTCGTGCCCTGCACGAAGGTCGGAGTCGCGCCGTCCGCGCCTTTGGGCACCTGAATGCGCAGGATGTTGTGGTCGCGGTCAAGCAGTGCGACGCCCGGCTCCGTGGTCGTAGCCTCGACAGTGATGGCGAGGGATGTGATCTCACCGGCAGCGGCGACGGCAACCTGCGCCTGCGCCTGCGCCCTGTCAGCCTGGGCTTCGGCGGCTTCGATGGCACGGTCTGCGTAGTCCTCGATGCGCTCTGTCTGCAGCTCGCCAGCAACATGGATCCGCTGGTACTGAAGCGCCGTTTCCTCGGTGATAGCCTGCATCTGCGTAGCGGCAGCGTCGTTGATTGCTTCAATCTTGCCCGCACCGGCAGAGTTGACAGCCGCCAGCTGCGTTGACCCCGCCTGGTTGACGCGGGCGGTCTGGGTGTCGCCTGCAGTGACGACGCGGTTCATCTGCGTCGTGCCCGCGCTGTTGACGGCCGAAACCTGCGCGGCACCTGCTGAGTTGACGGCGGCAACCTTTTGCTCCCCGGCGGTGTTCACAGCATTCAACTGGGTCGCGCCCGCAGTGTTGATGGCGTCGAGTTTCTGCGCCCCAGCAGTGTTGATATTGTTGACGGCTGTCGTGCCCGCGGCCTGCGTCTGCGAGAGGATGGATGCAGCCTGGTTCTTGCTGTTGTTTGCCGCCGTGGCGCTTGCTGCCGCCGAACTCGCGCTGGCTGCAGCAGCATCCTTGCTGGCAAGCGCACTGTCGCGAGCATCGAAAATCTCCTGGGCGTAGACCTTGCCGCCGCCCTCAGCTGTCGCGGGGGCAAGCACTGCGCGGTCGACCGCCTCTTTCAGCTGCTGCCTCTCCGCAGCGGCTTGGTCGAGGGCATCCTCCATCACCTGGGGGTCGAAGCGCGTGGCGCTGATAAGGTCGACGCCCTGGAGGAAAGTCATGTCGCGGGTGATGGCAAGCTTGTAGCCGGACGCCATCGGTGATCCCGTCCGGGGATAGGTGACCGTTCCGCCTGTGGCGGACAGGGTGACGGTCGCGTTCGACGTGACATCGGTTTCGTTGCTGCTCTGGTCAGCCAGCGTCACCTTGATCTGCGAGGTGTCCCATACCTTGAAAGTGAACGGGAACTCACGCGTGACACCGTTGCCGTTGTAAACGGCTTTGCTGAGGCTGGATTCAACGGTCATTATTCCCACCCCCTAGAAAGAAGCCAGCTGTCCTGCGCCAGCGCGTCTTGCTGTTCTGATGCCGCGCCCTCAATGGCTGCCGGTATTGCCGCGCGGTACAACTGCTCCAGTTCCTGCACCTTTGCCTGGTTGTTCTTCAGCAGCGGCACGGCAATCATGCAGGCCAGCCGGCGGGCAATCAGCCCGACAAACAGGTCGTCCCACAGCGTGGCGTCTTCTACGTCGATAGTGTAATCAGCCCACGCTAGTTCCTCCTGGGCCAGCACAAGCGTCGCCCCCTCGTCGTTGTAGACGAGCCTGTAAGGCACGCGGCGCACCAAGGGAGGCACGGCCGACTTGGGGAGCACCCGATGCAGCTTGAGGCACTTCGCAGGCAACCCGTAGCAGTACCGCCACTCGTTAGCGTAGCCCTCGGGCATGGCTGTCTCCGGCAAAGAGACGCGCCGCTGCGCCCATGGCCACGGGTAGTCGCGCAAGGCCTGTCGCCGCGCCGAGTCCCAGTACAGGGCGCACTGCTGCGCTTCCGGGGTCGCCTCGGTCTCGGACGCGATGTTCCTAGTGCCGACATACCCGAGCGCCATGTTCCAAATGAGTATCTTGCCTGTCTGCATCTCTGGCTCCTAAAGGGCGGGCGACGTTCTGCCACCCGCCCTTCTGTCCACGCTTACGGATTGACGGTGTCGGCGCCCGGAACGGAGTCCGCACCCGGAACGGAGTCCGCACCCGGAACGGAGTCCGCACCACCTGCTGACGAGTCCGCCCCAGAGTAGAAAGAGAAGCCCTTGTTGATGTAGAGCCCCTCTTCATACGGCTGGTCGTCCTCGCGCACCACTGCCGCCGTCAGCTTGCCGGCGGAGAAGACGCCGGTCTTCGTGACGGCGACCTTGAGCCACGGCTTGCTCACGGAACCGGGCAGCCAGCGGAGGTAAACCTTCGCGCCCTTGACCAAAGCGGCGGCCAAGATGGTCTCGCTGGTCCCGGGCACGTCGGTGTATTCGCCGGCCTCCGTGTCGCTCTCCTGCAGCTTAATGGCGATGGACGTGCCGCCGGCAGCGGTTTCCGACACCTTGACCCACACGGGGATGGGTTCGGCGCGGCCAGGTTTCTTGAGCGCGTTCAGCGGCACAGCGACGCTGGTGACGGTGCCCGTCAGCGCGGCGTCCTCGAAGAAGATGAGATTGTCGTCAAGAATCATATGCTTTCCCTCCTTAGACAAGCACGGCTTCGGTGGACACGATGGCGTCGCACTGGCGGATCGGCCTGCCGTGCAAGAACGGCACGGCCTTGCTGTCGAACTGTTCGCCGTACACCAGCTGTACGTTGCCATGGTCGATGGCCTGCAGCTCCAAGGCCGTCAGAACGTCCTGATTGCAGTACCAGATGGCACGGTTGCGCAGGTTGGCGGGCATCAGGTTCTTGGCCTTTATGGTCAAGGCCTGCAAATCCAGGTAGCCCGCATTGCCCTTGCGCACCGCGAGCTTGGTGCTGTCGATGTTGCCGATGCGCACGACCGCGCGCCAATCGCGCACGGCGAGGCCGCATCTCCAGTTGTACTTGTCGCCGATGACCTGGAATTTGTTCCCGCTGCCGTCGGTCGTCATGTACTTGCCGAGATCCTCATTGGAGAGCCCGCCCGTGCTGCCCTTGGGGTAGAGGCCGTGGACAGAGTCCGCGCCCCAGGCAACGAGGTACATGGACGTCTCCTTGTTGGCCGTGGAGCCGCCGGCATCCACCACGTTGGGGGCGTCCTTGCCGGGATAGCGCATGGCAAGCCCGTTGAACTCATCCGGGGTCTTCCCGTTGTCGCCATAGATGAGCGTGCTCGCGACCTTCTGACGCATGGCCTCGGCGAAAGCCTTGGACTCAGACAAGCGGAACGCGCGGGCCTTGTCCCCGTAAAGTTCCACTTCCGCGACATCCAGTTCCTGCAGGGCTTCAAGCATGCCGCAGACCTCTTTGACCTGCGACCACTGGCTCTTGCTCGGCGGGGTGCCTTTGTAGAGACGACGCCAGTAAACGTCGGGCAGACCGGTGCGGATGCGGGTCATGTGCCCGTCCGACTGATTGCTCTCCATCCACTGGACATCACTCAAGATGTCGTTCGTCTGATTCATGAGCTCGATTACTTCACCCGCCGCCTGCCCCTTGTAGAAATCTTCAAGCTCGGCGAGGGTTGCCACTAGGCCTTTTTTGTACGACATAAGATTTCCTCCTTACTTCATGTCAGGCCACAAACGATCTTCGAGCGGCTTGTCTTCCTTTGCTTTTCCGCCCGAACCCACTAGTCGATCCTCGCCCAGGGCTTTGCCCACGCGGGCGAATATCTTGAGAACGGCAGGGTTGCTGCCGTATCCCGTTTCTTCAAGCATCTGCCTGATGCTTCCATCCGTATCGAAGGTGGCGAGCCCCTTGCGGGCGTCCGCCACGTTCTCATCGAATTTGTCCCCGCCGAACTCCTTGTCCGCGCGGGCCTCCTCAACCCACTTCTTGATCTGGGCAGCCTGGCTTTCCTGATAGGCTGTGTAGTTGCCGTGCAGGTACTTCAGCACAGCCTCGCCCTGTTCCTTGGAGAGCTTCGCCTCCTTGCACATGGCGTTGAGCTGCTTCAACTCGGCTTCGCCCATGGGATAGCCGTCAGGTGCGGACAGCTCATAAGCTTCGGGCTCCGCAGGCTTGTCTCCGGCAGGCTTTTCGCCATCATTGCTTTCGCCTTCCTCAGGCTTGCCAGCTTCTTTCTTGTCATCCTCGGGGGCCGTCAGAAGCGTGGTGCCCTGCCCATCCGTGTTTTCCGCCGCATCAGTTGCGGCGTTGGTATTTTCCTCAGACATCAATCTCCTCCCTGATTATGTCAGCCAGCTGTTCCGCCGGCAGGTTTGCATCGAATACCAGGCGCAGGATCCTCTCGCCGATATCCCGGCGGCCTTCGCGGAACCCGGCGCGGCCGAGATCCATGGGCACGCCTGTCGAGCACAGCAGGTCGCACGACCTGAGCAGCCACCGCAGCAATGCGCGGCCGTTCTCATCATTTGCCAGCATCTGGACGGCGTTCAGCCGCTGCTGTTCCTTGTACTTCGCGTGCATCACATACCTCCCAAGCCGCCGATCAGCGCATCCATGGCTGTCTGGCCGTCAGCTCCCACGGGAGTTGCGCCGAGGTTTTTGGCAGCGTTGGACATGCCCTCCATGTTGGATACGCCCTGTGCCGTCATTTGTTCCTGCGCCGCCATCTGCTGGGCTTCTGCCCTCTGCTGGCGTATGGCAGCCACCTCATCCTCGCTGCGGAGCAGGGATGCCGGAGCTCCCAGCTTGTCGGCGTACATGCGCACGGCGACGTCAGTGTCGATGTTGTCCAGCACCTCCGGCGCGCCCGCCTGGGCGAGCCCGGCGACAAAAGCCATGGTCTGGTCCAGGGGCGACGTGCTGACCAGCTTCTGCGCCTGCGCCATGATGCTGACGAATTCCACGCGCAGCTCCGCGCCTTCGATTGCGGGCGGCGCGGGCGGCAGGAAGTCGAACTGCCGCATCAGGCTGAACGTGCGCTTGATGAGTGGGCTCAGAAACTCGCGGTCCAAACGGTCGACCACGGGGCCGAGGAGGATCAGCTTTTCGCGCTCCCGCGCCTCGATCTCCGTCGCCGTGATTTGCCTGCGGTCATCCATGATCAACATCTTGAAAAGATCCGCGAACAGACCGTCATGGACCTTCTGCTGCACTCCCTTGATCTTTTCCTCGGCCGCCGCGATGAGCCGTGGATCGACCTGGTGCAGCGGCGCGATCTGCGCCATGTTCTGATCAAGCGGATCGAAATAGGTGATGCCGCCCGGAACATTCTGCACCTCAACCGCCTTGCTCCGCGCAGGCACCAGCAGCGGCGGATCCACTGCCTTATGCATGCTCTTGAGCGTGGTCGCACCCATCTGCTGCAACATGCGCACGTCCGGCAGCACGTTCATCGCAGGCGAGCGCCCATACTTGTCGATGCCGCACACGTCCCAGCGGGGAGCGAAGGCGGGGAAGTCTTCAAAGCCTGACTCCCGCAGCAGGGCGGTCTTGCTCATGCCGTTATGCGCGCCGCCGCCCCGCAGCCACCAGACGGACGCCCAGGGCATGTCCTTGCCCTTCAGGCTGCCATACGCGCGGTCTGTGCGCGGGAATACGGCATGGATTACGTCAAACCAGCTCTCTACGTTCCCAGGCGTCTTGGCGGCCGTGAGCACATATGCGGGGATCTTGCTCTCGTCGAACTTCTGCACGATCTGCCGCGCGGTCATGCGCAGGCGGTACATGAACGTGTCGACGTCGCCCTTCTCGTCAACGTCGAGGACGTATTCGCCGCAGGGGATCAGCCGGAAATGCAGGCCTTCCCAATCCGCCGTCTCTATGAGCAGCCCGGGTCCGAACGTGCCGAGATCGCCATAGAGAGCATGCGCCGCGTTGTAGAAGTTGCTGCGGTGCAGCAGCGTGCGCATCCTCTCCGTAACCTCGTCGAGCCAAGCGGCAGCGTCGCTGTCCTCGTCGACGTCCTCGTTCGCAAGCGCCAAGCGGAACCACGGTCTGGCGGGGCTGGACATACCGCCCTGCATTCCTGCCGCCAGCGTGCCCATGTCGATGATGCCGGTGCTGTCCACGACCTTGCGGTTAAGGATCTCCGGCTTTGGCGCGCTGGTGTCGGTGTCAACCTTGAACCGCGTCGGGAGGAAATGTTCCGCCAAATCGCGCCAGGCAGCGTCGTAGGCCGACCGCTCGCTGCGGAGTGCCTCATACCTCACGTTTAGGCGTTCGATATCCACTGCCATGGCGTGTACCCCTTTACTGTCCCAGGAGCGTCTTGCCCTGTCCGTTGCCGCTGCCCATGACTCCCTCGCCCGTCAGGATGGTCGAGCGCAAGCCAGCCGCCTTTGCCGCCTTGTCCTTCTGGTTCTGCCGCGCAGCCGTAGCCGCTTCGGTGACGGGTTTTGTCACCTCGGCTTTCGGAGTGGGCTCCACCGTCGGGGTTGTCACTGCTGGCGTGCTGCCGCCGCCTCCTCCAAATCCCATGTTGCTATCCTCCAGCGTCTTTCGGGTGCAGAGTACCAGCACCCCATCTACATATCTGTTGCGCCTTGCCAGCCAGCAGGCTGATGGCAGTCGCGAAACCACGGCGAAACCGCAGGCGGTCGCCAGATTGACGGAATGCCGGAACACGGCGGGCGTGATGCCGTAGAGCGCCGTTGCGTCTGTCATCCCGAAAAACCACTCGAACGCGCCCCTCGCCTGGCGCACGGCATCGTCAAAAGCCTGCCGGAAAGCTGTGAAGTCGAATCGCCACATGCGGTACTCGCGCCTGGTGAAGGTCGCCATCCCGCAGTAATTTCCGAAGCGGTCGAGCGAGACGCCGAAAAGGTTGCCGTCCCTCGGCTCTGTCAGTTCCATCCACCGCTCCAGTGTCACCCGCCCTTCGGAGCAGGCGTAGTCGGCGAGCCCCTCGGAAACCATCCGGGTGTAGAGCCCCGACCGAACTGCGGCATCAGTGACGACCTTGTATCGAAACTCCCTCATGCGTAGCTCCACATGTCGTATGCGGTCCTGGACCGCTTCGGCGCGTCCGAAAGATCCACGGGACGATAGTAGCCGACCGCCGCGTAGCGCATGGCGTCAGCGCCATGGGACGTCCAATCGTGGCGCGGCTTGTCCTTGAAGCAGCCCATCACGTCGTCCCACTCTCGCTGATAGCCCCACAGGCACTGGAGCCCCGCCTTGCATTTCTCGCGGTCGAACCACGCCACGGGGATCACCTGGCGCACAGCCTCGATGC
>Ga0265301_10003092_pt1 | contig 18086 bp, 10 predicted proteins | sample AusTroGonzalo_MG_2_FD_193488 | JGI IMG/M metagenome (GOLD analysis project Ga0265301, IMG submission 193488) | Bovine rumen microbial communities from tropical cattle in Woodstock, Queensland, Australia - Gonzalo_04 | ecosystem: Host-associated > Mammals > Digestive system > Stomach > Rumen ... | reverse complement strand
ATTTCGACCGAAGTGGAGAAATCTTCGGCAAATGAATTCGACAAGATTATCAAGATTTACAGGATTTTAATCCTAAAGAGAAAAGGCTATCGATCGATAGCCTTTCTTATTGTATTAATTATCTTGTAAATCTTGTTAATCCTGTCTACATAATAAATCCTGTCAAAAACTACTTCTTTCCGAAAGGAATCAGGTAACTGTAGGTTATCCCTACGAACTCGTGATAATTTGTATAACTATGACCATCATAGTCATAAGAGTGTCTGAAATGATAACCTCCAATAACAGCTCCAATCCTGTGTTGTTTTATGTTAACTCCTATAGTAGCAAAACCCTGAAGTCCTTCAAGACTGCAATAATGATCGGAATAAGTGGCGTCAGATAATCTAATTGAATAACCTATCTTTAGGTTTATATAAGGACTTGTGTTTCTGTTTGTAAAATAATAAGAAATCTGTCCTAATAATGATAAGGACGTATGTTTATCAAATGTATATATGAATTCTGCCCCGACACCCATACCAAAACGTGGCTCAAACATATATTCAAGATTTAAACGAGGTTGACATGTGGGTATGGCGTCAGCCAGTAAATCAAGAGCCCCCAAACCAAATTCTGGAATAAACACAAATCCTTTTTCCCTATATTTGTTTGTAGTTTTTCCTTTTTTTAGATTCACGTCAACTGTCTTCATGCCATTCCCCTCAACTGCAACGATATCTGAATATGCCTCATAACCATCTTTAACAACCTTGATTTTATGCGGACCTTTTTTAATCGGGTCGCTCACGAAAGGAGTTTTCATCTCCATCTCATTGCCGTCGATATAAACCGTGGCGCCTTCGAGTGAGCCTGTTTTTACAACGATGTAACCGAAATCGTCAGGATTTGCAGCTACATTCGATGTGTTTTCAAGCCGTTGGTCGATTATGCTTATAATTGCAGCCTCATCTAATGATGGCTTGTTCACCAAGGTCAGTTCGTAGCCTCGTTTCGGTTCCATATCGAACGGGAACCAGAACTCTGTAGAGCTTAAGTCTGGATGCGAAATCTTCAGGAAAGTGGCGTAATAGCTGATGTAAAGCCACACTTCGCCGTCTTTGTACTCGGTCTCGAAAAACGTCTGTGCATCGCCACCGAAACTCAGCTCACGACGCTGTTTGTCGTTGATGTTTTCGGTTTTGATTTTCAGAACGGCATACGGACGGTCGTTGTCGTCGAACATCTTTTCAGTGTTGATATTGACAAAACCCTCGACTTTCTTGAACGAGCCTTCTTTTACCTGAAGCTGTGCCGAGCATATCAGACTGCTGATAACCAACAGGATAAGGAATATTGATTTTTTCATATTGAAATATTTTTTGCAAAAATAACAATAATTCAATAGAAAAGCAAATAATAATAAAAAATAGTAGAGACGTACGGTCGTACGTCTCTACTAATGTCTAAAGTCTAAAATCTAAAGACTAACGTCTCACAATCACCTTGACTCCCTTCATCTCCTTGCCGTCGCTTAATCTTACGATATAAACGCCTTCAACAAGGTCGTGACGGATGATGTTGCTGCCTGTGGCGACTTTCTCGCTCAAAACTGGCTGGCCTACAAGGTTGTAAACCATAACATCCAAGGTCTTGTCGCTGTTGTTTGCAATCATCAGCTCGTTGGCGTTGTTCCAGACTTCAACACTGAATGATGCCTCGGTGCCGATAATGCCAGAACCGATTTCGGCAGTAATCATGATGTCGTCAACTTCCCATGCTGCCGCGCCATCCTCAATTGTGCTGATGTATCTGAACGCGATGTAGCAGTTGTCGCCGCTGAATGCATCGAGTGAAATCTCACCTGACTCGGTCCATGTGTAGTTGCCTTCCGATGCGATGTATTCCAATGGCTCCCATGAGGCTGCTGTAGGATCCTCTCCATCGTAATCGTTCGAGAAGTACAACTCAAGTGCCGGACCATTGAACTTGGTCGCGTTCATGAATGTCAAAGTTGTGTTGATGTAGTTGCGCGCGTTGAGGTTGAAGGCAGGGGAGATGCACCACTGCTCATTATCGACGTCGTCACCGTAACCGTTGGCGTTGGCGTAGTGGTTGCCGTTGTATGTGCCGATGGTCCATGGCTTGTTGCCTTCGATGGTGACAAATGTCCATCCTTCCATCTCGCCTTCCCAATCCTGATTCAAAAGAACCACAACATCGCCCATGATGACGTAGTTTGCCGATGCGATGCCACTGTTCTCATAGCCTTCCATCATCGCTATAGCCTTGATTGTCATGCTTTCTTCGACGAGTATAGGTTCTTCGTAAATGTCAGATTCTGCTGTCGGGTCGCTGCCGTCGATGGTGTAGTAAATAGTAGCGCCTTCTGTAGCACATGTAATCTCAACCTCGATGGCCTCGAAATATGTGCCTGATGCCATGCTGAACACCGGTGTAGCCACTGTAGGTGTCACTGAGCCACCATACACGAACAGATCCAAGAAGAAGTTGTAATCTGGATTGTTCAAGTTGGATGTCGAATAAGCTCCGAACTTATTCGATGAGTTCTTGGCAACGCCACGATTTGTTGTTTCAGCATTAGTGATTACGAATCCTGTGTAGTTAGGAATCAAAGCGCCTTCCTCTGATGTCTCGAGTGCGATGTTCCAATCGGTGCTTGTGTTGGCTGCAAAGTTGGTGCTGCTGCTGTATCCAAGCATGTCGCCAGCTGCATTTGTCAATGTGATGACGTCACCATCGACTGTCACGTTCCACAGATATGTGTCGGCGTCGTCGCTAATCTCTGCTGGCAATTTCTCAACACCACCTTCATTCACTGATGTGAACAACACACCGTCAGGTTTGCCTGAAACGCCAGCTGTCATTGCATAGTAACCGTCGCCAATTGTAGCGTCGTAACGTGCTGCAAGGATAACCTGGTCGCCGTCGTGCAAGTCGCTGAGAGCGTAAATTCTGTTCCAGTCGCCACCAGGAATTGGTTCTTCGGTGACGTTACCACTCAATTCAACGAAGATATCGTCAAGTTCTGAATCCACAATGAGAGTGCCGACATGTTCACCTATTGGCAGACCTGCTTGCAGTCTCACATAAATGGTTTGGTCAACGACGCCGTTGACAGGAGTAAGATAAATGCCCAACTGAGGATCAAAGTCATCGCCTGAAGTGAGTGAGATATCGAAATCTGTTCCAGGATTGACAACTGTCACAGTCTCTGTCAAGTTGAAGCCTGTAATGCTGATCGTCTGCTCAGCAGATGGACCGTTGCCTTCAATGTAGTTGAAACCAGTCAAAGTGGTAGGTGACACGGTGAGCACTGCATCGCTGGTGAATCCCATCAAGGTGATATCGTCAACTTCCCAAGCTGCCGCTTCAGTCTCTGTTGAGGTATATTTGAATCCGATGTAGCACTCGTCGCCAGCGAAGTTGGCAAGGTCAATAGTACCTGACTCAGCCCATGCAAATGAACCTGTCGATTTGTTGTATTCAATCTCAACCCATGTTGCAGCTGTCGGGTCTGCACCATCATAGTCGTTCGAGAAGAACACTTCCATATCCGGGCCAGTGTAGTTCTTTGCGTTCCTGAATGTCAAGCTTGCGTTGCTATAGACATTGAGGCTGAAAGCAGGGGAGATGCACCACTGCTCGTTAACACCGCCGTTGTAGCCGTTGCCGTATGCGTAGTGGTTGCCTTGGTATTGGCTGATGTTCCATGGCTTGCTGCCTTCAACGGTTACAAATGTCCAGCCGTTCATGTCGCCTTCCCAGTCTTGCTCGAAGATGGTGACAGCACCTAATATAATGGTGTATTCTGCTGTTGCTACGTTGCTGTTTTCATAGCCTTCCTTCATCGCTATGGCCTTGATGGTCATGCTTTCTGCAACTGCTATAGGCTCGCTATATACTGCGCTGTTCTCATCAGGCTCAGTTCCGTCCAATGTGTAGTAAATTGTAGCGTCAGCTGTGCTGCATGCTATAGCAACTGTCTGCTCCTCAAAGTATGTGCCTGCTTCTGGCGTAAATGTCGGAGTAGCGCAAGTAAGAGTGCCGCCGCCAACAGTTGCGAACATGTCGATGAAGAAGTTGTAATTGTCAGCTGCCATATTCTGTGTGTGGTACGGACCGAAGTTGTGGTTGCTGTTCAAAGCAAATGCTCTCACTGCGTTGTTTACGTTGTTGATAACGAATGCTGAATATTCCGGTACCATTGCTGTTGCCTCCGATGTCTGGAATGTGATTGCCCATGCAGTGTTGTCGCCGCCTGTTGCGAAGTTGGTGCTGCTGGTGTAACCCAACACGTCGCCGTTGGCATTGGTGAATGTGTAGTTGTCACCGTTCACATCTACTGTCCAGTAGAATGTGTCTTCTGCATCGAGAATCTCGCTTGGCAATGTCTCGCCGTTGTTGTCTGGGATACTTGTGAACAACACGCCCTCAGGCTTGCCAGAGGCTTGCGCCGTCATAGCATAATACTGGTCTGCGTTCTCATCGAAACGTGCTGCGAAGATGACCTTCGAGCCGCTTGTCAACATTGAGAGGTCGCTCAAACGTGTGTAGTCGCCCTGTGGCTGTGGTGGAGTGCTTGTAACAGTTCCACTTAAAGCGATAATGATGTCATCAACTTCCTCCTGACTGATAATGATTGTCTCATCGTATGTTCCAACCTCCAAACCTGCTTTCATTCTCACCTTGATGGTGTAGTTATAAACTCCTGTGTATGTGTTGATGATTATCTCATTCTCTGGATAGAAGTTGTCGCCAGGGAACGATGAAAGTTCATAGTCCTCAGGTGCAGTGATGGTTGTTGTAGATGCGCTCAAATGATTTGCGCTGATGTTGAAAGTCTTAATGTTTGATGGACCTTCTTCATACACATAGTTGAATCCCGACAAAGCTGTAGGAGTCACTGTGATGCTTGCCGGATGTGTGAATGTGACATCGTCTGCGCTGTTCACGCGGAGCTGTGGGTTGTTGTAGCATCCGATAATACCTGTCACTGTCATGATGTCGCCCTGCTCAAGACCTGTAACGACTGGCAATTTGTAGATGTTCAAAGTGTTTTCACCTTGTGTTATAGGTGTGTTGTTATTGTTGTTGATAGTTCCGCAAATGGCATCTGCAATCTGAACGCGTGTGGATTGTAACATCTTGTCTCCTGCGTGGTCTTCCAAAATCTCAGCGATGGTCTTCTCTGCCAATGGAAGTTGGTGACCGCTCGACAAGACGAGGAATTGGTTCTCGTTGCCTCCATTGATGCCTGAAAGCTCAACCAGACCGTTGTAAACTGCCTTTTTACCATAGCCTTTCACCATGTCGCCGACGGCTAATGTCGTTGGCACTGTATTATTATTAAGGTATAAAACAATACCTGCTGTCGCGTCTTGTACGTAAACATTTCTTCCGTCAATGAATGTCACAACGCCTTGTACCAATGCGTACTCGTTGACAGCCATATCTCTAGCTGATTCAATTGTCATCACCTCAATCATGGTGTATTCCGCTGTCGCAATTGCACTGTTGTTCATGCCTTCCTTAACGGCAAATGCCTTGACAGTTGTAGTCAAGCTTACCGTGAATCCCTCGGTATAAACTGTGCTTTCTGTTGTAGGCTCTGTGCCGTCGAGGGTGTAGTAAATAGTAGCTCCTTCAGTTGCACATTCCAATGTGACTATCTGTGCGCTGATGTACATGCCGGCTGCTGGTGTGAATGTCGGAGTCGCAACAGCAGCCAGCTCACTGAATGTCGCGTTAACAGTAACATCTGCTGCCGGCATCAGGAACTGCATGGTTGTTTGGTCGATGTTGGTTGTGGTCTGACTGTATGTGTATGTCAACGTTGCCAATTCATAACCTGCTGCTGGTGTGGCTGTCACAGTGATGGTGTCGCCTGCCAAAGCTGATGTCGGGTTAACAGTCACGGTACCATTGGTGATACCTTGAGCAACACTTGCATTATAATAAGTAGGTGCTGGAGGTGTCGGGACATCGCCGGCTTTGTACAGATAAACATCCATCTGACCTGATGCATAGCATGCGAATGGTGAACCGGTGCTATTGAGTCTTAACCAGTTGCGTGTGTTGGTGCCTTGTGCCTTGATGGTGGCAACACCGCTTGATGCAATCTCGATAGTCCACTGTCCGTTGGCATCATTTTCGGCTTGAACTTTTAAATGGTTCGCTGATGAGCTTGCGGCATACAAATAACCTTCGTTTGCCGCGTCATACAATGTCCAATAGTTGCCTTCCTGACCCAAGGTGAGTTCGTAAACGGCATCTTCGTCTGCTGCTGAAGCTGGAGTCACTGTTATTGTGTCGTTTGATGGAGTTACAGTGACAGCAGGCCTGTTGTTGGTGGCTTGTTTTCCTAATGCTTTGTATGTCTCGCCTTTAATACCGACGATGATGTATTTGTCACCAGCGATAAGTGCATTAGCATTGGTGATTAACTTGTACGATGTCTCTGTTGGAGTAGGAGGGACGATGTTAATTGTATATTCTGCTGTCGCAACCTCGCTGTCAATCATGCCTTCTTTAACAGCATAGGCCTTCACTGTCGTTGTTTCTTCGATGGCAATAGCTGTTGAATAAACATTGCTGCTTGTGGTAGGTGTTGTTCCGTCCAAAGTGTAGTAAATCGTGGCACCTTCAGTCGTTGTTGAAATAGTCACATTCTGTGCCTCGGTGTATGTGCCTTCAACTGGTGAGAAAGTCGGAGTCGCCACCTGCTCTGTAGGTCCTACAACTTCCTCGAAGTCGTCAGCGCTACGTGGTGCAATCTGCTGGGTCTGGTTGTTGCTTTGCCAATAGATGATCGAAACACCTTTTACATTGTACTGCTTGCCTGCTTCCAATGAATTGATTGGGTTTGGATTGACGTTGAAGTTGTTGTACAAAGCTATTGAGTCGCCAGCTGCGTCATAGAACTTGCTTCCGTTGTATGAGCATGTGCCAAGGTTGATGGCTGTTCCATAGTTTCTGACTTCCAATGCTGCAATGGTTGTTGACAATACAGGCATCTCCTGTCCTGATACGACAGTGAGGTCGCTGGCCTTGACGCCCATTACCTCAGCATAATGATTCTGGTACATTAAAACTTTACATGCTACAGTGCCGCTCAGTTTGTCGCCTGCCACAAAGCCGTGACTCGATTGGTAAATCACAAAACCATATTGACCGTCTGACACGCAAACTTGTGAGCTCTTCACACCAGTCACATACCAGTCGTTGAATGTCACGTTGGCGTTTGGCTGACTTGGGGTGCTGCTGCCAGCTGTAGCGGCAAACTCCCACAATCCAGCAATCGTTGTAATTGTCGGCAGTTGCTGAATGGTGTATGTCGCTGTTGCCACCGAACTGTTGTCCATTCCTGTCTTAACTGCCATAGCCTTCACTGTTGTGGTTGTGCTGATAGCGATAGGTGTGGAGTAGACCGAACTCGATGTTGTTGGCGTAGTCCCGTCTGTTGTGTAATATATGGTTGCACCTGTTGTTGTGCAGCTTATCGTTACATTCTGTGCCTCAGAATAAGTTCCTGCTGCAGGCGAGAATGTCGGAGTAGCTACAGTCGGTGCGCCACTATTTGAATACGTTACTGATAATATTTTTAGACGTGCGTGACCACTTGAAGCTGTGTTTGTTATGACAATTGGAGCACTTGAAGATCCTGTCCATGTACCAGTTGTTGAACTTAAAGAATAAGTACCAGTTGATGCACTTAAAGTGCCGACGTTACTTGTGGAACTGAATGTTAATGTCATGCCAGTAATAGAGCATCCACTGGCTGGTGTAATTGTTAATGTATTACCACCATACAGACGTGCAGCAGTTCCTGTATTGTAATAAGCAGGAGCTGTATTTCCTGTATTCTTGTCAAATTGGATAGTGATGTTATTATCCAAATCGATAGTAATGCCATCTAAACTCTGACCATTTGAGTAGCCTTGTTCAGAGAATGTGATTGAAGCTTCATCTCTCGTCTGTCCCCAGGCAAGACTCGTCATCATCAGCATTAAAGCCGTGATAATCAATGTAAAAATTCTTTTCATGTTGTTTAAATTAATCATTAATATTTTCAATTTTTCATACTAATCCTACCAATCCTAATAATCCTACAAAATTATAAAAAAAACTCTTATCTTCTGCCTAAAATTAATAAAAAATGTTGATAACTCCTCTAAACCCCAAAGTTATCAACATTTTTTTACCTATAAATCCTACCAATCCTATAAATCCTACTTCATTAATTCTACCCCAAACAGTGCAAAATCATACTTCACCGGATCCTCCTTATCAAGCTCCCGTAGTTTTGTGGTCAACAGTTCCACCGCCATCCTGTCATTGCTCTTTCTTTCAAGCAACTCTAAATCTCTTGAAACTCTCGCCACATGCACATCCAAAGGTATCATCAAATCTTTTGGCTTCAATCGTTTCCAAACGCCTAAATCAACAATGCCGTCATTTCTCACAAGCCACCTCAATGCCATGTGTAGCCTCTTGCATGCGCTGCCTTTCATCGGCGCCTCACAACTTGGATTCGAAATATGCTTGCTTGTCGCTCCATTTGCCTCTGCCATCAAATCCCTGAAATTCTGAATCCCCCTCCATACATCATGCTCCTCATTATAAAACACATCCTCAATCCCACCAATCCTATCTCTCCTATAAATCTCCATCAACCCCCTGCAATAATACTTCAAATCTCTCCCAAAGAAAGTCCTATGCACACACTTTGCCTCGTCAATCTTTTCCCATCCTCCTGACATCACATAGTCATACGGCGACTTTCCCATCATCTCCAGCATCTTGTTGGCGTTGTTCAAAATCATTTTCCTGTTGCCCCACGCTATCGTCGCCACCAAAAACGACACTATCTCAATGTCGTGAATATCATTGTATCTGTGCGGAAACTGCACCGGATCGTCTTTAATAAACTCTTCGGTGTTATTCTTCTCCACCAATGAATCCAAATAATCTTTTAAATCTTCCATCTCCTAAAAATCCTATTAATCCTAAAAAAGTAGAGACGTGCATCAGCGCGTCTCTACTATCAATTGTCAATTATCAATTGTCAATTACTTCACAACAACCTTCACTGTCTGGTTGCCAGCGCTCACAAAGTAAACACCTGACTCGAGGTTGACGCTAACTTCTTTAACATTGTTGTAAGTCTTAACCAACTGACCAACAGTGTTGTAGATGTTGACGTTGCTCTCATTGTTGAGTGTCACATTGAATGAACCTTGTGCTGGGTTAGGATAAACGTTGATTGTTGAAGCAACAACTGGCATTGGGCTTTCTGCTACACCTTCAATATACTCGGTATAGACCTTTACAGCTGCATATAAGTTGTTTGTTGCATTGGCTTCATCACCTTGTACGAATGTACCTGGCTCAAAGTCAACCTGGTAGCAGTACCACATGTAGTCACCTTCTTCATCGTTGTAGATGTAAGGAATCAACTGGCCATATGTCATTTCGTCCAACATGTTGCCCATATCGGTAACAAGCTGTCTTGTGCCTTGCCATGTGCGACCACCATCTTTTGACATGTTGCAGAATACTCTGAACAGATAGTTAGAACTACCTGAATGTATGTATGGTGAACCTGAATCAGTGTTGTCGCCGGCAATTGATGACCAGAAAGCGTAAATCTTGTTGCCACTCATGTGCATTGAAGCACCAAATGCTTTACCGCAGTTGTATGATCCGTGTGCGTCCCATGTATCTTGTGGTGGGAAATAACCTTCTTGTGAGTCACGTGGAAGGACATTACCGTCTTCATCGATGGTCTCAAGCTCGCCAATGTATTCCGGAAGTGCCTCGTGTAAAGCATCTGACCAATAATACTCTGAATAATAGATGTCCTGCATGAGGTATGTCGAGTCCATGATGAATGGCTGACCTACTTCACCGATACCACCAAGGCAAAGCTCGCTCTTTGGAAGAACTGAACTCCAATAGCCGACACCACCAACTGCTGGATAGTATGAGCCTGAACCTGGTTCGCCTGTGCAACCATTGTATTCATAAACAACGTGGAGGTTGTCGTTTGCATCAAATGCCTCGCTGGTCCAACGTGGGCAGAAGAACCATGAGTCAAATGTCTCGTTAATGCCAGCATGCTGGTAGAATACGATGTCTGTCCAAGTTTCACCATTGTCTTCCGACAAGATAACCTTGCCGTCACTCCAGTCATTTGCTAATGAGAGAGCTACGCGGTTAGGCTTGGCTGGGTTGTAAGGCATGAAGTGGCAGATGTTTGAACCACCAGCTGAAACATGGTTTGCATCGAGGTTAGGAATGATGTGGTTTGTCACAGTGAACTCACCGTTCTCATAACGTGTGTAGAGAAGAGCATCTTTATATGGTACTTCTGCCGAATACTCAGTAGCGATAAGATGGATAATGTCGAGATTCTCGCCTGAGCACTGTACAAATGGCCAGCATGGATCATGTGTTCTGCCATCGTCACCTGTTGTAGGGATAGCAAATCCATCACCGAAGTTACGGTTGCCACTACGGAAATCTTCAACGATGAAAAGTCTGCAGTCGTTTGATGTGTGAGCTGCAAGAACAAGACCGTTCTCTTTGTAACGTGCAATTGAACCGAAACCGGTCTTCACATTCTCAACGCGTGCATCTGTGTATTCCCATTCACCAACCTCAGGATCCCAAATGGCGAGACCTGTACCACGGTCTGAGAAACTGGTTGATGCATCTGTTGACTGTGTGTAGCACATAACAGCATAACCGTCAGGCCATACAGCTACAAAGTTTCTTGCTGACATGTTGCTCTGCCAGTCATAAGTTGTGTAGCTTAAATCTTCAACAACAGGATCTTCAACCATAATGCTTCTTGGAGCATTGAACACAGGACCCTGATGGCTTTCAGTGCCTACAAGCACCTGTTTCTGAGCTGGCTCCGGTTTGAAACCTTTGCGTGACATGCTCTTTACCTGAGCAAAACTTGTAATGGCCATAGCCATCACCAATACTAAAGTAAAAATTTTCTTCATGGTAAAAATTTTTAGTTATTAAATAATTTAGTTGTTTTCCGTACACTTGTACCATGCAAAAATACACATTATTTTTAATTGTGCAACATAAATTTACAAAAAATAAAAAAAAATTAATCCCACACCTTATTAATTAATACTAATCCTACCCATCCTATCAATCTTTTTCCTATCTTTGCAAAAAATTTCATCACAATGATAACTTTAAACAATTATCCTTTTCTGAAATCTCTGAAGCCAAACCGCTTTTTCCTTCTTGCTGGCCCTTGCGTCATCGAAGATGAGGAATCGCCGTTTAAAATCGCCGAGCATCTTGTAAAAATAACGAAAAGTCTTGATATTCCTTTCGTGTTCAAAGGCTCTTATCGCAAGGCCAACCGTTCGCGTCTCGATTCGTTCCAGGGAATAGGTGATGTCAAAGCTCTCAATGTGTTGAAAAATATCTCAAAACAGTTCAACGTGCCAGTCGTCACCGATATCCACTCCTGCGAAGAGGCTGCGATGGCCGCTGAATACGTCGATATTCTGCAAATCCCGGCTTTCCTGTGCCGTCAAACAGATTTGCTGGTAGCTGCCGCAAAAACTGGTAAAACAGTCAATATTAAAAAAGGACAATTCCTTTCGGGTGATTCTATGCGTTTCGCCGTTGAGAAGGTGCAACAGTCTGGCAATCAGTCGATTATGCTTGCCGATAGGGGAAATTTCTTCGGTTATCAAGATCTTGTCGTCGATTATCGCAATATCTACGACATGCAAAAAAACAACGTCCCTGTCATCATGGACGTCACACATTCGCTGCAACAACCTAATCAAACTGGCGGTGTAACCGGCGGAAAACCTGAATTGATTGAATTGATATCTAAAGCGGCTATTGCCGTAGGTGCCGACGGTATCTTCATGGAAACCCATCCAAACCCATCAGTCGCCAAATCCGACGGCGCCAACATGCTCCGCCTCGATTTAGTGGAGGGTCTCCTCGAAAAATTAATAAAAATCAAAGAAGTCCTATAAATCCTACTAATCCTACCAATCCTACCAATCCTACAACCTCCTCCTCCTCGCTGTCCCATCACCCCAATTTCCAACCAGCGTCTCCTGTTTATGTACCAGCGCTTTAAGCGTCTTCATAAACTCTTTTCTTGGTATAGGGGCTGCACCCATCCGCCTCATGTGTGCTGTTTCCTGCTGAGCGTCAATGAGTTCTATGCCGTTTCTTATCAAAAACTGACACAAATTATATAAAGCCACCTTTGACGCGTCGGTCTTGGTGTGGAACATCGATTCGGCACAGAAGACCTTGCCAACCGACACGCCGTATAGTCCGCCAACAAGCTCATTCTCCTGATAAACCTCCACAGAATGCGCAAATCCCAAATCATGAAGGTCGCAATATGCCGCTATCATGTCCTCGCTGATCCATGGACTCGGCTCGTCCTGGTCTTCCTCCTCCTCAACTTGGTCGTCGGTACGCGGTATCGTAGCACATGCTCGTATAACTCCTTCAAAATCAGCGTCAAACGAACATGAATATTTGTTCGATTCAATAGTCTTCCATAACGATTTGGTTACCTTTAAATCAGACGGTTTCAACACCATTCTCGGATCAAGCGCCCACCATAATATTGGCTCGCCATCCTGATACCATGGAAATATCCCCGATGAGTAGGCGACGAGCAACCTCTCGGGCGACAAATCTCCACCAATGGCAAGCAATCCGTCTTTGGTCGATTTACTTACCGGCGGAAAATTCAACACCTCGTCTTTGAGCATGAATACTGGCATAGCTTTACGATTTTGAGGTTAAATTTCACCACAAAGGTAAAAATAATTTTTCAATTATGCAAACTTTTATGCAATTTTTTTAATTTTGCAGTGCAAAAAGAATTATGAATAGGTATTTTTTACATCTGGCATACAATGGTAAAGCCTATCACGGCTGGCAAATACAACCTGGCGACATATCTGTGCAAGAGGTGCTTGAAAAATGTATCAGCCTCAAACTGAAACAGGATATCTCCATCACAGGATGCGGCCGAACCGATACTGGCGTCAATGCGCGTAATTTCTATGCTCATTTCGAATCGGAGCCTATCGCTGACCTGCAAAAGTTTGTTAATCAATTGAATATGTTCCTGCCAGATGATATAGTGGTGTATCGCTGCTGGCAAGTCGATCCATATCTGCATGCCCGCTTCGATGCCAAGTCACGCACCTATCATTATTACGTCACCCGCACCAAGAATCCTTTTCACACCGACGACACCTTATATATATATGGCCCTCTCGATGTCGAGAAAATGAATGAAGCTGCTCGAATTTTGTTTGAATATCAAGATTTTACAAGTTTTTCAAAGCTTCATACCCAAGTCAAGACAAATAACTGTAAAATCATGGAGGCATATTGGTTCGAACAGAATGGCTTGCTCGTTTTCCACATCAAAGCCGACCGGTTTCTTAGAAACATGGTCCGCGCCATAGTTGGTACACTGCTTGAAGTGGGGAAGGGGAAGCTCACTCTCGAAGGCTTCCGCCGAATAATCGAGCAAAAAGACCGCTGCTCAGCTGGCACCTCAATGCCCGCCCACGCCCTCTTCCTCGAAGAAGTCGCTTATTAGTTGTTCAGTTATTAACTGATTAATTACTAATTGTTAACTATTATGACAGCGCCTCCGCCACTAGCTAATTCTATCCTAATAATCCCATCAATCCCACTAATCCTATCAATCCTATAATCCTCCGCATTCCTATTAGCATTCACCCCATCCCTATAAATCCTACCCATCCCACCAATCCTACTAATCCTACCAATCCTACTGAGGTCAATCTCAATATCTCTTGCTTTCCAATTAGTAATTGCCCCAATATACCACGTATCCCATGAACGTCTTGCAATCACAGCATATTCGCCAAGCTTTCCATCAAGTGCTATGGTCTCATCCCATACCGTCGGCACATTCGCAATGAAATCTACGCATTCCTGGTTCTGCATGTACTTAGTCGGGCTGTCGCACATCATGTTGAAAGGTGATTCAAATATAACATATTCAGCGAGTTGCCTGCATCTAGTTCCCTGACTCATCGGGTTGGTGTAGATAGCCCTGAAATGATGCTTCGTGGCATTGTCCATTGCACCTTGTGTGTAATCCAAGTTGCCCGCCACCATCCTGATATATGGTATCATGCACTCGTAATCAACTTGGTGAAGGTCGTCGTCCCATTTCGACTGCTCCAAGCCATAAACACCCTCGAAATTCAACACGTTAGGGTAGGTGCGGCTCAATCCAGTCGGCTTGTAAGCTCCATGAAAATCAACGAATAAATGGTGTTTTGCTGCCATCGCCGCCATCCTGTAATAGAAATCCACAACTTTCTGGTCGTCGCGGTCCATGAAATCCACCTTGAATCCCTTGATGCCCATCTCGCTGTAGTGTTTGCACACGTGTTCCATGTCTCTGTCAATGGCATAATAACCTGCCCAAAGCACCAGTCCTACGTTGCGTTCTTTGCCGTATGCAACCAATTCTTCCAAGTCAATTTCTGGCACAACTTGGAATAAATCGGCCTGCTTGTTAACCGCCCAGCCTTCGTCCAAAATCACATATTCGATGCCGTTTTTCGACGCGAAATCGATATAATATTTATAGGTGTCGTTGTTGATTCCAACCTTGAAATCCACGCCCCATATGTTCCAGTTGTTCCACCAGTCCCAAGCTACCTTGCCTGGCTTGATCCAGCTCACATCCTCAACTCGCGAAGGCGATGCCAGTTTATATACCATGTCACTGTTCATCAACTCGTAATCGTTCTCCGAAATCACTATCGCCCTCCAAGGGAAATCCCTTGTGCCACTGGTCTTTGCGACGAATTCCTCTCTTTCTTTCACCACCATCTGAAGCATGTTGTGGCCGCCTTGCTCCTCGACTTTTGGATACGTCGATTGCACAGAAGTCAAGCTGTTTCCTTCGCCTTTTCTAAAGAAAGTTCCAGGGAAATCTTCCAAATCTGATTCCACAATCACGGCTTTTTTACCGTCTTTCAGACATATTAATAATGGTGTAAACGCAATGCGCTCAGTATCCATTTTTGAAATCGAATCAATGGTGTATTGGCTCTCAAACGAGGTGAAAAACTGCTGTGTCAGAAAATCACCTTCGCCTTTTCTGGCATTCACATAAGGAATATACGCCACGTAATCGTCGTCAAAACAATAACTTACATTTTCTTTTTTCACGATAATTGGCTTCCTGAAACTCGTCGAAAACCTGTACGCCACTCCGTCGTCAAACGCCCTGAAAGTCAGTTTGTAATTTCCTTTAAAATTGATAATCAATTCGTTATAATTATTCTTAACCTCGCTTTTCTTATAAAAATCAGCATGAATAGTCTCGTTTACAGTCCTTCTTCCTACTTTTCCTACCACTCCTAATAATCCTAATGTCTTCCCTCCACTCAGCTCCATCGAAATCGGCGACTCCTCAATAACCACCGTCTCCCCATGCATCACCTTATAAGTCACCGCATCACCCACATTCATCGTCACACAAATATTCCCATCCGGCGACCTCAACTCATAATTTTGCCCATAAATCCTATCAATCCTACTAATCCCCCCAATCCTAATAAATCCTAAAATGAATAATAAAATTAATGTCTTTTTCATAGTTCTAAATTTTAATCTTACAAAATTATCAAAAAAACTCTTTCATATCAAAAAAATCATTATTTTTGTGAAAATTTTAAACTTATAAAAAATGAGAAACTTACTTTTAATCAGCAATTCAACGAATTTTGGTGAGACATACTTGGCTTGGGCAATGACCCAGCTCGAACAGTTTTTTGATAAAAACAAACTCGGTGCCGACAGCAAGGTGGCGTTTGTGCCTTTCGCAGGCGTCTTCATCGGCGGCAACCCTTATCCGAAGAGCTACGACGCTTATACTGAGAAGGTTAAGAAAGTTTTCAACGAGAAACTCGGAGTGAAGAAATTCCTCTCTGTTCACGAAGTTGAAGATAAAGTGGGTCTTGTGAAGACCGCCGACTGCATTGTGGTAGGTGGCGGCAACACCTTCCATCTCGTCGCTGAACTGCATAAATTCGGCCTCATGCAGGCTATAGCTGAATGTGCAAATAACGGTACGCCATACATCGGATGGAGCGCAGGCTCAAACATCGCTTGCCCAACACTCTGTACCACCAACGACATGCCTATCGTACAGCCTGCAAGTTTCAACACATTGAATCTCATACCTTTCCAAATCAATCCTCACTATCTCGACCCACATCCTGAAATCGACAAGATGATAAAACATGGAGGCGAGACACGTCAGGACCGTATCAACGAATACCTCGCGGTGCGCCAGGATATGAAGGTCGTCGGACTGCGTGAGGCAACGGCAATTTGGGTGGTCGGCGATAAATATTTCCTCAAAGGAGGCAAAAAAATGATGATTTTCCAATACGGTAAAGAACCTGTCGAACTCGAGCCGAATCAGGAGATTACAAAGTTTGTGCTTTAGTATGGCAAAATTTTGTTGTTTCGTATTGAATAATTATTTATATTTGCAGATTAAACTTTAAATAACATTGTGGCATTTTTAAGATGTTAAAGAGGCTGTCAGTTATATTATTGATAATCACAGCGTTTCTGAATGTGTCAATGGCACAGAACAGAGACGCTGACAATATTCTTAATGCCCAGTTCGACGTGCGTATCGGTGGCGTTGGACCTAAAGGTACCGCAATCATCGAGATGCGAATAATCGCCGACGATCTTGAAGCTGCCCATGAGTTCGCACAACGCGACGCCGTCGCAATATGCCTGCTCCGAGGCTTGCCGGCATCAACAAAAACACGCCCCACACCACCTATCGTGAGAGAAAGCGTCATCGAACAAAATGAATCCTATTTCATTGATTTTCTTAAACTTCCGAAATCGAAAAAGCAAGTCGGAAAATACGCGCGATTTGTCGCAAAATCATGGGAGAAAGATGTCAAAGAAATCGATTACGGCGTCGATGTCATAATCGATGTGCAGGTTCTGTACGACAACCTCGTACAATATATGCGTGACTTGAATTATGCCGAGAAACCTCAAGAAACAATCGTCAGTAAGTATTTGAAACCTGTTATAATGGTTGTTCCCGCTGACGTTTATTGTACGGAAATGGACTTCGTGCAGAAATGGAAAGACGAAACTGGCAAAGTTCAGACAATCTCCGATTACAACATCTTCGGAAGAGAGGATAGTCGAGACCTGCGACTCGTTATAACATCACTCAACGAGATTTTCGCCTCGCGCGGTTTCGAGACAATAAGCCTCGAATTTCTGCTAAAAAGCCTCTCACAGGAAACTGATGAAAACGCCTTCGTGGGCAAGGACTACGGATTGTCAGGCACCGTCAAGGAATCACCACTCGACCGTATCAAACGTGTGTCAAACGTTGACTTTATCGTGGATCTTGATTTTACCTTGTACGAGAAAAACGACTACCGCTATGTGGCATTCAACATGCGCGCAGTTGACCCATGTTCAAACGCTGTCGAAATAGCACATGCCTACGGCGACGGACACCCTTCAAGAGTGGCAACAGTCAACGAACTCCTCGAAGAAGCAGTAATCAATTATGTTGACGATTTCTGCGATAAAATCCAACAGCATTATAAGAAAATGGAGACAGACGGACATCGTATCACAGTGAAAATCAAACGGACAGATAACTCCGACTACGATTTCCAACGCTCGAAATTCATGTTCGACAACAAAATGACAAAGCTTTGCGATATCATCTATTACTGGCTCCAAGATAACACCATCGACAATAACCCTACACGTAATATCACACCTAACGTATTGACATTCAATCAGGTGATGATACCAATGATAACGAAAAACCGTCAAGGTGCAGTGCGACGCCTCGACTCAAACGAGTATGTGACCCAGCTTCAGGAGTTCCTCCTAGATAATTATAATATCGAAAGCACAATCTATATGAGAGGACCTGGAGAAGCTTGGTTGATATTGTAAATAATTGATTTAAAATGATTTATATGAGAAAACTATTTTTACTTTTT
>Ga0265301_10003091_pt1 | contig 18088 bp, 10 predicted proteins | sample AusTroGonzalo_MG_2_FD_193488 | JGI IMG/M metagenome (GOLD analysis project Ga0265301, IMG submission 193488) | Bovine rumen microbial communities from tropical cattle in Woodstock, Queensland, Australia - Gonzalo_04 | ecosystem: Host-associated > Mammals > Digestive system > Stomach > Rumen ... | reverse complement strand
GCAAAACAAGTTAAACAAGGTTTAGCGCAAATAAGGCTGCCTTATTGAAAATTAAGCGTGCCTTATTGAAAAATAAGCGTGCATTATTGATGAAAAAGCGTCTGATAGCCCTCACCCCTCACTCAAATCTTTGGGAATACCTTTGCAGAGAGGGACTGAGAGGCAGTGAGGGGTGAGTGTAGGGTCAGTGAGGGGTCAGAAGCACCCCTCACTCAGTCTCAAGGCCTATCTACAAAGGTGTTCCCGACGATTTGAGTGAGGGGTGAGAGGCATTTATAAGTGAAGAGTGAAGAAGGCTGCGATTGAGCGAGAGCAATGATAAGCGAGTGCCGCTGCTATTGCGAGAAACGACTGGTAAGGAAAGCTTGGGGATTTAGTCATCTCTATGACAACGTGCCGCATCACCAAAAGGCGGAGGCCCGCCAATGTGTGCGCTCATATTTTAGCGCTGGCATGGGCCCCTACTATCGTTACCATCACGGCGAAAACAAACTCTCGCCCAAACAACAGGATGACATTATACAAATCCTATCCCACTTCGGCAGCACCGATGGCATCAAGTTCGACCACTACGAAACGGACTGGGATTTCGGATGATAGACCATTCCCATTATAGAAATCCAAAGCGAGCCGCTAATCATCAGCGGCTTGCTTTGAATCTCATACATCCGACATCTTCCAGCCATATTCCGTTTGCAAAGATACGATTTTTACCTCATTCTTTAAATTGTTGCAATGTCTGAACCTTCAAAAGAAAACCCCTTTTCTGCGGCCTCCTTATAACGTTGCATCCATTCCTGTATAATCTCTCGATAATATCGATATTCAGGATTTTCTTCGTAGTTCTCAAGCCCTTTAAAGTCTTTACTCTCTATGATGGAAGCCTCCCTATTTTCAAGATAGTATATATTAAGGAAATGAATATCTCCCTTTTCATCCCTTACTTTCACAAAATATGAAATGCGCGTTTCCTCATCCATTCTTTGTTTTAGGAGCATGATTTCACCGATTTGTCGAGCCAAGCGTATAGCCCGTTCCTCTTGACGGACAAAGAAATATCCAAGGTATAATTTTTCCCTTTCCGTTGCCAGTCGTACGACAGGTTCCACATCAATAGACAGAAAAAGAATGTGATAATGACTGCTATCATCATCGATATGTGTTAGTAAGGAAATGAATCCAGAGGATGTCCTGGCTATGTCAAATGAGATACATTCTTCACCCTCATATCCTAATTCCTCAGCCATATTCCAAACCTTCTCTTCCGTTTTTTCAAAAATCACCCCAGTAGCATCATTTTCTTCTGACTCATCTTTTACAACTATTCTGCCATCGTTATATTGAATCACCATACATGGCTTCAACTCCTTAGAATCCACAAGTTTAGGATATACATTAAAAACGTTCCTGTCTGGAAGGATGGCAATGAGACGAACAAATTCCCAGGTATTCCCAGTGACAGCATTGACAGTCGTCAGCATCTGTTTCTCTGCTGATGACATAACATTTATTATATCAGATTGATAAGTGATGTATTTCATTAATTTCTTTTCAAAGTTACACATTATATTTCACATCAGCCGTCAGACCTCATACATCCGACATCTTTCAGCTATATTTCGCTTGCAAAGGTACGAATAAGCGAGCGAAAAGCCAAATATATTTGAGCTTTTCCGAGAGAGAGTACCTTCTCTCAAAGCGAAAAGGTACGAATAAGCGAGAACAATACAAAACAAATAAGTGTTTTTATTGACGAGCGAAAGTTCCTTCGACGAAGTCAAAGTTAATCAATTATTTCGAAATAATCTATAGGAGCGACCCCGTGATACTTACCGACACTAAAATACAATACGCCGAAAGAAATTTCAATTACTCCGATAGTATTTTCAATTACTCCGATAGTATTGACCACCTTCCCTGCTGTCCGTCACTCTGCTCCCTGATCTCCGGCCGACAGCAGGGAAGTGTCAAGCCGACAGCAGGGAGCAGAGCGCCGTTCAACTAGTAAGGTGATGGGACGAACCCCGTGCGAGGCTTTCGTCCTCTCAATAAGAGCCACTTATTTCTGTTTCATTTTCCTCCTACTCGATTTATTTTATCACCACCTTCTTCTTTCTCACAATGTAGACTCCCTTGCGAGTGCTGTTGCTATCAATGCGACGGCCCTGTAGGTCGTAATAATTGTCCATTGTCAATTGCCCATTCTCTCCGAGAGAGTGTGGCGTTGCGAGGTCAATAGCCTTGATGTCGGCTGTCTCAACGACGTTCAACGTGTAGCTGGCTGAGCGGGCCTCGTTACAGTTGCTGGTCTCAGGACCTGTGGCGGTGATGGTCACCTCGCCCAAAGCCTTCGTGGTCACGACACCATCAGTGTTCACTTCGGCAATGGTCGCGTCACTACTTGCCCACTGCACAGTACCGTCGTACAGTCCGATACTGAGCTTGTTCTCAGGCACGGTCTCACCCAGCACAGCCTCGACAACGGCTTCCTCAAACGAGAACGTGGGCGACGCCTTGTCGATGATGACAGTGTACGAGATGCTTGTTGGAGCTAAGCGATAGTCCGTCTCGGCACCGCTGATGGTAATGATGGCCGTTCCGGCACCAATGACCGTCAGCTCGCCAGTATCAGCGTTCACCTTCACCACGTTTTCGTTCGACGACTTCCACGTCAGCTTACCGTCGTAGTCCTGTGAACGACTCACCGTTGGAGCCTCTGGAGCCGGTTTGCCGTACTCACCGCGAATGGCATCTGTCGTCGTCAACTTAATCCAAGCGGGGTGCTTCGTCCAGCTCGTCACGTTCAGCGTCACGGGCAGATTGTTGTCCTTCGAGTTTCCTTCTATCCACGGATAGGGCCACTTCGTATCGTACTCGTAGAAACAGTCGGAGCCCACGAGGTTGGGCGTATCAGGGCCGTTGTCGTAGAAAACGAAGTAGCGGATACCATCGACCGTCGTCTCACGCGGTGTCTGGGCAATGCCTTTGGCGCGGAGGTTCAGCACGCGGCTCACGTCGAAACGCTCGTGCACCAGCAGGCCAGTCTCCGTCGGCGACAGCTTCACGGCCTGCACGGCGGGCGTCTGGTTGTTAACCTTGATGGGGGCCTGAGCATCCTGGAGTCTGTCTTTTTCAAACACCACCTTGCTCAGGTCGAGCCACATCAGCAGGTTGTCTGCGGCCTCGACTTCTTCGAGGGGGCTTTCGTCGATGATGAGCGTCCGCATATAGTTGTTGTTGGCGAAGATGCGCCAGAATTTATCGCACTTCTTGATGTGCAGTTCGGGGAGCTTGTTGTCCTGACAGTCGAGGAAGAGAAGTTCCGGGCAGTTCTCGACGGTGAGTTTGCGGATGTCGTTGTAACTGACGGTGGCCTCCATGAACGCAGGCAGGTCCTTGATGGTGACGGTCTCGATGTCAGTATACTGGATGCTGATGGACCAGAGTTCGTCACAGCCTGCGATGTTGAGCGAGTTCAGTTTGTAGATGTTTTCCGCGTCATTACCCTCGATGTAGATACGGTGCAGCTTCTTGAAGTTGCTCACATCGACATCCTTTATGGCGACATCCTGCATGTGCAGTTCGTCGAGGTTCTCGCGGCAGGCGTCAAGGTTGACGGTGGAGAGTTTCGGGTTCCAATACATGTGGAGGTATGTTATACTGGCCGGAATCTGAACGGTGGTCAGACCGTACATATTGGAGATTAGGAGAGACCACAGATTGGTATTCTTGGTGAAGTCGAGCGAGGTGGTTTCGGGATAATCACTTATCTCGACTCTTTCCAGTTTGGAGAACTTGGTGAGGTCGAGATTCCTCATCGGATTGCCATCAGAGTTCAGGCCACTGATCAAGAGATCCGTGATGTGGTAGAAATACTCGATGCCCTTGAAGTTCGTTACGCCGTAGAGTACGGCATGTGTGCGTTCGGCGATTTCCTCGTCGCTGAGGGTGCCGTCATCGTCGGTGTCCCAATCGTTCTGCACTACCCAGAGAAAGTTCTCGTCGGGAAAGTTCGTACTGTTAATCGTCACGCTGGCTCGTGCGCCCGTCAGAGCGAGGGCGAAGGCCATGATTGTAAGTAAAGTCTTTTTCATAAGCTGTTGCTTCTTTATTATTAATGTATAACGCAAAGTTAAGCATTTTCTTTTGACAGCCCGCCACCCAAATGGGTGGAATTATAGCAAATGGCATATTTTTCCACCCATTTGGGTGGCGATTGTGGAAAGAATTGTGTATCTTTGCACTCAATATGAATATCAGAAGATTCATCATCTGCTTGTTTCTCGTTAGCTTTTACCACGTGGTAAAAGCATATAACGACCACCGTAACACCAAAGTAGACTCGTTGGAGGCTGCGCTGAAGAGTGCCAACCCGCCAAAGGGCGACGACCTGCTCAGAACCTACGAAAGACTGATGCGGGGTTGGTTACCCTACGACACTCAGAAAGCCAGAGACTACGGTCATAAGGCATTGGCGCTGAGCTATGAACGCAATGGTCTGAACATACGACAAGACATACTGCGTTATTTTGCCCAGATACACTATGCCCACGAGGAGCACGACGAGGCTATCCGCTTGTTCCAATGGGCACTGGCCGTCGTGGATACGATGGAACTGTCGGGACGTTATACGCAGAGGAACATCGACGATGCCCGCTCGTGTATCTATGGTGCTATCGGCAATGATTACAACATTCAGGACAAGCACCACTTGGCCATCCATTATTACCAGTTGGCGCTACCCATTTTCGAGAAGTACAACTGGTTAGAGAGCCAGACCATCCTCTACCACAACATCGGAGAACTCTATTATCTGATGGGAAACTTCCAGGAAGCGGAACGCAACTATCAACTTTCCATCGACAAGGGAAAAGAGTCGAAAGACTCGCTGATGATAGCAATAGCCCAGAAAGGACTGCTCCGTCTCTATGTGTCACAGGATGATTATGAGAAAGCCCGCCATGCGGCAGAGCCTTGTTATGGCTACTATTATGCCCACCGCGAAGAAGAAGTGGACGACTACCCCGTGGTGCTGGCCTCAATGGTGCGCCTGAACCTGATGGAGGGACACAAGAATATCGCAGCGGCTAAGGCTTTCGCCAAGGAAGCACTCTCACTGGCTGACAGCCTGCGCTTTGAGGACAAGAGCGACGTCTATGCCGCAGCTTGTGAAGTGGCGGTGGCTGAACAGAAATGGCAGCAAGCACTCGACTACGGCCTGCGCACCATACGTCCGGACTCACTGGCAACAAGTGCGGACGCCAGTTGCTACCGTTTGTTGGCAGAAATCTATACGCAATTAGGACAGAAAGACAAAGCCCGCGAGTATCTCCAGAAAATGTACGACGTAATGACGCGCTATGCCACCGATCACTACCAGAGTGGATTGTCGCAGATGGAGGTGCTCTACGAAACGGAAAAGAAGGAGGCTCAGATAGCTGTTCTCGACCATGAACGCTCGCTATACCGCTGGCTGTTAGCAGCTGCCGCCATAGCTATCGTCGCATTGGTGGCGGGCGGTATACTGATGGTCATTGTCCAGCGTCGCAAAAAAGCCTTGCTGGCAGCTCGTGTGGCCTTAGAAGCAGAAACGAAAGAGCGCAGTATCCTTGCCCGCGACCTGCACGATGGACTGGGAGGTATGCTCTCGGTACTGCGACTGAAGATGGAGCAAGGCGAAGCAACGTTGCCGCTGCTCGACAATATCCACACCGAACTGCGACGTACGGCTCATCACCTGATGCCAGAGGAACTGCTGAAAAACGGCCTCGCCTCCGCCCTCCGCGATTTTGCCGTTTCTGTACCTGGTGCTCAGTTCCAGTCCGTAGGTGACATCCGGTTCCAAAAGGACGTCGAACTGGTGCTCTATCGTTGTGCCTACGAACTGGTAAACAACGCCCTAAAGCATGCCGAGGCTCAGCATATTACCATCCAGCTGATGCAACATGATAAGGAGGTGACGCTCACCGTCAGCGACGACGGCAAGGGAATGGCGACAGACTCTGAGGGTATGGGGCTGCAAAACATCCGTGAGCGCATAGAACCCTACAAAGGACGAATGAATATTATATCGTCAAAAGAACAAGGAACAGAAATCAACGTAAGCATACCTCTATGAAACAATACCTCATCGACGTCTACATAGCCGACGACCACCAGATGGTCTGCGAAGGACTCTCGGAAATCATCAACCAGAGCGGTAAGGCACACGTCAGCCGAACTTTCAACACTCTCGAGGCCTGTCGTCAAACGCTGGCCGAACGGCGTCCAGACGTGTTGCTGATAGACCTCTCTATGCCCGACGGCGATGGTGTTGCCTTCTCTCAACAGGTAGTCAGAGACTATCCTGACGTGCGTATCGTCGCTGTCACCATCCACGACGAATACTCCGTCGTGCAGCGTATGATGGCGTGTGGAGCCCACGGCTATGTGCTCAAGAGTTCGTCGGCAGACGAACTGCTCGAAGCTATTGTCACCGTCTGGCAGAAACGACAGTATATATCGCCACTCGTCGAACGCATCCTCCAACAGGGGCGTGAAAGCAGCGTCATTCTTACCGCCGTCGAGCAAAACATCCTGCAACTGCTGTGCAACGGACTGACCAATCCCCAAATTGCCACACAGATGAACCTGAGTACCGAAACCGTTAACTGGTACCGTAAGCGCCTGCTCGCCAAATTTGGCGTCAAAAACACCGTAATGCTGGTCAAACATGCAATAGAAGAGCAACTGGTATAACGCCATGCATCCTTATATGTAATAAGGTGTAATGTCTCCGTATTGTCAACTATCATGGGGACTACTGATCACTTTTCACACTTCAAGCACAACAGCAGGGGCGATGTTCAGCTGACGGCTCAATTCTCTGCCGATTTTCAGCGAGGGCTCGCTCTTGCCGTTCAATTCCCCAACCCGAACTCTGCGAACCAATGATGACTTTGATGCGCTTCAGTTCGATGTTGTTTTTTCTGTTTTCTTCGAGAATTCGCTCAAAAAAGGAGCGGATTTAGAGAGAAACGGATAAAAAAGCAGTCATTATTGAATGCAAAATAAAACAATGGGCTGACCCATCATCGGGTCAGCCCATTGTCTATACGTTTTATGGCACTTATTTCACCATGATCTTTTTAACAGTGCCGTCGCTGAGGCGGATGATGTTCAGACCACGCTGGGGAGCAGTAACCTGACAGCCGTCGAGCGTGTAGCGAGCAGCCTCGGTGGTAGTAGCGTTACGTATGCCACTGACAGATGAAGGATCATAGTCCAGAATAGTCGCCTGAGCAGCATTGACGATAGTACCCGTTGACTGGTCGATGAGCAATGTGGCAACCTTCAGCTTCGACTTGTCCTGAATGACACTCTTCGAGGTGATATCAGCCTTGAAGTTGTAATTCTGCACCTCACCGGCATTGATCGTGCTGTTGACAGAGCCGATTACGCCATGTTCTATGTCCCATGCACCTACGGCAACGTGGTTGAACTCCAGGCCAGAGACCTTCGAGCCTGAATTGTACCAGAACTCCATATCAGGGTCGCCGCTACCTCCACTCAGGTAATTAGCCTGAGCCCAATTAGAACCGGTGCCTGACATTCCGTCTTCAATAAGCACGTATGCTATGCCGAACTGACCATTATCATCGCTATAAACGAACTTTGTCTTTGTGTCGATGCTGATTTCCGTCTTGTCGTCACTGGTCCACATGGCTGAAGCCTGGATGTCGGCTATAGTTATACTTTCGAGAATTGCATTCAGATAGTAGTTCAACGTCGATGCAGAGGGATAAGCATCAATGACACGGTTGATGAACGAGCTGGGGAAGCCGCTGACTCTGCTCATAATGGGATTGTAGTCAGTGATTTCCATCGGGTCGCTATTATGGGCTGCGATGAGCACTACCTTGTCGCCAAAGGTCTCGTGAGTCTTTTCCATACCGGTAAAGCCGTAGACGCACCAACCGCACCAAGTGCCAGTGAACTCTTCAACAACGGGAACAGGAACGGGTTTCTCGGTGATGGTGATAACAGCACCCTGGGCTGAATAATGAGTAGCTTCATTAGCCTCACCGTTGACCTTTGTAATAGTCACAGTCTTGATATATTTCTTAGCCTCATCGTCAGCAGCGAAAGGAATGGACACTTCTGCTGACGAATTGAACGGCAGATTATCAACTGTCACTGTTGCCTCTTCTGTAGTACTGCTACCCGTTGTGATGGTATACGATATAGAGGTAATGTCGTTTTTACCGTTGTTGGTAATCTTAACAGGAACAGAAGTCGTTTCACCTTTCAGGACGTATGCTGTTCCGAAATCAAAAGGTGTAGCACTATTGTCTGCAAGACTGACACCATCAGCGAAAATCTGGAAAGCAAGTTTACCGAAACCATAGCCGTAGAGGTCATCCCAGTCCATATTTCCCGGTGCACAGATAAGGAACGCATTGGGAACATCCTCAGTGCCACAGCACATGATGGGATAATTGTTTGAACTGGTGACGGCATAGCCGATATAGAAGGCCTGATTGTCGACAGCAAAGGGGGTGGTGAGTTCAATGTCGTTGGCACCGTCAGCAAGACTGCTCACCGACTGCACATAGTCTGCTGCATCTAATGAGGCAGGCAAGGTTTTGGAAACCCAGACACTTACGTCTTTCATTGTATTAGCCAGACCTTCTCGTACATACACACGTACTGCCTTGATGGTGCTACCACCAATCAATTCGTGGTTGGCGGGAATACAGATACCAGCCAAGAATGGTACGTTGCTTTGTCCGATGCCGATACCATCTGAGGTACCTAAATCAGACTCTGACATGTAACCCCACCAAATCTGTCCTTCACCAGGGGTGATAGGGGCTCTGTTCGTCATTAATGGAGCCTTGAAGGGAGCCCTTTCCAAAGTAGCCCTTTTCCAAACCTGTCCATAACTGCACATTGCCATCATCATGGCAAAAAGGAGTAAAAACTGTTTCTTCATAACTTAAATGTTTTGATAATGAATATAAATGATTGAATTGATTAAAACTTTCGTTTACAGCTGGCAAAGGTACGAATAAGTGAGCAAAGAACCAAAGGAAAATTCATTTTTCTTTGTTCTTTCGAACGAAAGTACCTTCTCCAAGGGAGAAAGGTACGAATAAGTGAGCAAAGAACCAAAGGAAAATTCATTTTTCTTTATAACGGGTCGACGTCATAGTATATTTGCAGCGAGGAATAGCGCTTATCGGCCGTCATCTGTTGCTGGGCCATGAGCAGGTATTGGCGCACGCGAGGCATGTCGATGCCCAGTTCAAGTTTTAGCACGAGTTTGCGGATATTTTGTCCACTGACCTTGGCCACCGAAGGTTTGTCAGGTCCCAACACCCGAGCTCCGAACCATTGGCGCAGACGGGCTCCCATCTCCGTGGCGGCAGTCTCGACGACAGCATTCTGGCGGTGGCGCAGAAAGACGTAAATCAAATGGGTGAATGGCGGATAGTGGAACAGTTGGCGTTCGGCTACGAGATCTTTGTATAAAGAAATGTAGTCGTTGTGTACCACGTGACGGACGACGGGAGTATCCTTTTGCTTGGTCTGTAGGATGACCAGTCCACGACGATGCTTGCGGCCTGCGCGTCCGCTGACTTGCGACATCATCATAAACGAGTGTTCGAAGGCGCGGAAGTCGGGCTGGTTCATCATGCCGTCGGCACTGACAATGCCTACGACACTGACGTGGTCGAAGTCGAGACCCTTCGAAATCATTTGCGTACCAATAAGGATGTTGGTACGTCCGGCACCAAAATCGGTAATGATGCGTTCGTAGGCGTTGCGCGTGCGGGTGGTGTCGAGATCCATACGTGCAATGCGGGCTTCAGGAAAAACCTCGCGCACTTGTTCCTCTATCTTCTCCGTACCAAAACCACGCGTACGCAGATCGGTACTGCCACAACAGGGACACTCCGTAGGAATACGGTAGGTAAAACCGCAGTAGTGGCATGTCAACTGGTTCAGTTGGCGGTGGAGCGTCAGCGATACGTCGCAATGCTGGCAGGTAGGCACCCAGCCACATTGGTGGCATTCGATGACGGGGGCAAAACCACGACGGTTCTGGAATAGAATGACCTGTTCACCACGTTCCAGGGCTTCGCGCATACGCGTTAATAATAAAGGTGAGAAGGCTCCTACCATCATTTTTCGGTGTTGGAGGTCGGCGGTGTCCACGACCTGTATCTCAGGCAGTTCGATACCTTTGTAGCGTTCCGTCAGTTCCACCAAGCCGTACTTGCCCGTCTTGGCATTGTGGTAGCTTTCCATAGACGGAGTCGCAGTACCAAGCAGGACCTTCGGTTTAAGTGAAGCGAACGAAGCGAGCATGATGGCGGCACTGCGGGCATGATAACGTGGAGCAGGATCCTGCTGCTTATAGCTGGTCTCGTGTTCCTCGTCGACAATGACCAGCCCCAGTCGCTGGAAGGGCAGGAATACGGCACTACGGGCTCCGAGGATGATGTCATAAGGATTGGGCGACAGTTGTTTCTGCCAGATTTCCACGCGTTCGGCATCGGAATACTTGGAATGGTAGATGCCCAGACGGTCGCCGAAGATGCGTTGCAAGCGCTGCATCATCTGTACCGTCAGCGCTATCTCAGGCAACAGGTAGAGCACCTGTTCCTTGCGTTCAAGGGCTTGGCGAATGAGGTGGATGTAAATCTCCGTCTTACCAGACCCCGTCACCCCATGCAGGAGTGTCACCTGCTTCTTCATCTGCTGCATCAGGATGTCGTTGTAGGCATTCTCCTGAGCGGCGCTGAGGGGTTGGATGAGGTCAGGGCGATAGTCTCCACCATGATTCAGACGACCAACTTCTACCTCGTAGGTTTCGAGCAGCTGACGTTTCACCAGTTGGTTGATGGTCTCGGCAGAAGCACCACTGGCGTTCATCAGTTCTTCGCGAGTCACTTCCTGGATATCTGTGCCTGTGAGGTAATCATAATTCCTAATTTCTAATTCCTCATTCCTAATTTCCTTGACTTGGTCCCAATGGGACAAGGCAAGGTACTCCGTAAAGGCGTCGAGTTGTTTCTTGGCCCTCGATAGAACGTTCAGCGCTACATGTAGGGCCGTCACGTTACGGTATTGCGGGGTCAGACGGATGTAGGTCTCCGTGCGTGGCTTATAGCCGTCCTCAGCTTTCAGTCCTGCTGGCAGTGCCGCTTTGTACACCTCACCAATGGGCGACAGGTAGTAGTCGCTGATCCAGTGCCACAGACGCAGCTGCTGTTCGGTGACGATAGGTGTCTGATCCATGACTTGCTGAATAGGCTTCACCGCATAACCTTCAGGTTTTGTCGTATGAACGCGACCAACTAGTCCGACATACGTTTTCGAACGTCCGAAGGTCACCAGCACACGAACACCTACCTGCACCGTCATGCCTTCAGGCACGGCGTAGGTAAACATCCCATGCAAGGGAACAGGCAGAATCACATCAACATACGTCATACAGGCGGCAAAGATACAAAAAAATAGGCTAACTGCAAAGAGTTAGCCTACCTTTTATGATGTTATGTTTATCTTACTTAACGTTTCCAACCTTAATAAGATACTCTCCTATTTGAACTGCATTCAGCGCAGCACCCTTACGGATCTGGTCGCCAGAGAGCCAGAAGGTCAGACCATTCTCATCGCTGAGATCCTTGCGGACACGACCCACATAGACGTCATCCTTGCCAGCGGTCTCCAACGGCATGGGGTACTTCAAGTTGGCAGGGTCGTCAACGAGCGTACAACCAGGAGCAGCGGCAATAGCCTTCTGAGCTTCCTCGACGCTGATGGGACGCTCGGTCTCAATCCAAACGCTTTCAGAGTGACTGCGCAACGAGCTGACACGTACACACATAGCCGAGCACTTGGCATCGGTATGCATAATCTTGCGCGTCTCGTTATACATCTTCATCTCTTCCTTCGTGTAGCCGTTGGGCTGGAAGACGTCAATCTGCGGAATGACGTTATATGCCAACTGGTGGGCAAACTTCTTGATGGTCTTCACCTCACCCTCTTCTACCATCTCCTTATACTGCTGTTGCAGTTCGGCCATAGCGGCAGCACCGGCACCAGAAGCACTCTGATAGCTGCTGACATGAATGCGCTTGATGTGCGAGATCTTCTCCAGTGGCTGAAGCACGACGACCATCATGATGGTGGTGCAGTTGGGGTTGGCAATGATGCCGCGCGGACGGTTCAGCGCATCCTCGGCATTGCACTCAGGAACTACCAAAGGGACATCGTCGTCCATGCGGAAAGCGCTGGAGTTGTCAATCATCACAGCACCATACTTCGTGATGGTCTCGGCAAATTCCTTCGACGTGCCGGCACCAGCAGAGGTGAAGGCAATGTCGACATCCTTGAAATCGTCGTTATGCTGGAGCAACTTCACAGTCAACTCCTTACCGCGGAAGGTGTATTTCGTGCCTGCTGAGCGTTCTGAGCCAAACAGCACAAGTTCGTCCATCGGGAAATTTCTCTGGTCGAGGATGCGTAAAAACTCCTGACCTACGGCACCTGAGGCACCCACAATTGCTACTTTCATAAGCCTAATTCTTTTCCAATATTATTATTTGGGGTGCAAAGGTAAGCAAAATATTCGAAATACACGCCATTTTCTTTCATTTTTTCACTATTTCGTCTTTCCGACTATCACAATGCCACCATTTTCGGGGATGACAATGTTCATCTGCTGTTTCTTGTTCTGCTTGACGGTCTTGACGCTGCCAACGACATTGGGATCGTTGGTATATTTGGCATCGTCAGCATAGACGGTCAGCTGGGTGTCCTTCGCAAACATGGGCAGCGAGAGGACTTTCTTCAGCGGCTGCTTTTCAGCATTGATACCGGCTATGTACCATGTATCGCCAGCACGACGGGCAATGATGGCATACTTGCCAGGATAACCGTCGATGAAGCGTACCTCGTCCCAGTTGGTGGGAACCTGCTTCATGAAGTCGATAGCCCACGCAGGAGCATCCTCCAGGTTGTTGGGAGCCAAAGCGAAGTGCTGGACGCTGCTTTGGAACAGCACAGCGGTAGCCAACGCATAAATATCGCTGGTGCGACGATAGGTACCACGGTCGTTACCAGTGCTATAGCGCTTGTTGAGGGCCGAACCGCCCCAGTCCATAGAGGCTACGGTGTTGCGGATGAAGACGTGCGTACAACCGTTCTTGGCCTCAGCATCGCAGGCGCCCTGTCCGAAACTCAGGTTCTCGGAAGCCAGCACAGCCTCAGAGGCGACGTAGTTCGGATACATACGTTCCCAACCGCGCGGCAGCGTGCATCCGTGGAAGATACACTGCAATCCAAACTCGTTGGCATCGGTCAGGATGTCCTCGTAGAGCTGCATCATCACCTGCTTGTCACCACCGAAGAAGTCAACCTTGATACCCAGAATGCCATTCTCCTGCATCCACTTCATCTCCTGACGACGAACTGAACTCTTGTTCATCTTATGACGAGGACCCTGAGGAGCGTCGTTCCAGAAACCGTTACTGTTGTACCACAAGAACAGACCTACGCCTTTCGACTGAGCATAGCGCGACAGCTCGGCAACCTTGTCGTAACCAATCTGTGAATCCCAGTGAGCGTCTACCAATACCGAACGATAGCTCAAAGCGGCTGAGAAGTCGATATACTCCTTCTGCTCCTTGTAGTTGCAGCTGCCGTCCATGCGGATAATCCACGACCAAGTACCCTTGCCATAGGTATAGTCCTTCGAAGCCTTGTATTTGGGCTGCACAAGGTCGTTGGCAACGGTGGTCTCCACGATAGGAGCCAGCGTGGTACCAATGGTCATCGTGCGCCAAGGAGTCAGTGCAGGCAGGGCGACCTTAGCATTCGGAGTGCCCCAGCCGTCCATCTCTGATGCCTGCGGGAAGTCGATGCTGTATTTAGCACCACCGTCGTTCTTCAGCGCGCAACCAACATAGTTGCCGTCAGTACCCGTCTCAGAAATAATCACCCAACCCTGAGGGGTCTTAAACAAGCAGGGGAAGGTATAGCCCTGACCCCAGCCGTTCTTACCCATCTCGTCGTCCCAGGTATAGCTGGTCTCATAGCTGGGATAGGTACGGGCAAAACCACCCATCGGCTTTACCTGCGGACAGAGGAACGTCGTCGTTCCCTCAGGCAGGATAAAGCTGCTGGCTTCGCTCTCGACAACAGCACTGAACATGTCCTTCTTTGAACCATAAATCTTATAGCGATAGGCCACGTCACGACCCGTCACACGGAAAATGACGTCCAATGCGGGCTTGCCGTCTTTCTCAAACTGGCAGACAGCCTCCGTAGCCTCATAGCTGACGTGGCTCTGCTTGATGGTCTTCAGCGAATACTCGTCCTTAACGGTAGTCGTTTGGCAATCCTTCAGGGTAAGGCCCTGCGACAGGTCGCCAAAGTTCATCACCACGCCCAGCGGAGAGGGAGTGATAAATACGGTTCCGTCGAGCGTCACCTGATACGTGGCTTTACCGCCTTGGTCACTCACGGTAACGGCCATCTTGCCGTCTGGACTCTGGAATGTTTTCTCAGTTGCTTGCGCTGTCAGCAGACATAATGCCAATGCTGCAGCAGTCATCATTCGTTTCATCATAGTTCTTTTTTTGTTTTATATCTAAATGTCTTACTTCTTACATCATACATCATCCATCTTACATCTTCCTTCTTACCTCATACACTCCTCCTGCCTTGGTGTCGAGGTCGTACTCAAAGACAGGACGGATGTCCAACTGTTCAAACGCTTTCAGTTCTGGAGAGCGTAGGGGCTGCTTGACGTCAGCCGATTCGAACAGCGCATTGGGACAGGAACCTACGGCTTCCTTCAGTCCCTTGCCCTGCAGAGGCACATAGGAGCGCAGGCGCAGCTTACCGCCAATCGTCGAACGAATGTTTGCGGAACGAAGCTCCCCTCCGTTCCATTTCTCGTCGACCACGAACCCACCACGAGTCCTGAGACCTTTTACTTCGCCATCCTTCCAAGCATCAGGCAGGGCGGGCAACAAGTGTACAGCACCGTCATGACTCTGCACCAGCATCTCGCAAACACCGGCAGCACAACCGAAGTTACCGTCAATCTGGAAAGGCGGATGGGCGTCAAACAGGTTCGGATAGGTTCCTCCGTGACCTCCCCACTCCACAGAGTCGGGAATCAGCGTCAGCATATTCTTGATGATGCGGAAGGCGTGGTTGCCATCCAACATTCGTGCCCAGAAGTTTATCTTCCAGCCCAGGCTCCATCCCGTAGCCATATCGCCACGTTGCTTCAGCGTATTGGCAGCAGCCGAGAACAAATCCGGATGGGCGTATGGAGAAATCTGGTTCGAGGGATAGAGTCCGTAGAGGTGCGAGATATGGCGGTGCTCGTCTTTCGGATTGTCACCGTCCCACATCCACTCCTGCAATTGTCCGTAACGTCCAATCTGCATGGGAGGCAGCTGCTGGAGAGCAGTACGATAAACGGCAGTAGAATCGTCGCTGATGCCCAGCACCTGAGCGGCACGCACCACCTGATTAAGCGCATCGAACACAATCTGGTTGTCCATCGTAGAACCAGCCGTCACGGTAGTCTTCTTTCCCACGGGGCCGTGCTCTGGCGATACGGTAGGCGCCGTCACCAGCCAGCCAAATTCAGGATGAATGCGCATATAGTCCAACAGGAAGTCGGCAGCACCCTTCATCACAGGATAATAGTCTGCCAACAACTGCTTGTCGCCAGTAAACAAATACTGTTGCCAGATATGTGTCGTCAACCATGCACCACCCGTTGGGAACATTCCCCACGTGGTACCGTCGACGGGTCCGGCAATACGCCAAAGGTCGGTATTGTGGTGAGCCACCCAACCCTTGCAACCATACATCTCCTGTGCAGTCTTGACACCCGTCTCGCTCAGGTCCTTAATCATCGAGAACAGCGGTTGCTGATTTTCCACGAGGTTACCCACCGTTGAGGGCCAGTAGTTCATCTCGGCATTGATATTGATGGTGTATTTCGAATCCCAAGCGGCATTCTTCTTGTCGTTCCACACGCCCTGCAGGTTGGCGGGCTGTCCGCCAGGCTGCGAACAGGAAATCAGCAGATAACGACCATACTGCATCATCAGCGACACCATATCGAGGTCGCTGCCGTCGAACGCCGTCAGGCGCTGGTCGGTAGGCAAAGCCGCCGTTCCCGCTGCCGCCGTTCCCGCAGGTTTTCCTGCGGGCTCGCCTAACTTCAGGCTCACCCTGTTATACTGCTCCTGATATTTCTTCAGGTGCTCCTTCAGCAACTGCTTGTACGCCTTGCCCTTGACGCCAGCCAGCGTCTGGTTGTTCTTCTTCACAGGGTTGCCGCTGATGTCGTGATAGTTCACGTAGTTGGTGGCAGCGGTGATATACAGCGTCGCAGTAGTGGCGTCGTCCACCGTTATCGACGTTGCCTTGTGTTCAATCTTACCGTCCGACTCCACCAGAATGCGACACTCGGCTTTCAGACCGGCCTTGATGCCTTCCTGCTCCACACCGTCAACAACGGCTGCCAGTTCGTTGACGCGTCCGTTAATGCCTTCATGTTCGTAAACCGAAAAGACCTGGGCATTCAGCTGACTGTCGAAGCTCATGTCGAACTCCAGCTCGCCTTTCTTCGAGGCTTCCATTCGTACGATGATGACGTTATCTGCCTGCGAGGCAAAGACGGTACGCACATACTTCACGCCATCCACCTCGTAGGTCGTGGTATTCAGCGCATTGCCGAGGTTCAATTCACGACGGTAATTCACAGGCTCTGCGTCGCTATCGTAGTCGAACTTGAGTTTCAAACTGCCCAGCGGCAGGAAACGCATGCCGTGAGGGCCGCGGAAGAAGTACTTGTCCAACAACTGGTGGGCCTCCTCTTCACGACCCATCAGCGTCAGGTCGCGAACCTCCTGCAGGTGCTCGCGGGCCTCAGGACTGTTATTGTTGTGAGGGGAACCGCTCCAGAAGGTTTCCTCGTTGAGTTGGATTTCCTCCTCCTTGACGCCACCATAGACCATTGCCCCCAGATGGGAATTGCCTATGGGCAACGCTTTCAGCCATTTCTTGGCGGGTTGGTCGTACCATAACTTATGCTCTTGGGCCGTAGCAGTCAATGTCAACAAACAGACTGCCATTGTCGTTAATAGCTTCTTCATATTATTTGCTAATGTTAATTTCCTGTCCTTGATAGTTTACTGTCTTCGTGGTGCCGTCAGGCCAAACCACCGTGAATGTTCTCGTCTGAAGCATTCCAGGATACTCACCTTTCCTCGCGCCAATGGTCAGCGTGTGCTTCTTGTCGTTCCAGCTAAACTGGATGACACTGTACATGCCCTTCTCGTAATTATAGTTGTCGCCCTCGTCTTCGTAGAGCACAAAACTACCGTCAGCACCAGGATAGACGCGCAGTTCGAGGTTGTCCCAAGCCTTCTCGCCCACATATTGCATCTCTGGACCTAAGGGCAGGATGCTGCCAGCACGCACGAACATCGGCACGCGGTCGAACGTCGTCTCAAGGGTGACACTCTGTCCGCCCTTATATGCTTTGTTGGTCCAGAAATCATACCACGTAGCACCCTTCGGCAAATACTTCACGGCGGTCTTCGTAGCCGTCCAGTCAACACTTCTTCCATCATCCTTCTTACTTCTTACATCCTGCCTATCCCATCCTGTCATGGCGTCCGTGCGGATGATCTTTTCCTCCGTATACTGCGGGTCGACGATAGGTGCAGCAAGGATACTACGACCGAACATAAACTCGTCGGTCATGTTCCACACCTTCTTGTCGCTGGCGAAGTCGCTGAACAGCGGACGCATGTAGCTGTCGTTGTTGCTCGTCACTTGCCAGGCGGTACTATATAAATAAGGTATTAGGCGGTAGCGCAGACGAATCATCTTCTCGATGGCGTCATACACCGGCTCGCCCTTCTTGCCAAACTGCCAGATCTCACGAGGTGCATCGGCACCATGACTGCGGAACACGGGACAGAACAGCCCGTACTGCATCCAGCGCACATACAGCTCCTGGAACTGAGGATTCTTCGGCGCCGAGGCTGGTCCCTGG
>Ga0265301_10003089_pt1 | contig 18097 bp, 13 predicted proteins | sample AusTroGonzalo_MG_2_FD_193488 | JGI IMG/M metagenome (GOLD analysis project Ga0265301, IMG submission 193488) | Bovine rumen microbial communities from tropical cattle in Woodstock, Queensland, Australia - Gonzalo_04 | ecosystem: Host-associated > Mammals > Digestive system > Stomach > Rumen ... | reverse complement strand
AGATAATCGTTGTCCGCAAACCCTTGCTTTGTTTGACCAGAACTCTGCCTTTTCCAAATCTTTTTTCTCTCCATAAAGACCGTAAGCATAAACTTTAGACAACATAATAGTAGCTTCTAATGCTTCTTCGTTATTTTCTTCTGCTTTTATTAATAAATCTTTAATTTCTTCGTTCATTATATTGCTCTTGATATTTTATTTTCAAATTTTAATTTTAAATGTTTTCAGTTTTTGAAGCAAGGACAGCTCTGTTTTTTGCCCAATTTTTTAACCAATCAATTTTTTCTTTCATTGTTATTGATAAAGGTACACTTTTTTCTATATTGACAACTATATCATTAAGTTCAACTTCTCTGTTTTTATCAAATGCATCATATAATGCAGCAATTACTGCTTGTTCAATTTCTGCTCCGCTAAATCCTCTTGATTTTTCGGCAAGTAAATCTAAATCGAATTTCGTTAAATCTTTATTTCTTTTTAATAAATGAATTCTAAAAATATCTTTTCTCTCTTGTGTTGTCGGTAAATCAACAAAAAATATTTCATCGAACCTGCCTTTTCTTAATAGTTCAGGCGGTAATGCCGAAACATCGTTAGATGTGGCAATTATAAAAACAGGTTTTGTTTTTTCTTGCATCCATGTAAGTAAAGAACCGAAAACTCTTGAAGATGTTCCCGTAGAATCTCCACCGCCCATTCCTGAAAAACCTTTTTCCAGTTCATCAATCCATAATATTACAGGAGCAACGGATTCTGCAATTTTTATAGTTTTTCTTATATTGCTTTCGGAATCTCCGACGTATTTCCCGAATATTGCACCCATATCAAGCCTTAATAAAGGAAGTTTCCATATGGAAGATATTGCTTTAGCCGATAAACTCTTACCGCACCCCTGAACTCCAAGTAATAAAATACCTTTAGGTTCCGGAAGTCCGAATTTTCTGGCTTCGTCGGTGAAAGACCTTGTTCTTTTTGATATCCAAGTTTTTAAATTTTCAAGCCCGCCTACATTTGCGATGTTTTCTTGAGAATCATAGTATTCAAGAATTGAAGATTTTTTAATTATTTGTTTTTTTTCTGAAAGTATTAAATCTATATCATTCATATCAAGCTTTCTATTTTTCATTATTGCTTTTGAAAAAACATTTTCTATTTCAATTTTCGTAAGTCCACGACAGGATTTTAATAATTTTTCTTTTTCATCTTCTTTGAAATCAATAACAATATCGGGATTTTTAGATACGGAATCACACAGCCCGTCAAAAATTTTTTTAATATATTGCATATCCGGCAACGGATAATCAAATACGGTTATATCTTTTTCAAGTTCAATAGGAATTTTTAATATCGGAGAAATTATAAAACAAGTTTTTCTGGTTACCGTGATATTTCTTCCTAAATCTTTCAATGCTTGGATAACTTGTTTATCATCCAAATGGGAATGTAAATTTTTAAATACAAAAATAATATTTTCATTATCTTTCATTTGTTCTGCCGAAGACAGTGCAACTATGGGATTTGAAGAACCTTCAAAAATTTTTTTATCACTGTTTGAAAAACCATTGATACAATCCCAAAAATAAATTGTTTTATTTAAATCTAATGCTATGTTATTTATGGTTTCTATAACTCTATCTTCTTCGTGCGAAACAATATATATAATAGGAAATTCTGCTAATACCAGTGTTTTTAAATTTTCATAAATTTTTTGTTGATTATCTTCTTGCATAGTTATTCCTCTTATTAAAAAAATATATATAATTATATAAAATTTTTAAGAGTTAATAACATATTTTTGCCTTTTGCTTTTTGTCGTTGCCGTTTGCCGTGTTCCATACATAAATACATCTATACTTCTATACCTCAAAAATTGCAAAGCAAATTTAGGTTATAAGAATATAAGGTTATAGGATTATAGGTTGTTTTTTAGTTTTTTTGTTTTTGTTGTTAATCTAATAACCCAATAACCTGTCGTTACTTTAAGCTCTCAGCCCTCAGCTCTAATCTGTCGTTAAAGCGATTTTTCATTTGATTTAAATTAAGATATATTTATATAATAATTATCAAAATATCGAACAAATAAGGAAACAAATGAAACCTAAAATAGCGGTTATTGATTACGGAATGGGCAATTTAAGAAGTGTTTCAAAAGCACTTGAGTTTTGCGGTGCGGATGTTGATATAATTTCTTCAGCCGGTGAAATAAAAAAATACAATTCGATAATTTTGCCGGGTGTAGGTTCGTTCGGTCCTGCAATAAATATAATAAAATCGAAAGGTTTGGATATTGCAATAAAAGAACATATTTCAAAAAAGAAAATGTTTTTGGGAATATGTTTAGGTTTTCAATTATTATTTAGTGAAAGTTTTGAAGACGGTTTATATAAAGGTTTAAATATAGTGGAAGGAACAGTAGAAAAATTTGTTCCCAAACAAAATGAAAAATTAATAATTCCTCATATCGGATGGAACAGAATTAATATTTCTTTAAAAAATAAATCAGCACAACAAATGTATAAAAATATAAATAATAATGATTTTGTTTATTTTGTTCACTCTTATTTTTGTAAGCCCGTAAACACCGATATTATTGCAACGACTACAAATTATTCAATTGATTTTTGCTCGTCGATAGCAAAAGAAAATGTTTGGGGGTGTCAGTTTCATCCCGAAAAAAGTTCCGATATCGGATTAACGATACTTAAAAATTTTGTGTTAAAATGTGAGGAAACAAATGGTAGCAATTAGGGTAATACCATGTTTGGATGTTAATGCCGGCAGAGTTGTTAAAGGAACAAATTTTGTCGACTTAAAAGATGCGGGCGACCCGGTAGAAATAGCAAAAAGATACAACAAAGAAGGAGCCGACGAACTTGTTTTCTTGGATATTACCGCTTCTTCCGATAAGAGACAAATAACACTTGATGTCGTTAAAAATACGGCAGAACAGGTTTTTATTCCGCTTACCGTCGGTGGAGGAATAAGAGCCATCGATGATATAAGAACTTTGTTAAAAGCAGGGGCGGACAAAATTTCAATAAATACGGCTGCAGTCAACAATCCGCAATTAATTTCCGACGGCAGTAAAAAATTCGGCAGCCAATGTATAGTTGTTGCCATTGATGCAAAAAGAAATGGTACCGGTTGGAATGTTTATACACACGGCGGCAGAATAAAAACCGAACTTGATGTTATTGACTGGGCAAAAAAATGTGTTACTCTTGGTGCAGGTGAAATTTTACTTACAAGTATGGACAGAGACGGAACAAAAGACGGTTATGATTTAGCCCTTACCGAAGCCGTTGCAAAGGCAGTCGATGTTCCCGTAATTGCTTCTGGTGGTGCGGGGAAAAAAGAACATTTCGTTGATGTTTGTAAAGTTGGTGCATCTGCTGTGCTTGCCGCATCTTTATTTCATTTTAAACAATTAGAAATTGCAGATTTAAAAAATTATATGAGGTTAAATAATATTATCGTCAGATAATAAAAATATATATGTCAATATCTTTGGATAGTTTAAACCCCGCTCAAAAACAAGCGGTTTTACAAACGGAAGGTCCTTTGATTATTTTTGCGGGTGCCGGAACTGGTAAAACAAGAGTTATAACATATAGAATTGCATACCTTATAGAACAAGGTGTATCACCGAACAATATTTTAGCCGTTACATTTACAAATAAAGCTGCCAACGAAATGAAAAAAAGAGTGGAAAACCTTGTTCCGCAAAAAGGACAGTTTGTCAGAATATCAACATTTCATTCTTTCTGCACATATTTGTTAACCGTTGAAGCAAAAAATTTCGATATAAATCCTAATTTTTTAATTTATGATGTTTCCGAACAGATAAATGTTATAAAAGAATGTATAAAAGAATTAAATGTAGATGATAAAAAGTTTAAACCGACATATTTTATAAACAAAATAAGTCGTGCAAAAGATGATTTAAAAACTCCCGATGATGTTGCATCAGATGCCAATATTTTTCAACAAACCGTAGCCGAAGTTTATAAATTATATCAGGAAAAATTAAGTAATTACGGGGCACTTGATTTCGGTGATTTGATAATGCAAACTGTTTTCGGTTTAAAAAATAACCCTGAAATATTACAAAAATATCAGGGAAAATTTCAATATGTTATGGTTGACGAATATCAGGATACAAACCATGCACAATATGTGCTTACAAAACTTTTAACGGATAAATATAAAAATTTATGTGTTGTGGGTGACGATGACCAAAGTATTTATTCGTGGCGCGGAGCAGATATAAATAATATTTTATCTTTTGAAAAAGATTATCCGCAGTGTACAAATGTTAAATTGGAACAAAATTACAGGTCGACACCTAAAATTTTAAAAAGAGCATGGAATGTTGTACAAAATAACGAAGGCAGGGTTGCAAAACAATTATGGACGGAAAATGAAGATAACGGTGTTATAAATGTTTTTCAAAATATGAACGAAAACGACGAAGCACACAGAACCGTCGACATGATTTTAATAAACAAAGCAAATAATAAAAATTATAAATTATCCGATTTTGCAATTTTTTACAGAACAAACGCACAATCAAGGGCACTGGAAGATGCTTTAAGAAGAAACGGTGTTGCTTATGCAATAGTAGGCTCTTTAAAATTTTATGACAGAGCTGAAATTAAAGATATTATGGCATATTTAAAACTTATACATAATCCTAGTGACAACATAAGTTTTAAAAGAATAGTTAATGTCCCCAAAAGAGGAATAGGTAAAACATCAATTGAAAAATTGGAAAGTTTTGCTAAAGAAAAAAATATATCTCTTTTTGAAGCAATTAAATATGTAGATACAACTATTGTTTCGCGTGCTTCTCTTGCAGGTTTAAATAATTTCAGAAATACAATTCAAAAATTTATTGATATAAAGCAAACATATGCCGTTAAGTATATAGTTGAAAAACTTATTAATGATATCGGATATTTAAAAGAACTTGAAACTGCTGATACTCCCGAAGCAAAAAGTAAAATGGAAAATATAAAAGAACTTGTTTCTGCCGTGCAGGATTTTGAAGACCGTTCACCTGATAAAACTTTGGCAGGATATTTATCGCAAATTGCACTTGTAAGCGATATCGATACTTGGGAAGATAGTTCCGATAAAGTTACCCTTATGACATTACATTTAGCAAAAGGTTTGGAATTTAAAAATGTTTTTATAGTCGGGCTTGAAGAGGGATTGTTTCCTTTTATGAGAGATAGAAAAAATTATTATATTGATAAAAGTGAGCTTGAAGAAGAAAGAAGGCTTATGTATGTCGGTATGACAAGAGCTAAAGAAAATTTGTATTTAAGTTGGGTAAGTGTAAGAACTTTATTTGGAGAATCTAATCCGACAATTCCATCAAGGTTCCTTTTGGAAGCAGGCTTTACCGAGCATTTATCTAATTCTGCGGCAAACAGAGTTATAAATACAAGAAATGAATTTAATTTTAATAAAGATGTTGAAGTCCCTTTTGAAGATACAATGGATATTCCTCAAAAAATGGATAACAGCCCTTACCAAATAGGAACTATGGTATCACATCCAACATTCGGTAACGGTAAAATTATAGAAAAGTCCGGTTCTGGTGACGATTTAAAATTAATTGTTTTATTTAACGGCGGTCAGTGGAAAAAATTACTTGCAAAATTTGCCAATCTAAAAATTATATAATAAACAATTATATAGTAATTTAATAATTAATCAAAAATTCACAAGCTAATAATAGCTTGTGAATTTTTAATAAACTACAAAATCAAAAATTTTAAAATAATTTTTATTTAAAATATCTTTTTAGTAAGCCATCAAAACCTTTACCGTGCCTTGCTTCATCTTTTGCCATTTCATGAACGGTATCATGTATTGCATCATAATTTAATTTTTTTGCTTTCATTGCAATTTCCATTTTACCTGCACATGCACCATGTTCTGCCTGTGCTCTAAGTTCAAGATTTTTCTTTGTAGAATTTGTTACAACTTCACCTAATAATTCGGCGAATTTTGCTGCATGTTCGGCTTCTTCAAAAGCATATCTTTTAAAAGCATCGGCAATTTCGGGATAACCTTCTCTTTCTGCAACTCTGCTCATTGCCAAATACATTCCAACTTCTGTGCATTCTGCATTAAAATTTGATCTTAAACCTTCAACAATTTCTTTATCTTCTACTTGTCCATCACCTATTTTGTGTTCGGTTGCATAAGTTTTTTCACCTTCCGACATAGGTTCAAGTTTATCTGCAGGTGCACCGCAAATAGGGCATTTATCCGGCTTTGCTCCGTCTTCACTTGTCCAACCGCATACTTTGCATACATATTTCATTTGAAAAAACCTCCCTTTATTTTTTACCACTTGACTTTTGCTATTCTTTCAAGTGCTTCTTTAATTCTGGGAACACCTACCGTTAATGCAAACCTGACATAACCTTCTCCCGATTTACCCATACCGTTACCGGGTGTACATACTATTGCACATTCGTCTAAAAGTTTTGCAACAACTTCCGATGATTTATAACCTTTAGGGATTTTTGCCCAAACATAAAATGTTGCTTTAGGTTTTACTACATTCCACCCTAATTTGTTTAATCCGTCACAAAGAGCATCTCTTCTTTCTTTGTAAATTTTTCTCATGTTTTCAACACAATCCTGTGAAGCGGTTAATGCAGTAATACCGGCTTCCTGTATTGCTTGAAAGCAACCGGAATCGTAATTATCTTTAACTTTTGCAATTGCACCGACAATATCTTTGCTACCGCAAACCCAGCCTAAACGCCAACCTGTCATATTGTAAGTTTTTGATAAAGAATGAAATTCCACACCTACTTCTTTTGCACCTTCAACTTCCAAAAAACTCATAGGTTTTTCGTTTTCATCATAATAAATTTCCGAATATGCACTGTCATGTGCAACGATAATATTATATTTTTTTGCAAAAGCTATAAGTTTAACATAAAATTCTTTCGGAGCAATGGCTGCCGTCGGATTATTAGGATAATTTACAAAAATGATTTTTGCTTTTTTTGCAATATCTTCCGGAATTGCATCCAAATCCGGTAAAAAACCGTTTTCTTCAAGTAACGGCATAAAATAAGGTTGTCCGTCGGTAAAAATAGTTCCGGTATTGTATACCGGGTATCCCGGTTCCGGAATTAACACAACATCACCCGGATTTATAAAAGCCAAATGCATATGGCCTATACCTTCTTTTGAACCTATTAAAGCACAAACTTCGTTGTTAGGATTTAAGTCGACATTAAACCTTGTTTTGTACCAGTCGGCAACAGCTTTTCTAAAAGAAAGCATACCTGCACCGAAAGGATACTGGTGGTTTGCAGGTTTTGTAAGTGCAACTTGCCCCGATTTTATTATATGATCGGGTGTAGGCATATCCGGGTCGCCGACTCCCAATGATATTATGTCTGCACCTCTGTCAATTGCTTCTTTTTTCTTTCTATCGATTTCAATAAAAAGATAAGGCGGTAATTTACTTAGTTTTTCATTAGTTTTGATTTCCATTTTTTCTCCTATAATAACAGCTGATAAGCTGATTAGCCGATCAGTTGATAAGTTTATAACCCACAAACTTATAATTTATCTACTTCTATACATCCATACATCAATAAATTGCTTTGCAATTTGTTTAAGCTTTTAAGCCAAGGACATCTCGCATATCGTAAAGTCCTGCAGGTTTGTTTGCAATCCATTTTGCTGCTCTTAATGCACCGGCAACGAGCCCTGCTCTTGATGTTGCTTTATGTGATATCTCTATTCTTTCACCTTCACTTGCAAAATATACGGTATGGTCTCCGCAAACATCACCGCACCTGACGGCATGCACTCCTATTTCTCCTGGTTTTCTTAAAGCTTGTGTTCCGTATCTTCCGTAAATTCCTACATCTTTTAAATTTTTGTTATGTCCGGCAGCAATAGCTTCAGCAAGCCTTATTGCTGTTCCTGAGGGGGAATCTTTTTTCTTATTGTGATGAATTTCAACAATTTCAACATCATAGTCAGGAATTTTTTTTGCAATGTTTTCAACTATATCCAACAATAAATTTATTCCCGTTGACATATTCGGCGCAAAAACTATTGAAATCTTTTCTGAAGCTTTTTTTAAAGTTTGTTTGTTTTCGTCGGTTAAACCGGTTGTTCCTATAACTATTTTTGCATTTTTCTTCAATGCAAGTTCAACATTTTTCATTGTGTTTGAGGCAATTGTAAAGTCTATTATTATATCACCTGAATTTACCACATTTTCCATTTCGGAGGATTTTACTATTAAAGGATGTTTGTTTCCTATTGAAGGATGGTTATCTATTTCTATGCCGGCAACAATATTAAAATCTTTATCCTGTTTTGCCATACTTATTATTCCGCTACCCATTCTTCCGCATGCACCGCAAACTATTATGTTAACCATTTTATACTCCAATTTATAATTAAATTTTGTTTTGCAAAATTTAGTTTAGAGCTTAGAGCTGAAAGCTTATAGTTTCTCATCTCTCAGCCCTAAACACTAATCTCTAAACTATAAGCTTGTTTGTTATTTTATATCTGTTCTTTAAATTTTTTGCTAAGCAAAAATTTATATAAGGTTATAATTCTTTAATGTTTTTCTTAAAGCTTCTTTATGTTCGTCTGATAACGAACACATAGGTAATCTCATCTCATCAGAACATATTCCCATCATAGCCATTGCCGCTTTTACCGGAATTGGGTTTGTTTCAATAAACATTGCTTTTACCAAAGGTAACCATTTAATAGCTATTTCATTTGCTTTGTCAAAATCTTTTTTCAACATTGTATTAACTAAATCGGCTACAATTTTAGGACATATATTTGATAAAACAGAAATTACACCTGTTCCGCCTATAGCCATTATAGGAACTGTTAATGCATCGTCTCCGGAAATTAAATCCATTTCAGGAGAAAGTAACCTTATTTGCATCATTTGGTCAAGTGAGCCTGAAGCCTCTTTTACTGCAACTATATTTTTACAATCTTTTGCAAGTTGTGCTATTGTTTTAGGTTCTATATTTACTGCCGACCTGCCTTGAATATTGTATAAAACAACGGGAATGTTTATTGCATTTGCTACTTCTTTGTAGTGCAAATATAAACCTTTTTGTGTAGGTTTATTGTAATATGGTGCAACGAGCAAAACTCCGTCACAACCTACTTCTTGAGCATGTTTTGATAACCTTATTGCTTCTGCTGTTGAATTTGAACCTGTTCCTGCAATAACTTTTAATTTACCGTTTGAAAATTCTACGGCTTTTTTTATAACTTCATCGTGTTCTTGGTGGGATAATGTTGCAGATTCGCCCGTAGAACCGCAAGGAATTATACCTGTAATTCCCGCCTCTATCTGCATATCGATAATTTTTTTGTAAGCATCAAAATCAACCTTGTTGTTTTTTAACGGTGTTACTACTGCAGTAAAACTTCCTGAAAACATAAAAACCCCTTTTAATCTTAAATTTATAATCAAATACAAATACTGTTAAAATTTTCTTTAATATAAGCTGAGGCAGAAAATGCTATGCATTTTCTTAGCTGAGCCGTGGACTTTGTCCACACGCCCAACAGCAACAGCTGATAGCTTATAGTTTTCGGTATTTTTTGCCTTGCAAAAAATCTAATTATTTATCAAAAATTACTTCGCAATTTTTACAACAAACTTTTCAGCTCATCAGCTTTTCAGCTTTTGTATTTCAAACATTTCTATCCTTCTATACTTCTGCTTCCACCATGCCTTTAAATGCTACTATTGCCGGACCTTCCAAAAATACATCTGAAATATTTTGCCCGTCTATTTTACAAGATACATAAAGATTATCTTTGCCTCTTGTAATTACATGGACGGGGGAAATTGCTTTGTTTAACAATACCGAAATAATTGAAGATGCGGTTACCCCGGTTCCGCAGGCTAAAGTTTCATCTTCAACACCTCGTTCATAAGTACGGACAAGTAAAGTATTGTCTTTATCGACTTTAACAAAGTTTACATTTGTCCCTGCAGGTGCATAATGTTTGTGAAACCTTATAATATTTCCGTATTTTTTAACATCAATTTTTTCTATATCATCAACATAAACAACTGCATGTGGAACACCGGTATTTAAAGAATGTATAATCCATTTTTTACCTTCAATTTCAACTTCTTCATTAAGTGCCAAGTCTTTCGGATTATACAGTGCAAGGTTAACAACAGTATCAGTTTTTATTTCGGCATTTATAAGCCCTGCATCCGTTTCAAATTTCATGTTTTTACCTGCAACACCGAGTTCATAAGCAAATTTTGCAATAGATCTTCCGCCGTTACCGCACATACTTGCATGTGATCCGTCGGAATTATAATATCTCATTCTAAAATCCGCTTTTGAAGAATTTTCCAAAAGAATTAAACCGTCTCCGCCTATGGAATATCTTCTGTCGCAAAGTTTTGCAGCGAGTTTTGAATGGTATTGTTCCGGAACTATATTTTGTCTGTTATCTATCAAAACAAAATCGTTTCCTGCTGCAGTAAGTTTATAAAAAGAAATAGTTTTTGTCATGTTATTTTACTTCCTTTGCCATTAAATCTTCAATACTTTCTTCTTTTCTTATTACTTTAACCGTCGAACCTTTAACAAGAATTTCGGCACCTCTTGCTCTTGAATTGTATTGGCTTGCCATTGCCCTGCCGTAAGCACCGGTAGATTCTACCGCAATAAACTCACCCTGTTCAAGTATTGGAAACTTTCTATCTTTTGCAATAAAATCACTCGACTCGCATACCGGACCTACAATATCTGCAATCACTTGTTTTTTTGAGGATTTTTTAATAGGTAATATTTCATGATAAGCTTCATATAATGCAGGCCTTATTAAATCGGTCATTGCTAAATCGGTTATTATAAAATTTTTAGTACCCGTTTTTTTTCTGTAAACAACTTCGCCCAATAATATACCGGTATCGCCTATTATTGACCTTCCCGGCTCGACGATAATAGTTTTATCTTTGTATTTCGAATAAACAGCCATAACTTGTTTTTTTAATTCAACAGGTTTTTGCGGTTTATCGGAATTTGTATATTTTATTCCAAGCCCGCCGCCAATATCAATATATTTTATTTTTATACCGTTAGCTTCCAATTTATCTATAAGTTTTGAAATTTTTAAAGCAGCCATTTTAAACGGAGCAACTTCCAAAATTTGCGAACCTATATGGCTATCAACACCGATAATTTCTATATTTTTCATTTTGGAAACTTTCATATAAAGTTCAAAAGCATCTTCATACATAATACCGAATTTGTTCCCGTGTTTTCCTGTAGTTATGTACTTATGAGTATGTGCATCGACATTAGGGTTAACTCTAAAAGAAATTCTTGCTTTCTTTTTTAATTTACCTGCAATTTTATTTATATTTTCAACTTCTTCAAAAGATTCCGCATTGAACATTAAAATATTACTTTTTAAAGCAAACTCTATTTCCTTAGAAGTTTTACCTACACCGGAATAAACTATTTTCCCTGCAGGAATACCTGCCTTTAATGCTCTGTAAAGTTCTCCACCGGAAACTATATCGGCACCTGCACCGAGTTTTGCCAAAAGTTTCAATATACTATAATTGGAATTTGCTTTCATTGCATAGCAAATGATATTTTTTACATCTTTAAATCCGTCTTTGTATGCTTTAAAATTGTCTTCTATTTTTGTTTGAGAATAAACATAAAGCGGTGTGCTATATTTTTTTGCAAGTTTTGTAAGAGATATCTTTTCTATAAAAAGTTCATTACCTTTATATTTTGTCAACATTGCTAATTCAGCTCCCTAAAAAATTTTATATACTCAATTATTCTATTAAAAATGGCAAATACCTGTCAAATAAAAATTTTTTAAACTATTGACAAATCTTTAAAATTGTGTTATATTAGCACTCAAACAAATAGAGTGCTAATCAAAGGAGGTACCCAAAATGAATTTATCTAAATTTACAATTAAGTCGCAGGAAGCTCTTGCAGATATGCAAGATATTGCAACCGAATACGGCAATCAGGAACTTACACCCGAACATTTAATGTATGCTTTACTTAAACAAAAACAGGGTATTGTAGGCACTATTATTTCAAAGTTATCTGCCGTTGAACAAAATTTGCAACCGCTTATAGAACAGGATATTTTAAAACTTATAGAATCAAAACCGAAAGTTTCCGGTGCCGCTCCCTACTTATCGCAGGACTTAAATAAAATATTTACAGTTTCGGAAAAAATAGCAAAAGATTTGAAAGATGAATATGTTTCTACCGAGCATATTTTTCTTGCTGTTATAAGTTTTCCCGATTTGGAAGTTACAAAAATTTTAAAGAAATATGCAATAACACAGGAAAAAGTTTTAAATGCAATGGTAGAGATAAGGGGAACAAACAGGGTTACCGACCAAAACCCGGAAGACAAATATCAGGCACTTGAAAAATACGGTAAGGATTTAACCGCACTTGCAAAAAAAGGAAAACTTGACCCTGTTATAGGAAGAGATGAAGAAATAAGAAGAAGTATACAGGTTTTATCAAGGAGAACAAAAAATAATCCTGTTTTGATAGGTGAACCCGGTGTAGGTAAAACGGCTATTGTTGAAGGACTTGCACAAAGAATAGTTTCGGGAGATGTTCCGGAAACTTTAAAAGATAAAAAAGTTATAGAACTTGATTTGGGTTCTTTAATTGCCGGTGCAAAATTCAGAGGAGAATTTGAAGACAGATTAAAAGCTGTTTTAAAAGAAATACAGGCTGCTAACGGTAAAATAATATTGTTTATAGACGAAATTCACACGATAGTCGGTGCAGGTGCAACGGAAGGTGCAATGGATGCTGGTAATATGTTAAAACCGTTACTTGCAAGGGGAGAATTGAAACTTATCGGTGCTACAACCCTTGATGAATACAGAAAATATATAGAAAAAGATAAAGCACTTGAGAGAAGATTTCAAACCGTTTATACGGGTGAACCTTCCGCCGAAGACACAATTGCAATACTTAGAGGAATTAAGGAAAAATACGAAGTTCATCATGGTGTAAAAATAAAAGATTCTGCACTTGTGGCTGCCGCGACTTTAAGCTCAAGGTATATCACCGACAGGTTTTTGCCTGATAAAGCCATAGATTTGATAGATGAAGCGGCAAGTAAGTTGAGAATTGAAATTGATTCAATGCCTACCGAACTTGATACCGTTGAAAGGAAAATAAGACAGCTTGAAATAGAAAAACAAGCCGTAAAAAAAGATAGTGATACTTCTGCAAAAGAAAGGTTAAATAAAATTGAATCCGAGATAGAAAAATTAAAAAACTCTTCCAACGAAATGAAAGTTCATTGGCAAAAAGAAAAAGATTCAATTTCTTTAATAAGAAAGTATAAAAAAGAAATTGAACAGTTAAAAACCGACGAACAAAAAGCAGAACGAAACGGTGATTTGAACCTTGTTGCAGAAATCAGATACGGAAAAATTCCTAAAATTCAAGCCGACTTGGATAAAGAAAATAAAAATTTACAAAAACTTCAGTCAGATAAAAAAATGTTGAAGGAAGAAGTGGATGAAGACGATATAGCCGCAGTCGTAAGCAAATGGACTGGAATTCCCATAACAAGAATGCTTGAGGGGGAAACAAAAAAACTGCTTGAAATGGAACAAAGACTTCACGAAAGAGTTATCGGACAGAATGCTGCAGTAGAAGCTATTGCAAATGCAGTCAGAAGGTCAAGGTCGGGAATTTCAGACCCCAATAAACCGATGGGATCGTTTATGTTTTTAGGCCCTACAGGTGTAGGTAAAACAGAACTTGCAAAAGCATTGGCGGAATTTTTGTTTGACGACGAAAAAAATATAGTAAGAATTGATATGAGCGAATATATGGAAAAACATGCCGTATCGAAACTTATAGGTGCTCCTCCCGGATATGTCGGTTTTGAAGACGGAGGTCAACTTACAGAAGCTGTCAGAAGAAGACCTTATTCGGTAGTTTTGTTTGATGAAATAGAAAAGGCACATCCGGATGTTTTTAATATAATGTTACAACTTCTTGATGACGGTAGACTTACCGATAGTAAAGGAAGAACGGTAGATTTTAAAAATACGGTTATTATTATGACATCGAATGTGGGTTCTCAGTACATTCAAGACAGTTTTAACTTTGATAAAGATAAAATAGGTTTTGAAAAAGATAAAAAGAAAAAAGAACCCGTTAAAGAAAATTTCGACTATGAACAGATAAAAAAGAAAATTGACGGTGAACTGCGTCTGCATTTTAAACCGGAATTTTTAAACAGAATAGATGAAATAATAATATTCAGAAGACTTGAAAAACAAGATATGGGTAAAATAATTGATATACAATTAAAAAATATATTAAAAAGGTTGGCTGATAAAAAAATATCAATTGAACTTACGGCTAATGCAAAGGATTTTCTTGCCGATAAAGGTTATGAACCTGCATTCGGTGCAAGACCTTTAAAAAGAGCTTTGCAAACATATCTGTTAAATCCGTTGTCTTCAAATATTATTTCGGGTAAATTCGGACAATACAGTAAAATAAAAATAGATTTGGCTAAAGATAAAAAAGAGTTATCTTTAAAATGTATATCATAAATTATCTTTTTCTCTTGACTATAAAATATGAAATATGTTACAATAAAAAAATATTTATAATGTAGATTGTTAATTTGTTCGGAGGAATATAATGGCAAAGTTAAAAACAGGCAGACATACATCTGCACTTAAAGAAGTAAGAAAAACTGAAAAAAGAACTGCAAGAAATGCTGCAGCAACAAGTAAAATAAGAACACTTGCAAAAAAAGTAGAAGCAGCTGTAAAAGCAAAAAATAAAGAAGAAGCACAAAAAGCATTAAATGTTGCATTTTCTCAATGGGATAAAGCAAGTAAAACAAATGTTATTCATAAAAATTCTGCTAATAACCAAAAAGCAAGGCTTGCAAAATTGGTTGCTTCAATATAATCAAAAAAATTATTTAAAAGCCGATATCTAAGCAATATCGGCTTTTTTTATTGTTAAAAATATGCCTGAAACAAAAAGTATCGTTAAACATGCAGGTTATGTAAGTATAGGTACTACAATATCCAGAATTTTCGGATTTGTCAGAGATATGTTAGTGGCATATTTGTTCGGTGCAGGTATGGTTGCCGATGCTTTTTATGCGGCATTTAGAATACCGAATCTTATAAGAAGAATGCTCGGTGAAGGTTCTTTTTCGGTAGCATTTATTCCGGTGTTTTCCGAATATTTACATACAAAAACAAAGCCTGAAACTCAAAAACTTATAAATGTTGTTTTTACCGCACTTTTACTTATCACTACAATAATAACGATTTTAGGTGTTTTTTTTGCACCTCAGCTTGTTAAATTTATTGCATGGGGCTTTACTTCCGATCCTGAAAAATTACAGCTTACCATCGATTTAACCCGATTGATGTTTCCTTTTTTAATTTTTATTTGTTTGGCAGGAGTTTTGCTTGCTTTGTTAAATACTTTGCAAGCTTTTTTTATTCCTGCAATTGCACCTGCAAATTTAAGTTTTTCCGAAATTATTTATGTGCTTGCAATAGCTCCGTTACTTGCACCTGCAAACCAAATAAAAGGGCTTGCCGTAAGTGTAATTTTTGGCGGATTGGGTCATTTTTTAATGCAATATCCGTCTTTAAAAAAATTAGGTTGGCATTTAAAACTTGATTTTAATTTAAGTCACCCCGGTTTAAAAAAAATATTTTTATTAATGATACCGTCGATAATAGGAATTTCCGTTGACCAAATAAATACTTTTGTTGATACTATATGTGCATCTTTTTTAGGTAATGGTTCAATAACCGCATTATATTATTCAAACAGGTTAATGCAACTTCCTCTTGCAATATTCGGGCTTGCTCTTGCAACCGTTTCTCTTCCTTTAATGTCAAAGGCGGTTGCACATAAAAATATAGACGATATGAAAGAAACATTAAATTTATCAATTAGGTTTTCCGTTATATTATTAATTCCTGCTGCAGCAGGTTTAATTGTGTTAGGTCTTCCGATAGTAAAAGTATTGTTTCAAAGAGGAAAGTTTGATGATGTCGCTTCAATACTTACCAACCAAGCCTTAATATGTTATGCTTTGGGCTTGCCTGCTTATGCGATATCTAAAATTTTTGCAAATACTTTTTTTTCGTTTCAAGATACAAAAACTCCCGTTAAAGTTGCTTTTTTTGTTATGTTAATACATGTTATTTTATGTGTATATTTAATGAAAGTTATTGGTGTAGGCGGGCTTGCACTTGCAACATCAATATGTGCATATATAAATTTCATAATTTTGGCATATAAAATAAGAAAAAAAATCGGTAACTTAGGAATAACTAAAATAATAAAATCTTTATCAAAAGCTTTGGCAGCGTCTGTCGTAATGGGAATAATTTGTTACTTTATAATGCTTATTAATCTTTCTTATTTTATTTTACTGCCGGTATCAATTATTTTAGGAATTTTTATTTTTGTTTTAACTGCAAAATTATTAAAATCCGAAGAAATAGAACAATTATTGACATCTTTTTTTAATAAAATTTTGCGAAACAAAATTAGCTGAAAAGCTGATGAGCTGAAGAGCTGAGAAGTTATTGTAAAAATTTGCTTTACAAATTTTTGATAAACAATTAGATTTTTCGCAAGGCGAAAAATACCGAAAGCTATAAGCTATCAGCTGAAATTTTATGAAATAAAATTGGCTCAGCTAAGAAAATGCAGAGCATTTTCTGAATCAGCTGTAGTTATAAAAATTTATGCAAAAAATAATAAATAATTACACTAAAGATATTCCTCATTTACCAGGTGTTTATATAATGAGAGATTCTGCCGCAAACATTATATATGTCGGTAAAGCAAAAGATTTAAAAAACAGAATCTCTTCATACTTTCATTCCGACACAAACAGTAAAGCTGCAACAATTATAAATTCAATGAGAACAATCAATTATATTTTATGTTCTTCCGAAAGAGAAGCATTAATTCTTGAAAGGAATTTGATAAAAAAAATTCAACCGCACTTTAATGCGATGTGGAAAGACGATAAATCTTATCCTTATATAAAATTAACTTCTAACGAAGATTTTCCGCGGTTAATAATGACAAGAAAATTTTTAAACGACGGAGCATTGTATTTCGGCCCTTTTCCTCAATTGACATATATAAAAAAATTAATGATGTGGTTAAATAAAGTATTTAAAATAAGGGTATGTAAACATTTTTTTAATGAAAAAATTTTACCGGATATAAATAAAGTAAAGTCTTGTCTTTATTATCACACTAAATTATGTTACGGACCTTGTATGGGCTATATTTCGTCGCAAAAATATAAAGAAGGATTAAAAGAACTTGAATTGTTTTTAAAAGGAAAATTTAAAAAGTTGGAAAATGTTTGGCAAAAACAAATGGAAAAAGAAAGTGAAGAACTTAATTTTGAAAAGGCTGCCGAAATAAGAGACAGATTGTATGCAATACAATCAATGGGTGAAAAAGTTTCCGTAACTCAAATAGAGCTTGATGAAATAAATCAATATATTTCAAAAACAAATTCTTTACTGGAATTAAAACAGGTTTTAAAATTAAAACAGTTACCCAATGTAATTGAATGTTTTGATATATCAAACACTTCAGGTACTAACCCTGTTGCTTCAATGGTTCAATTTGTTAACGCTAAACCGAATAAAAACGGATACAGAAGGTTTAAAATAAAAACGGTTACGGGAATAAACGATTTTGCAATGATACATGAAGCGGTTTACAGAAGATATTCTTCAATATTGAGGAAAAATGAAAAATTTCCGGATTTGGTTGTCATAGACGGCGGGAAAGGTCAGCTTGCTTATGCAAAACAAGCTTTTAATGAGTTAGGGATACTTATTCCTTTAATTTCACTTGCAAAGCAAAATGAGGAAATCTTTTTGGTAGGTAAGGAAACACCTTTGGTTTTGGAAAGAAATAAATTATCGTTAAGGTTATTGCAACAAATAAGAGATGAAGCTCACAGGTTTGCTATTACATTTCACAAAAAATTA
>Ga0265301_10003088_pt1 | contig 18097 bp, 33 predicted proteins | sample AusTroGonzalo_MG_2_FD_193488 | JGI IMG/M metagenome (GOLD analysis project Ga0265301, IMG submission 193488) | Bovine rumen microbial communities from tropical cattle in Woodstock, Queensland, Australia - Gonzalo_04 | ecosystem: Host-associated > Mammals > Digestive system > Stomach > Rumen ... | reverse complement strand
ATTGGGGCAATTACGTCACCATGAGAAGATTTGGCATCATGCAGTTTGGTGAAGACAATTACTTCCCTATGCAAGTATATCGTGAGAACTTCGCTTCGCTTCCACAGGAGATTCCTCAACAGGCATCAATATTCAGACTCCTCAACATGGGATTTACCAAGTCCTTGAATGAGAGAGGCAACGGTGCTTTGGAGATCAATTCGATCTTTGATGTCTTTATCAGGCACTCATCCGAGATGGCGGCATATAATGCTTTCGCATTGCCGATTCTGGATGCATACAAGTGGTTGAGTTACAAGACGGATTCTCCTACGGATAAGATTTCCTTAAAGACAGTGATCAGACTTGCCTATGGTCAGGACGGACTTAACTTCATCATCAATCATCTTGAGGATCTGAACGGAACGAGCAATGCCATGACGAGTTTAGACTCCTTGATTGGCGGTTTGATCAGGAGATACAAGACAGCGGCTACGGCTGCAAACTTAAGAGTAGCGGTCATGCAGCCTACATCTTACCTTCGTGCCGTGAACGAGATCGATATAAAGTATCTCTCCAAAGCCATAAGGTTAGATCCCAAGAAGATCAAAGCCACAAGGGACGAGATGAACGAGAAATGTCCTCTCGCAATGAAGAAGAATGGACTCGGAGCATTCGATGTGAATGTCTCAAGGACAGTAGCAGAACAGGCTCTTCAGACCGAAGACGTTAAAAGCGTTAAGGGAACGTTCGAAAAGGCTATGAGCATTTCGATGATCGCAGCCGAAAAAGCTGATGAATTCACATGGGCAACACTGTATTATGCGGTTCAGCTTGAGACTAAAGACAAGCATCCCGAACTTCAGGGCGAAGCGTTTGACCAAATGGTAAATGACAGGTTCCGTGACATCTGCTACCGAACACAGGTGTTCGATTCCATCAATGCTCGGTCGAATCTCATGAGAAAGAAGGACAAAATGCATCAGATCCTTACGGCATTCGGCTCCGAGCCGACACTGTCCTACTCGATGCTTTCGAATAACGTCTTCCTGTTCAGCGTAGCTTCAAGGGACGGAAAGGTTCAGAGAGCATGGAATGAGTATGGAAAAAAGATCAAGCATTCCTTCGTGGCATTCATGTTAAGTGCCATAGCTGTGAGTGCGGTTGCGGCTGTTCCCGATTGGCTCCGTGACGATGAGGACGATAAGGATTTCATTCAGACGTACTTTAAGAACTTCGGAATGAATATTCTGGGAGAAGTCACAGGACTCTTGCCTTACATCCGGGATGTCGAAAGTGTAGTGATCGAAGGCTACGATCCTTCAAGACCTGACGAGGAGATCCTGAAAACCGCAAGACAGGCACGGAACGCTATGGCAAAAGCCATAGAAAACGGAGAGATCACTTACAGAACTGTATATCAGGCAGCCAAGTTATTCTCACAAAGCACAGGACTTCCTGTTGCAAACGTAATAAGAGATTTCAAGGCTATGTGGAATAAAACAGCCGGGGAGATCTTCGGAATGAAAATAAAATAAAATTTATCGGGGGAGTAGGTTAGAAATAGCCTACTCTTTTGTGTTATGATTCAAGAGCGAGGTGGAGCAATAGGAAGCTTGCTTGGCTCATGACCAAGAGGTTATAGGTTCGAATCCTATCCTCGCAATTTCTGAAAGGAGAAGTACATGGAAAGGATAGTTTACAAGATTGCTCTTGACGTTTCAAAGCCTGAATCCCAGAAACACTTAACAGGATTCTCGATTGGTGAAACCAGAGCGAGAAGACTTATCATATCTCTCATGAACGGACGTATCCCTGTTCAGTTTGATGGAACGGAGATAGTGTCAATGTATGTAACGAAACCTTCGGACACATCTCCGTCAATAGGTTTATGTTCACTTGATGGGAGCAACATCATCTATGATGTTTTGCAGTCCGATGTATCCGAAGACGGAGTGATCAAGTTTACCATCAAGGTTCAGCATAATGATGATGGCAATATTTCAATCCTCTATGCGGCACATTTCGATATTCAGGTCACAGATCCTGAATGTGATGACTCTCATGCTCCTGACGATCCGAATTATTCAATTTTGGAAGGCTTAATAGCACAAGTTGAAGAATACGAATATGACTCCGAGGCTTATGCCGTAGGAACGAGAGGCGGTGTTCCTGTCGAACCGGGTGATCCTACATATCATAACAGTGCGAAATGGTGGGCAGAAAATGTAGAACTTTTGGTTGAAGAACAGGTCCAAGAGGCTGAATCGTGGGCAGTAGGAACGAGAGGCGGTGTTCCTGTCGAGCCGGATGATCCGGCATACCACAATAACGCCAAATTCCACAAAGAACAGGCGGCAGCATCGGCTGTTTTGGCTGCAGCTTCCGAAAGCGCAGCAAGTGGTAGTGCGAGTGATGCTTTAAGATATAAAAATGCAGCTTCACAGAGTGCTACAGATGCAAGCGGATATGCATCGGCAGCGAGTGGTAGCGCAAATGATGCGCTCGGCTACAAAAATGATGCAAGCAATTCAGCCACATTAGCTGAAGGGTATAAAAACACAGCTTCGCAAAAGGCTACAGATGCAAGCGGATATGCTACAGCGGCAAACGGTAGCGCAAATGATGCGCTCGGATACAAAAATGATGCAAGCGGATATGCAACGGCAGCAAGTAATTCAGCAACGGCAGCAAGCGGTTCAGCCACCACTGCAAGTAATGAAGCACTTGTTTCAGAAGGCTATGCAAAAGGAACTCAAAATAATATTCCTGTAACCGAGGGTCCGTATTTTAACAACAGTAGTAAACATTTCCGTGACGAGTGCCAGAACATCGTAGCTGACCTGTTGTCACATTATGGTGTTACAGTAGCCGGGACACAGTTGGTATTTGGCTCTACATTCTCCGAGCACTTCACTGTGTCTGTTGTCGGGACACAGTTGGTAATACAGAATGTTTAAAGGAGGAAAAAAATGGCAAATATAGACAGAGTAAAATTGCCGGATAACAGCGAATATGATCTTCAGGTCAAGGTTAACGGTGCGACAAACGGCAATGTTGCGGTGATGGACTCAAACGGGAATGTTGTTGATGGTGGCAAGGCGTTAGGTGATCTCGCTGAACAGGATGAGGTCAATGCAATCTTTGAGGTGTACGGAAGCAAAAATCTACTTCCGAACGTGGGGACATCGTTTTCAAATAACGGAATCACTTTTATTGTAAATGCAGATGGAAGTGTTACGATAAGTGGCACCGCATCCGCTGATACTTTTTTCACTTTCTGCGGGCATCAGGAAAATTTGAGACTGCCGGAAAAAACTTATAAAGCTACAATGGACGGATCGAGCGCAAGCATCCCCATGTATGTAAACAAGTATAATGGGGCGACCTATATTTCGGGCTTTGGCTTCGTTACTGGCGACGAATTGACATTCAACGTTGATTATGATGGCTATGATAGGATTGAGAGCGGTTTCTATATTGCAAACGGAACTGCTATCCTAACACCCATCACAGTAAAGCCCATGATTCGTGACTCACGCATTGCTGACGACACCTATGTTCCCTACGCTATGACAAACAGGGAACTGACAAAAGGAAAGGTCAACACAGATGCAATCGCCCCCACAGAGGACGGAGCAACGGCAATTCAGGCATATGCAGCGGGTGAACACTTTATTAGGGGCGGCAAGTATTGCATGGCAATCGCAGCCATTTCAAGCGGTGCAACGTTCACGCTGAATACTAATTACAAAGTAACAAGTATAAGTGAAGGTTGGGAATACGAATCAACCGCAGACGTTGTTCCGGCAAGCGGTCTTTCGTTCACTGGCATTAATGCTTCTGACCATCTTAAAGTTATTCGTTTCAAAAACGGAGTAAAGATGTTGGAAGGCTTAATCAGCGTTGAAGATGCGACTCAAATAAGTGCAAGTAAATTATTTGATCTTCCTACGGGGTATCAGCCTATTGATGGGTTAGGCATATCGCTTTGGCTTACGATGATGCCATATGATTCAACAAAAAATTATAGTATTGTGACACTTGCCGGTAGTGGAAGCGCATTCCATTGGAATCCGATACCACAGAACAGTGTTTATGTGGTATCACCGTTAATTTTCTTATAAATCGAAAGGAGAATAAGATATGAAGTACGCAGTAATCGAGGTAACAAACGGAAATTTCAACATCAAGTCGGAGCATGGCGAGAACCTTCAGGCAGCGAAGGTGGCTTTTCACGACAGATGTAAGGCATTGTGGAATGATGCTCCTACAAAGACGGCAAAGGTTATGATCGTGGATGAACAGCTCGATTGTGTAGAAGGATATAGAGAGTATATCCGTCACGAAGCTACCACCAGCGAGGTATAAGCAGCATGAACGAACCCATAACCTTGGCACAGATGTGGCAAGTAATGCTTGCTCTTTGTGCTGCCACAGTAACGATTTCGGCAGCGGTCGGTGTGATCGTTAAGATCGTTAATAAAGCGAAGCAGCCGGAGCGCACTCAAAACGCAAGGATTGAAAAGCTTGAACTTTCCATTAAAGATATTAATGCAAGGCTTGAAAAAGGAGATCGGCACTTTGATGTCGATACAGAAAGAATGAACAAGCTTGAACAATCCATGAAGGACACCAACAAGGTGATCATCTCTTCTCTTCGTGCATTAACAGCCCATGCTCTGGACAGCACGAAAACACAAGATCTTATCAATGCCGAAAGAGATCTGAATGATTACCTTGTTGAGAAACTTTGAGAAAGGAGATAAGCATGATAACAGATGAAAAAGTAGTTGAGCCTATGAAACTCCGGGGTTTATCGACCGATACAAAACCCACAACCATAGGAGATATGGTTGGGAATTACGATTTAACGGCACTCCCGAACGGATCAGAGTTTTTAGAGATCGATACTCACACAGTATTCTACTATGATGCGGACGGAAAGGCTTGGAACTGATACACAGATTAAGGAGAATGATATGCGACACGATAAAGCAACCATGAATTACCAGAGGAAGGCACTCGCAGTGATCGGTATTCTTTTACCGATACTTGCTCCACTCATGGGATTCATAGCATATGATAAAAATGGTCCTGAATTTTGGTATTCGATCTCGGCTACGTTCTACGCAACGAGCAACATTCTCATGATCGGAACGCTTGCTATCTTTGCATATTTCCTTTATACATACAAAGGATATGATATCGGAGATAACGCAACGTGTACGTTTTCTGCTACAATGGCGGTTATGATACTTGTGTTTCCCTGTCAGACGATGGCAAGCGGAGATACAACAGGATTACTTAATCTCCCGACAGGGATAAGTCACATAATGCATTGCATTGCAGCCATGTGTTTGTTTGGCTCCTTCGCATATATGATCGGATTCCGTTTTACAAAAACTGACTGCATAACAAGAAATCGTGAGAAGGTTGTCCGGGATTGGATCTACACTTTATGCTCTGATATTATCATCACGTTTATGGTTATTCAGGTGCTGACTTCTGTAGCCGGGATAGGATGGATGACCATTGTTAACGAGGCTATAATGCTCTGGGCATTCTCATTTGCGTGGGCGGTTAAGGCTGATTGTTTCAAAAAATTTATCGATAAAAACTAAAGAAAGTAGGCTTGCACATGGATTTCCCAAATGTCTCTCGTTCGCTACTGTCCCTACTCATTGATGAGTGGATACTCTCGGAACGTAACCGAAAGATTTTAAAAAGGAGATTCCTTGATGGTATACGATTAGAGCCTTTAGCAGAAGAATTCAATCTCTCGGTTCGACAGATACGAAAGATCGTTGCCGAAGGTAGGGCGGTGCTAAAGACTCATTTACTTGACGAGTGAAGGCTCGTCTTTTTTGTTCCTCAAAATGAGAATTAAAATGCCTGTGTGGTTCCTTCAGTTTTGATCTTGAATGGATATAATAAGGCTCATGGCTTACTTAAATTATAATCCAAATCCAAAAGGGAATAATGTAGGAGACTGTGTGGTCAGAGCATTAACGTTGGCACTTAACATTAATTGGCAAGATGCCTATGTTAAGCTTGCTTTGCGTGGTCTTGAAATGTACGATATGCCTTCCGCAAACAGTGTATGGGGATCTCTGCTCCTGAAACACGGATATAAGAGATATATCCTTCCGAACGAATGCCCGGAATGTTATTCCGTAAGAGAGTTTGTTTCGGATCATCCCGAAGGTATGTATGTCATAGCAACAGGAACTCACGTCATAACGGCTATAAACGGAGACTATTATGACTCTTGGGATTCTGGAGATGAAGTGCCGATCTATTTCTTCAAGAAGGAGAATAAAGATGAATAGTCCTTATATGCCGATAAGCTATCAGCCGTTTCAGATGAGTCAGCAACAGGTTCCACAGTATCCCAACATTCAGCAATTCCAAGAGAGACAACAGAATAATCAGAACTCAATCATATGGGTTCAGGGCGAAGCCGGAGCGAAGAGTTTTCTTGTAGGTCCTAATCAGACAGTACAGCTTTGGGACTCCGAAGCACAGACTATATATTTAAAATCTGCGGATGCATCCGGGATGCCGAGCCTTAAGATCCTCGATTATACGATAAGAGATGAAAAGACTCCTTCCAAAAACGCACAGAATAGGTCAGATTTCGATTCTTTTGTCACGAAGGATGAATTTCACTCCTTCGAAGAAAAGATTCAAAGGAAGATAGAAAAATTGATGAAAGAGGACACAGATGAGTAATCCCTTATATAGTCAGATGATGAGTCAGGCTCCACAGTCAAATATGATCGAGCAGATCCAGAAGTTAAAACAGACTTACAGAGATCCGAATCAGGTCATTCAGCAGATGCTTAATTCCGGGAAGGTCACACAGGCTCAATACAATGCAGCCGTTCAAAAGGCACAGGGGATCATGAGGATGATGGGCATTAAATAATCAAATATTACCATCATCTCAAAACCAATAACGTGCATAGATGGTTTTATAAAATAAAAAAACAGGCAAAATCGTGCCTATGTCTGCATGATAATGTAAGAAATGGTTTTAAGGCAAGTGCGCATAGCCTTGAAATATAACTCAAATAGTAATATTTGAGAAACTAAAACCATCGAATTCGGTGGTTTTAAAACCGACTGCTCAAAGTTGAGCAGTCGCTAACCTTCAATAGTTAAAGGAGAATAATCATGGTAACAGAAGAAAACGGAAACGGATTCTATATGCCTGTTGCTCCGGCATACGGCGGCAACAATGGTATGGGATTCGGTGGTGATTCATGGGCGTGGATCATCCTTCTTTTACTCCTTGGATGGGGTAATAACGGATTCGGTGGTCAGAATGGACAGGGCGGTCTTTATCCTTGGATGAATCAGGCTAACCTTACATCCGAAGGCTTCCAGAATCAGCTTATGAACGATAACATCACATCGATCCGTGACGGAGTGCATGGAATCTCAACGCAGCTTTGCAACGGCTTTGCAGACCTTGAGCAGAGTGCGAACGCAAGACAGATGGCAAATATGCAGACTGCATTTGCCGGACAGACTGCAATGAATCAGGGATTCAATTCCGTTCAGAGTCAGCTTGCACAGTGCTGCTGCGACAACAGAATGGCTACGGCTGATCTCAAGTACACAGTAGCTACGGAAAACTGTGCGGATCGTGCAGCTTTGGCTGACAGCATCCGTGATGTGATCGCAAACCAGACTGCAAACACACAGAGAATCCTTGATCAGCTTTGCAATGATAAGATCGATGCGAAGAACGAGAAGATAGCTGAACTTCAGAATCAGCTTAACATGGCTACACTCCGTGAGTCACAGACACAGCAGAACGCATTCATTGCACAGGGACTGAACAATGAAGTAGATCAGCTTTACAACAGGCTCTCTAACTGTCCTGTTCCTACCACTCCTGTGTACGGACGTACTCCCATCTTCACTTGCAACAACGGATGCGGATGCGGATGCAATAATTAGGGGGTAGATCATGGCGGCAGAATATTTAGCTAATGCGGTACAGAACGTAAACGTTAATGCTCCTGTCCTCTTTACGGCTTCTATCCCTTGTAATCGTGGTAACGTATATCACGAAGATGAAACCGGGGTTTTTATTCTCCGTGGAATCACTAACCAATGCTTTGCGACATATCAGGTGACATTCAATGGTAACATTGCCATTCCCACAGGCGGTACAGTAGGTCCTATCGCTATTTCAATAGCGGTTAACGGAGAGCCGAGAGTAACGTCCAGAGCAATTTTTGTTCCGGCAGCCGTAGATACATATGGTAATGTTACAAGCACAGCTATCATCAAAGTGCCGAGAGGATGCTGTTTCTCACTTTCCGTGGAATATGTTCCCGGTAGTGACGATCCGACAGATACTCCCACTCCTGTGATAGAAGTGCAGAATGCCAACCTTGTGATAAGCCGTTTGGCATAGAAGGGAGAATAAAATGTACGAAGTATTGGAAGAATTATGTGAAACCCTGTCTGAAGAACTCCGTGAAATCGCAGATAAGGTCCGCAACGGAAAGATGTCTTCCGGGGATCTGGAGCACATCGATAAGCTGTCTCACGCTCTTAAAAGCGTTACCATCTTAAAAGAGATGGAAGATGGCAAAGGCAGCTACGATTACAGAAGCTACGAAGGCAACAGTGGTCGGAGAAGCTATGACAACATGAGCAGAAGATCCTACAGGAGAAGGGACTCTATGGGACGTTATTCCAGAGACAACGAAGAGCTTATGAGTGATCTTCGTGATCTCGCTGATAAGGCTCCTGATCCGCAGACCAAAGCAGAGATCGAGAAATTCATGAGGACCATGGGTGGTTGACAAAACTTAAAATCGGTGCTAATATGCCCGACCGAAGAGGAGACAACGTGAGGAGACTTGCGTTGTCTTTTTTTGATTGAAAGGAAGGTCATATGAAAAAGTACAGGAATCTCACAAAAGCAGATAGAATAAAGATTGAAACAATGCTCAATTCCGGGCATAAGGTCAAAGAGATAGCCGAGTATCTTCATGTTCATGAATGCACCATATACCGAGAAAGGAAGAGAGGAGCATTCGTTAAGAGAAATTCGGATTGGACGGAGTCCGTAAGCTATAGCTGTGAAATTGCACAACAGAAACATGAATGGGCAGAGTCAGCCTGTGGCAGAACCATCAAGATAGGATTCGACAAAGAGTATGCCGAATTTCTTGAGGATCTGATTGTGAATCACAAGTTTTCTCCCAAGGCTGCGCTTATGGAAGCCAAGAGACAGGGATTCAAAACCACCATCTGTGCCAATACGCTTTATAGCTATATTGATAAGGGCATATTCTTAAAACTCACAAACAAGTATCTCCCGGTCAAAGGTAAAAGAGTGAAACACAACAACAGAGTCACTGTTCAGAAGAGAGCGAATGCCGGAGTAAGTATTGAGCATCGTCCTGAAGAGATCGGAAAGAGGACATCATTTGGGCATTGGGAGATGGACACAGTAAAAGGCAAACGTGGAGTGACCAAGTCCTGTCTTCTTGTACTGACCGAAAGGCTTACAAGAGATGAGATCATTGCCAAGATGCCCGATCAGACATCTCAAAGTGTAGTGGATGTTCTGGACAGGCTTGAACGCAAGTGGGGAGATATGTTCTACAAAGTTTTCAAATCCATCACAGTAGACAATGGTTCCGAATTTGCCGATTGCATTGGGATTCAAAGATCCGTCCGAAAAGAAGGGAACAGGACGTTTCTCTTTTATTGCCATCCATACTCTTCATATGAACGTGGCTCAAATGAGAATCAGAACAAGCTTGTCAGAAGGCACATACCGAAGGGAGAGGACATAGATCCCAGAACCGAGGAAGAGGTAGCGTACATAGAGGATTGGATCAACCATTATCCGAGGTATTTATTTAACGGACAAACGGCAGCGGAACGCTTTAAAATCGAACTTGAAAAAATCGCATAAAAATATTTAAAAATCTTGTGCAGAAATTATTGACATCTGGGTTGCTATGGTATAACATTGAGTGCAAGAAAAAGAAATTGATCTTGCACTTGAACTTAAGAAAGATATTTCAGAGTGTCACAAGATTAATTTCTTGTGGCACTTTTTTGTTTGGAGATTTATGGCAAAGAGCATTCTTACAAAGGATATGAGCAGATGCGTTATCTGCGGAAGACCAAAAGAAGCCGTACATCATGTTTTCGGTGGTCCCAACAGGAAAAATTCCGAGAAATATGGACTCAAGATTCCTTTGTGTAATTCATGCCACAATATGTCTCCTGAATCAATCCACTTTAACAGGGAATTGGATCTCACGATCAAACGGAAGGCACAGAAAATTTTTGAAAGCAAATACTCGCATGAGTTGTTCATGGAAGTATTTGGAAAAAACTATTTGTAAGGAGTAAGGATGAAGAAACTTAAATACGAAGACAGGGTACAGATCGAGAAGCTACTCAAATCCGGGATGAACGGAATGAATATAGCAAAGATTATCGGTGTTCACTATGTAACCATCTATCGTGAATTGGATCGTTGCGGTAGTGACAGAAGTCAGTACACGGCTGATAAAGCACAGCAGACAGTATAAAAAATGAGCCGATAGGGAGTCGGCTCTGGGGTTTGGGATTAAATGAAAATGTTATGTGAGGTATATTCCACATTTCTATTTAAACATAAGTGGCATTCAGATTCAAGGGTGCTGCTTTAAATAATTCAATATTTAGAGGAAGGAGCAATTATGGAGAGATTAATCGATATCCAGAAGATGGTTGAAGGGATCTTAATCAACCATCCCAAAACGAGAGATTCGGATGATGCACTTTATTTTCAGATTGTAGCAAATGTAAGTCCCGATCTTTCAGCAAAGGAAGTTTTTCTTAACCGGGAATCACATGGCTTGCCGCCTTATGAGACAGTAAGGAGAGCGAGACAGAAGCTTCAGGCAGAACGTCCTGAACTTCGTGGAACCTTGAGGACACAGATTCACAGGAAGGAGAAAGAGGAGAGATTCCTCGCATACGCAAATGCCTGATAAAAGAATGATCTCCAGAAAATTAATAACGGATGATCCTTTTCTCGATATGCCGTTTTCGGCAAGGGCATTGTATTTTACCTTCGTAGCCTGTGCGGATGATGACGGATTCGTAAATGGTCCGAGATCCATCATAAGGCAGATCGGAGCAGCACAGGCTGACATGGATACGCTTGTTAGTAATCATTATTTAATCCTCTTTAATAGTGGTGTGGTAGTGATCCGGCATTGGAGAATGCAGAACTCGATTCCGAAGGATCGCTACCATCCCACATTATTTCAGGACGAGATGAAGCAGCTTATGGTGGATAAGAACGGAGTCTACTTCGAAAAGCCTTTAGATAAGCCTGTTTCAGAGGATGATAACAATCTGTATACAGAATGTATACAAGATGATAACAAAACGTATACCGAAGATAAGTTAAGTAAAGATAGGTTAAGTGAAGATAAGTTAGGTGAAGTAAATATTAACACTGTTTTAAATCCATCAGTGTATGATTGTTTCCCTTCAGACAGTGTAGAGTTAAACAAGGAGTTATCCACACTGTACACAAAACCTATTCCGATCCGAAGAGAAGGATACACATGAAGGGAGAACACGAATGTATTCGTTTTTTGACTCTAAAGCCACTTGTCCCTTCTATCGGGGCATAGAACCATTGAGGATCAAGTGTGAAGGATGCTTTAAAGAAACTTTAACGGCACTTATTTTCAAAAATAACGAAGATAGAAAAACAGTGCTTGAAAAACATTGTTGCAATGACTATGAACATTGTCCTTTGTACAGTGTGGTAAGCAGAAAGTATGAAACATGAAACATTTAGGTGATGTAACAAAAGTTAACGGAAGAAAGATACAGCCTGTGGATGTGATCAGTTTTGGGAGTCCCTGTCAGGACTTATCCGTTGCCGGACTTCGCAAAGGCTTGTCAGGAAGCCGAAGCGGATTGTTCCATGAATCCATAAGAATTATCAAGGAGATGCGTGATGAAACAGGACGATCAGATACCGGGGCAGATGAACATATTCGATTTCCTCGATATGCCATCTTCGAAAACGTCCAAGGAGCCTTATCAAGCAACAACGGAGCCGATTTCAGAGTGGTACTTGAAGAAATGTGCCGGATCAAAGACCAAGATGCCCATGTTCCTGAACTTGGGGGGCGAAAGTGGTCACAGTGCGGATGCATCATTGGCAATGGGTATTCCTTGGCTTGGAGACTCCACAATGCAGAGCATTTCGGGGTTCCACAACGAAGACGAAGATTATGTGTACTCATTGATCTCGATGGATACACAGCAGCCGAATTGGTTTTTGAACTGCGGAGAAAAACCGATAATTCCGAAACCATCAAAACTGTCAGAGATCTTGGACTTAAATTGCGATCTGGAGAAGTACAAGCTATCTCCGAAAGCTTGCCAAGGAATCTTGAACAGGGCGAGGAAGAGGAACAAGAAACTCCCAGAGATATTAGAGTATGCGCTGATCAAACAATCAAGCGAGGGGGGGGCAGTAAGCTTCCAAGAGCGAAGCGGTAAACCCGGTGGTGGCAAAGGAATCTTAATCCAGAACGAACACACAGGAACGCTCTCCACTCTCAATAATCAATCGGTGGTTTATGGAATCTCACCATACGCAAGTAACGCAATGTTATCCAAAAATCCCAACAGTGGGAAATATGAGGCTGACACGGCAAGGACACTTGATCTTAATGGTGGTAATCCGGCTTGTAACCAAGGCGGTATGGCAATTGTTCAGAAACTGTATACGATCGGTCATGATGAAAGGTCCGCAAGATATACAGACGATGAAATAACAGATCCTCTGACATCGAGTGATTTTAAAGATCCGATAAAAGTCTGCTACGGACTTGACAGAGCATCCTTTAACCAAGGACAGAACGCACAGTTTGACTTCTCGATTGAAGAAGAGAAGGCTCAAACATTAGTTGCGAAAGGTCCGGGGGGGGGTATCAGTAATACAGTTGGAGCATTGTGTGCCAGAGACTACAAAGGAGTAGGTAACCAATATGTCGATGAAGGAAAAGTCATCGTCCAAGTTTTGGATATTGGAGAATCATCCGAATGACTCAAGAGTAAAGATTAAGACCGATGGCATATTCCAGACCTTGTCCTCTCGGATGGGAACAGGGGGGGTAATGTGCCGATGGTCATGGAGATGGACATGGAATTAAAAACAGTTGTAAGAAGACTTACTCCGTTGGAATGTGAACGTCTTCAGGGATTCCCGGACGGATGGACGGATATAGGAGATTGGAGAGACTCAAAAGGAAAGCTGCATAAAGGCTCCTCTGACGGTCCTCGCTACAAGGCACTCGGTAACAGTATAGCGTTGCCGTGGTGGACAGACCTTTTTAAAAACATAGCAAAGCAATATGACAGACCTTTTACTTTAGGGAGTCTGTTTGATGGTATAGGTGGTTTCCCTTTATGCGCACAACGTGCCGGGGGAATACCGATTTGGGCATCGGAGATCGAAGAGTTTCCGATAGCGGTAACAAAGTTGAGGTTTCCGGAATGAAAAACGATCCGAATCAGCTAACGATATTTGACATTCCTGTTCTTTTTACATTTGACAGATTCAAAGAAAGCTATTGCAGACATATGCAAGCATACATCAAGTTTGAAGAAGACGGTCCGGCGGTAGCAGCTTGCAGTTTTAAGGACGGAAAGAAGGCACAGTGTTGGAATGATTGGCAACCATGCAATTATGAAAATTGTCCATTCTTTCATATGCCGGAGAATGAAAAGAAGCTTGATGACGTTGTTCAGAGGTTGGGGTAAGGAGAAGATATGGTACACATGAAACATTGTCCCCATGTTCAGGAAGGGAACAGAACCACATTATTTTTTAAAAACGGAGAACCGCAGAAATACTGTGAAGGGTGGATGGATTTCAAAGGAAAAATATTGGATGTCTGCTCCAGATGTCCTGAATATTACAAAGGCAAGATAGCAAGGGATGATTTTCTTAAAGCCACGGAACCGTATCATGCGGTAGTCGATGGTGAGGAACTTCATTGCGAAGAATGCACAAATTGGATCAACGGACAGTGCTTCAGATATCGTACCAAAGATCCCAAACGTAAATGTATGTGTGCCGATGAGAATTTCACGGCTTATAAGAGGAAAAAAACATGATGAATTATGTTGCAAAATTTGCATCAACAGTGGAAGAAACCACAGAAGACTTCATTTTTACAAGCATTCAAAAGTATGCCGAAGAGACAAAAATATTAGGACAAAGGTTTATTCCAAAGATTGTAATCAAACGTGCTTTGGAATGCTATGCCGTTGATCACAAGAACGAGTTTGACTTTCTGATGGAAAAATCAATGAGAGAAAGGGTGGCATGGGATGAACAAAATTAAGCTTAAACCTTGTCCCTTCTGCGGCAAAACACCAAAGATATGCGGAGTGGAAGTCAGAGAGTATTCCGGGGAGAATAGTCTTGAAAACTATACTGACGAGAATGGATGGTCTTTAAAAACAACACAAGGGTTTTGGGTTCAGCCTCTTTGCAAGTTTGGATGCGTTCTCGGAATTGCATACGCTAAAGCTTATGGTGTTGTGGGTGGAGAGAAATATGCATCTCCTGAAGCTGCAGCTTACGCTTGGAATAAAAGGACGAAGGTATGAATGTGGATAAGATAGTGAGAGACCTTGAAGAAATAATCAAATGTTCTTCGGTTGGAGCAATTGACAAACATTATGGTGAATCTGTCAGCAAAGCATTATCAGCCTTTAATGCAATCAGAGAATTACTGAAGGTTCAGTGGGAATCCGAGCATAACTACACAAGAAGCTTTGTTAAAGAGGCAGATGAGATCCTTTCTGAATTTCATCTGACCGAAGATGAAGTAACAGAACTTGCTTCAAGCCATAAAGAATCAGATCGGAAAATATGCCGCAATTGTAACCATCTCTCCGATGAACAGACAGTGATCGGAAGAAAATGCATTTGTCCGTATAAGAAGTATCATTCAGAAACAGCCATGTGGCATCAAAAGAGTTGTCCGGCTTGTAAACATTTCAAGAGGAGAGAATAATGGAAAACTATTTCAAACTTAAGATGATCTCCGAATACATAATCCCCATAGCTTTCGTTTTACTGTTTCTGCTCCTGTTGATTGGTTTAGTCATAGCAGAAACCTTTTCAGAGAGATGGGAGAAGCGTGAAAGGAAGATCAACGAGAAGCTTCAGAAAAAGTATGAGGAAAGAGAAAATGAAGAAATGCACTGACTGTATATTGGATCTGACGGATGCCTGTCCGAGAGGTTCTGGAAGGGCGGTAGATGATAGCATCTGTTCCTGTTTTCTTGAAGACGTAGATTTGAAGGTAAAGGTCACTAACGGAGATATGTTTAAAGGCACGTTTCCCGGAGCAATCGTGATCGGATGGAAAGACGGAAAAGTAGAAGTTATTTTCCGTGATGGTGGAGACATCTTCTTTGACAAAAAATGGTGGAACGCACCGTACAAGAGAGAGGTGGAGAATGACAGGAGATGAAGCAAAAAAATGGTTAAATAAACTTCTCGCAAGGGCAGACATCACCGATGAATACGGCGACATGGAAGATATGCAACCGTATGAAGAAGCCGTTAATATGGCAATCAAAGACATAGAGACGGTAGAGGAATTTGAAAAAGCACAGATAATCACGGGTGGTCGGCTTAATGGAAGAACTTATGCCTACAAATGTGGATTAGAAGATGGGAAACGCAAAGCATTACAGCAAGAGCCAAAGACGGGGCGGTGGATTGAACGTATAAAGCGAGACGATTGGGACGATTATGAAGAAGTGTGGTATGAGTGTGACCAATGCCATGTTAATTCAGACGGAACATTTAATTACTGCTCTAACTGCGGTGCAAAGATGGAGAAGGAGTAGACATGACAAACGAAGAAGCTTGGTATAACGTCAAACAGGGGAGATCAATTCCGCACAAAAAGGAAACACTTGCGAAGATTCGTGAGTTGATTGAGCAGAAGCCTTGTGAGGATGCGATAAGCAGACAGGCGGTGCTTGATGCAATTTATGATGCTGATTGTGGATATGACCGCAATTTTGAACTTGACCACGGAATGTGCAATAAGGCTGATTTAGCAAAGAATGTTGAAAATCTTCCTCCCGTTCAGCCCAAAGCAAAGACAGGGAAGTGGATCGATAAAATGTACGATTTTAAGTATTGTTCGGCAGAATGTGATAAATGCCATCAGAGAGCATTAGGTTCTGGCTCTGATAATGGTTGGGGCTACGATTATGCATTTCCTGACTACTGCCCTAACTGCGGAGCAAAGATGGAAGGGGTGGTGGAATGACAAGAGAAGAAGCGTTCAACAAACTGGCACAAGGTCACGAACTTGATGATGAATGTAAAAGGATAATCGCAAACGAATGGGGATTTTATAAGCCTTGCGAAGATGCGGTAAGCAGACAGGCGGTTAAAGATGCAGTAAATCCTAAAGTGAGAAATGGGTATGAATTAGGGTGGAATGATGCACTTTTAGAAATTTATCACAACGCTCCTTCTGTTCAGCCGAAGGTTCTGCCGATAGCGGAAATTAGGTTTGATGACGATAAGCTGCATGAAATTGTTGCTGAAGCCGTTAAAAATATTGAGATCAAGTATGAGTGGATTCCCATAAAGACAAGACCACTGACCGAAAAAGAAAAAGCGGAAATGGATACAGAAGCTCCTTATATGTACGATTGTCCATTGCCGGATGATGGCGAAGAGGTTGAAATAACAACGCATTTGGGTGATGTCACAATGGATATCTTTTGCAGAGATCCGGAAGGTTGCTACTTTGAAAATTACTGTGATGATGGCGATGTACTTGCGTGGAGACATAAACCAGAGCCGTACAAGGCAGAAAGTGAGGAAAAACATGATGAATGAGTTACCATTTTTATTATTGTGCTTTTGCTTCTTTTTGCTTGGGATAAAAGTTCATAAAGACTGGGTTGACACAAAGGAGAAACACAAAAAGGAGGGCAAGGAATGATCGTAAACATCTGTGGAATACCACACAAAGTAGTTGAATGTGAGGATAACTTCAACGTTGATTTACATTTCGGGCAGATAGACTACAAGAATTGTGAGATCAGGATTAACAAGGACATGGTGGCTGCAAGCAAAGGAGAAACAATCTGCCACGAAATGATACACGGGATCTTTGTCCATCTGGGCTATAATGACTTGGCAAATAATGAGCAGCTTGTTCAGGCTCTTGGTAATGCAATTTACCAGAGTTTTGAAATCAAGGAATAAAGCGAGGATAGCACGGAGGAATGAAACAATGTACGAACACTATTGTCCTGTATGTGGAGAACAATTGAGATTTGAACTTGGGTACTCTTGCGGATCACCTGTGGCACATTGGTTTTGTAACAGATGTAACTATGAAAGTTGGAACGAACTGATCACAGTAACAACAAATACTCCCATAAATTTCAATGACAGTAGAACACCAATCGAAAAAGCATGAGGAAGAAAAAGGAGAACACAAAATGAAGAAATTATTTGTATCTGTTCCCATGAAGGGAAGAACAGAAGAAGAAATTAAGAAGAGCATCCAGAAGATGAAGAAGATTGCAGAGGCATTTGAAGGCGAGGAGTTAGAACTTATTGATTCCTATGTTGGAGATAAGCCGCCTGTGGATGTATCCGAGAGTGTATGGTACTTGGGAAGAAGCATCGAGAAACTTTCGGAAGCAGATGTCTTTATCGGTATAAAAGACGATTGGGATTTTGACGGATGTTTTACAGAAAGGACAGTAGCCGAGAGATACGGCATTAAGGTTTACGGAGTGGATGCCTTTTGTGCAATCGAGAACTTCAGGGAATATTACAACAAACTGTTCCCAGACAGAGCAACAACATCGAATCCGAGGATGATCTGATGAAGCTGCCTATAATATTAGGCAAGGATTCCAAGAAAGGGATGAACGAGGATGATTGAATTAGCACTGTTTTTTATCGTAATGATCATAATCCCAAGCATATTCAGGGAGAGAGGAACAGAGGATGAATGCGAGACAGAAAGCGAAAAAGTACAAACAAGAGATT
>Ga0265301_10003087_pt1 | contig 18098 bp, 13 predicted proteins | sample AusTroGonzalo_MG_2_FD_193488 | JGI IMG/M metagenome (GOLD analysis project Ga0265301, IMG submission 193488) | Bovine rumen microbial communities from tropical cattle in Woodstock, Queensland, Australia - Gonzalo_04 | ecosystem: Host-associated > Mammals > Digestive system > Stomach > Rumen ... | reverse complement strand
CTGCTATATTGATGAGACATCGGTTCAAGAACAAGACCTTCAGCACGTTTCGCTATACCCCAATCCTGCTAAAGAGACTATGCTGATTGAAGGCGCTAAGGTTGCCGAAGTGCAGGTCTACAACGCCCTCGGGCAGTTGGTGAAAACTGTGCGCCATGCGAATGAAATCCCCGTTACGGACTTGCCGCAAGGCGTTTACCTGCTGCGCATTACGGATGCGGAAGAAAAAGTTTACACGAATAAGATAACGATACAATGAAAATAACAAGACTTCACACCTTGGTGGCGGTGCTGCTGATGGCGGGAATCGGGATGGCTCATGGTCAGAATATGACCGAAATCCATTATTACAGCGAGGTTTTCCACGGGCCTAACATGGTATGCCAAGCCAAAGACGGTAACATCATTGTGGAATGTAGCATTACGCAGGGCAACGAAGCGATAGGTTCCAAATTGCTGAAGTTTGACAGGCAGGGCAATTGCTTGGATTCACTGTATGTTGACGATGAAGCCAAGGTGAAATCGAATGTCTTTGCAAATCCATTGGGCGAAGGTGATGTGTTGGCTACTTTAAGGTGTTCCGATAACAATGTGTCGGTCAGGATTCGGCATTTGGATGAACATCTGACCATTACCGAACAGGCCGATGTGCTGCTGCCTGTGCAATGGTCTGGATTGTATGCCGAGCGTTTCTTTGTGGATGGTAACAACCGTCTCATCATGGCAATCAACGACTCTCAACGTCAGAACTACCGATTGGCACGCATCAGTTTGGATGGCGAGCTGTTGGATTGCGTTGAGGCTACACGGTTCGAGCAGCTTAGGGTTACATTTGCAGGGTCTCCTTTCTTCCAATACTCAGAGTCGCCGCTCGAATACGGTTTTGTGGCAATACCCACCCAAGGAAACAACACTTCGCCGCATCTCTTCATCCTTGATTCATCGTTCAATGTGACCGCTGAGGGATCTATCGCTACCATCAACGGAGCGAATGTCAATTACAGCAACATGCAGGCCGTTGCACGGCTCAACGATAACGAATGGCTGTATTCGTGCCGGATGGGCTTGCAGAGCGACGGCGAGTTTTGGAACCAGTTGACCAAGTTCGACAACCAAATGCAATACCAAGCTGACTTCCAAGTGCATAACGAAGGAACCCAAGGCAACACCACTTGTTATCCCATTCCCGAAAGCAGTGTAAAAGTAACGGGAAACGGCACCATTTATCATGTTTGCATGGATTATCTCATGCTATTTCCAGGATACTTGAACATCACTTGCCTTAATTCAGACCTATCGATGCGATGGCAACGCCGCTATCCCGAGGAGCCAGGATTCCCCTTTGGGACAAACATGTGTGTTCTTGATGACGGTACAGCGGTGGTATGTGGTTATTCAACTGATAACAATGTTTACGATATGTTTTTGCTTCTATTTGAAAATGAAGGGGAAAGCATAGCGGAAACAGAGCCATTGAGAAGACAGGTGGAGGCCTATCCTAATCCTGGCGGCAACACCCTCAATATCCTCACGGCCTTGCAGAACGCCAGTTTGGAAGTATATGACACCAACGGAAGACTTATCCACAGCCAAGCCATCACGGAGAATGTGACGGGGATTGATGCTGGAGGATGGACTGAAGGAGTTTATGTTTGGAAGGTGTATGTGGGCACTTTGACAGGCTCAGTGACCGAAGCGGAAAGTGGGAAGTGGATTAAGGAGTAAGTTTTTTATTTCGTTATGCGTGCTAACGTGCTATCGGGATTACGATGGAAGTTGATAAAAGGAAGTATTAATCATTAAATAATTGAACTATGAAAAGAAAGGTATTATTAAAACCAATGAAAAGGTATCTCAAAAATCCAGAAATGTTACGTCACGTCTGATGTAAAGGCACATCACGTCTGATATAACCTTACGTCACATCTGATGTAACCTTACGTCACATCTGATGTAAGCTTACATCAAGTCTGATGTAAGGTTACATGACACACTGATGTAAGCTTACATGACGAGGTGACAAATACATACTGATAATCAACTAATTACAAAACCAATTAAAAAGTAGAATTTATGGCAAACTACAGAAAGCGTTATTCGCACCTTACTGGCAAATGGACCCCAGTGGCCGCAGTCAACAAAACGCTCAGCACCAGGAAGATAGCCGAGCGCATCGAAAAAGAAAGCACCGTGTCGGTCGCCGACATCATGGCGGTGCTCTACGCCCTGCCGCACGTGCTGCGCGACGAGATGGCTAACGGCAATGCCGTGAAGCTGGATGGCATCGGCAGCTTCGCCCTCACGGTGCAGTGCCACAAGACGGGCGTCGACTCCGCCGAAAAGGTGGATCCCTACAAGCAGATTACCAACATCAAGGTGCAGTTCCGCCCCGAGAAGGAGACCATCCTGGTGGCTGGCGAGAAGAAGATGCAGACCACACTGGTGGCCAACGACATCACTTGGGTCGAGCTTCAGGAGAAGAAAGGCACCAAGAACGCCGAGGGCGGCTCTTCGTCAGGCTCAGGCACTGGCGGTGAAACCCCCGGCGGCAACACCGGCGGTAACACCGGCGGCGGTGGCGGCGGTGGCAACAACGGCAACGAAGGCCCTGAGACCGAATAATCAGAAAGGCTTTAAAACCGAAAAAGCCGCTCCAGTCGGGGCGGCTTTTTTTTGGTTCGTCAGTGCGGTCGGGATTACCTCTGGCCGGAGGCTCCAATCAAGTTCGTCAAGTCGATAAACTCCTGTACCGTGAGCTGCTCGGGGCGTTGGTTGAAGACCTCGTTGTCGATGATGTCGGGGCTGAGCAGGGGGCGCAGCGAGTTGCGCATCGTCTTGCGGCGCTGGTTGAAGGCCTGCTTGACGATGCTCACAAACAGCTTCTCGTCGCAGTCCAGGTCGGTGACGGCGTTGCGCCGCATCTTGATGACCGCCGACTTCACCTTCGGCGGCGGGTTGAAGACGTTCTCGTTGACGGTAAAGAGGTAGTCGATGTCGTACCAGGCCTGCATCAGCACGCTCAGGATGCCGTAGGTCTTGTTGCCTGCGTTGGCCGCCATGCGCTCGGCCATCTCCTTCTGCACCATGCCCACCACCTCGACCACCTGCTCCTTGTATTTCAGCACCTGGAAGAAGATTTGGCTGCTGATGTTGTAGGGGAAGTTGCCGATGATGGCCATGTTGCGCTGCGCGAACTGGCTGAGGTCGGCGCGGAGGAAGTCGCCCTCGATGAGCCGCTCGCCCAGCATGGGGAAGTGCTTCTGCAGGTAGGCGATCGACTCCTTGTCAATCTCGATGACGTGAAACTTGTCGAGGATGTCGGTCACCATGTATTGGGTCAGCACGCCCGTGCCGGCACCCACCTCGACGACGCTCTCCACGTCGGGCGACAGCTGCTCCACGATGCGCCGCGCGATATTCTGGTCCATCAAAAAATGCTGCCCTAAGGCTTTTTTGGGTCTAACGTCACTGTACATATTATTCACGATTCGTTCTTGTCGTCGCTTTGCGTCACTGCGAGGCACGAAGCAGTCCAGACGACTGGTTTTTTGGATTGCTTCACTTCGTTCGCAATGACGCGAAGCGTGTCAAACTCTAAACTATCAACTCTAAACTATCAACTCTAAACTATCAACTCTAAACTATTAACTTTCAACTTACAACTTCCTATAGTTCTTCTTCGCCCTAGCAGTGTATATGCTGGTCGGGTATTCATCAATCAGTTTCTCATAGTGCATCCGTGCTGCTTCTTTGTCGTTCAGCTCGTTGTGTTCGAGCAGGGCGGCGTGCATCAGGGCGGCGTCGGCCATATAGCTTCCGGGGTAGTGCTCCACGATTTGCAGCAGCAGCTGCTCGGCGTCGGCGTGTTGCTTTCGGCGTTCCATGATTTCCCCCTTGCGGAACAGGGCGTGGGCCTTGCTGACCTCGTTGCCCGTGGCGATGATGTCGTCCAACAGGATGAGGGCCTCGTCTTCGCGCAGCTGATAGATGCGGTAGTCGGCGCGGGCCAGGCGCTTGAGCTCGAGCCCCGAGGTGTCGGCCTCCAGGTTGTCTTTGATGACCAGCGAGAGCGTCATGGCGTCGTTGGCGATGAGCTTCGAGGTGGCGGCTTTCAGCACCTTCAGCTGGCTCTCGGCCCATTCGTATTCGCCGATGAAGTAGCGCAGCTGTGCGTTCTTGAACCGAGCCTCGTGCCCCAGCGGCTCTTCCTTCATGCTTTTGTCGACCTGGCTGTAGAGCAGGGTGGCTTCCCACACCTCGTCTTCGTGCAGGTAGATGTCGCCCAGCTTCAGCTTCAGCTCGGCTTGGTCCTGCTTGCCGCCCACGTTGGGCAGCGTGTTGGTGAGCAGGGCGATGGCCTCGTCGGTCTGTCCCAGCTGATAGGTCATGATGTCGGCCTCAATCAGCATCAGCTTGGTGAGGTCGTTGCTGTTGATGTCGTTGTAGGCCTCCTCGATGCGGGTCTTGAGTTTGGCGTAGGCCTTGGTGTCGTTGCTGTTGTCGGCCACCAGTTTTTCGTAGTCCGTCTTGATGATGCCGGTCAGGGCTTGGCCGTAGTAGGGGCTGCTTTTGCCTTTGTCGAGGAGGTAGGCGTAGCCGTCGCGGGCCACGTCATACTGCTTGTTGTTGAGGCAGATGCCGGCCAGGTTGAGGATTTGTCCGTCCTGGTTGCCGGTCTTGCGGTCGATGCTGAGGCATTGCGCCAGGGCGATGTCGAAGTCCTCCTCCTGGGTGGCCAGCCACACCAGCAGCTGGGCCAGCTCAAGGTTGTCGGGCTGCTCTTGGGTGCGGGTCAGCAGGGCGATGCGCAGCTCGTCGGTGATGCTCTTGTTGACGTCGTAATACATCATCGTTTGCAGGCGGTTGCGGATGTTGTTGTACTGCGCGGGATGGATTTCCAGCTCCTCGAAATAGCAGCGGAACGCCTGCTGGTAGTTGGCCGACGACTGGTAGAGGTAGGCCATGTCCATATAAAAGGAGTCTTTGCCCTCCAGCATCTTGTTGCCCTTTTCGTAGACGGCTTCCGCCATGTCGAAGAGTCGCCGCTGCTGGAATTGGTTGCCGTAGTTGCGGATGACGGAGGCGTTGGCGGGCAGGTTTTTCAGCAGGTCGTCAAACAGCTTCTTGGCCTCGCGGTCCTTGTCTTCGAGGGTGTAGACGTAGATGAGGTCGACGAGGGCCTTGCTGTAGTTGGGGTTGTCTTTGTAGAAGCTTTTCAGCTCGCGCTCGGCTTCCTTGTATTGGTTGAGCATTAGGCAGCACTCGATGTATTGCTGGAAGTGATAGGTCTGCTGCGTGCTGTTGTAGAGTTTCTTGTACACCTCTTGGGCTTTCTCGTAGTCCTGCTCGCGGTAGTATTGCGCGGCCAGTTGCTCGTCAATCTGCCTTTGTTCCCAGTTGGGGTCGGCTTTCTGTTTCTTCCCCTTGGGTGGCGTGTTGATTTGCGCGTTCACCTGCAGGGCGACGAACAAGAGGATGACGATATGGATGCAACGGAGCTTCATCGGTTACTTGCTCTTTTTCATCTGGTTGAGGGCTTTCTGACAGCTGGCGAAGCGTTCCTTGAAGTATTCCACTTGGGCGTGAAGCGTGTCGGCGACGCGGGTTTCGGTCTCCAGGTAGACGTTCACCAACGAGTCCGAGAGGTAGTGGCTTTCGGCATCCGCCTTCAGGTGATCCAGCTGCTCGACGACGTAGTTCATCTTGCGTTCCATCACGGGCTTCACTTCGCTGAACTGCGCGAGGTAGGCCTGCGTCAGGTTGAGGTGCTCAAACTGGGCTTCCACCTCCTCTTGCGGGAGGTATTGCAGCATCGAGTCGCAATGGATGAAGTCTTTCTGAAGCGTGGCAAAGTCCTTGCTTTCAAGGTCCTGAAGCGTTGCGGCGTCGTTCGCCACTTGCTGTTTCAGGTGGTCGATTTTCTCCGCGTAGGTTTTGGGCGTGTTGTCGCAGCCTGCCATAAGGGCGCAGGCGAGGAGGATGATGAAACTTATGAAGGCTCTTCTCATGATGCAGTGTTTGAAGCGTGCAAAGATAGGCAATTTGCTGGAACTATACTAAAAAACCCGACTGCATCTTGAATGACAGTCGGGAGATTGTGTATGGAAAGGACGGATCCTTACTCAGTGATTTCGGCTTCGACGGGGACGATGTTCACGAATGACTTGTCACCCTTCTTTCTCTGGAATTCCACGATGCCGTCGCACTTGGCATACAAGGTGTGATCCTTGCCCATGCCAACGTTCTTGCCAGGGAAGTGCTTCGTGCCGCGTTGACGCACGATGATATTGCCAGCGATAGCGGCTTGTCCGCCGAAAAGTTTCACTCCAAGTCGTTTGCTTTCTGACTCACGACCGTTGTCGGAACTACCAACACCTTTTTTGTGTGCCATATCTCTTCAGTTTTTTCGGGTTTTTACTCAGTGATATTCTCAATCTTAATCTGGCTCAGATACTGACGGTGACCGTTAGAAGTCTGATAGCCTTTTCTTCTCTTCTTCTTGAAGACGATGACCTTGTTGCCCTTGCAGTGCTGCATTACCGTGGCTTCAACGCTGGCGCCTTCAATCGTAGGGGCACCCACTTTAGTCGAACCTTCGTTGTCGATCAACATAACTCTGTCGAAGGAAACCTTGCTTCCCTCATCCTCATGCAGCCTGTTGACGAAGATTTGCTGTCCTTTCGTCACCTTGAATTGCTGCCCTGCGATTTCTACTATTGCGTACATTTTACGATGTCTTTATTAGATAGATACTCTTCATTTTTTCGGACTGCAAAAATACAACTTTTTTCAATCCAAAAACTTTTTCTTTTCTTTTTTCCGTCTTTTTTCTTCGAAATTCCTTTTTCAAGCGATTAAAACACTGAAATACAACTTAATAAATTGACCCGTCAAGTTGGGCAATGTGTCATTTTTCTTCATTGTTGACGGAGTGTAAGCCGAAAAAGCGTACTTTTGTCGCGCTGTTGCATAGGGTATACCTTATTAATATTAATGGACGCGAACGAGTTAAATAGTCTCATCAACCAGATGAAAGCAGGCGACAAGGAGTCTTTCAACAAGCTCTTCCGTCGCTATTATTCTCCTTTGGTGCGTTTTTGCGTCCGCTTTGTCGCCGACCAGGATGTGGCTGCCGAGATTGTGCAGGACCTCTTCGTGAAAATCTGGACGGGCCGCGACAAATTGAAGATTGCCTCCTCGTTTGATTCCTACATGATGGGCTCGGTGCGCAATGCAGCCTACACCTATATTAATTCGCAGCGCTCGCACAACGAGGCGCACATGATGATCTATACCGGCGAGTCGGACGAGACCGACCCCAGCGACCAACTGCAATCCAACAACCTTGAGGAATCGTATCGCAAAGTGTTGGCCGAGATGCCCGAAAAGCGCCGCGAGGTGTTCCTCGCCAGCCGTTTCGACGGACTGAAATACACTGAAATTGCCGAGAAGTTCAACCTTTCGCCGAAGACCGTCGAGGCCCACATGATGGCCGCCATCAAGCAGCTCAGGGAGGGGCTGAAGGAATACCTGTAAAAAAAAGTCGAAAAAAATCATTTTCGACTAAGGGTAAAACGCAAGTTATTAGTCATTAAGATGAATCGATGAAATAAAAACGGTCAAAATGAATCTGGCAAACGAAAAATATGACGCACTGATCAGGAGCTATCTTGAGGGCAAATGCTCGCAGGAGGAGGCTCTTGAGCTGCTTTCGTGGATTGCCAGTTCGGAAGAGAACCGTGAGTATTTCGAGGCTTTCAAGGACGTTTGGACATTGACAGAGTTCACTCTCGATGAAGAGGATATCAATGTGGAAGCCGCCCTTGATGCCGTCAATCAGAAGATTGAAGCTGCTGAAAAAGAGACCATCATCGTGGAGATGCCTTGGATTCGCCGCAATTACAGATACGTCAGTGCGGCAGCCCTCTTCGTGGTGGCCTTGTTCCTCGGCTTCCTCATCAGCAAGCCCTTTAACCCCACCATCACGGTGGCTTACGACAGCACCCAGCCCGAGATGACCTACCAGTTGCCTGACGGCAGCGCATTCACCTTCGATGGTGAGGGCGAGGTCAACTATTCGAAGCAGTTCGCAGGCAGCCAGCGTTCCGTCAAGTTTGAGGGTAAGGCGGTCTTCGATGTCGCCAAAGACGCTGAGCGGCCTTTCGTCATCCACTGCGACGGAATGGACGTGGAAGTGTTAGGCACGCGCTTCCTGTTGGATGCCAGTCAGGAGCGTTATACCGTCGACCTTTATTCGGGCCTGGTGCGTATGAGAACGCTTGACAAGCACGGACGCGAGATTTCGCGCTTGGATATCCAGCCTGGCGAACGCGGCGTGTGGACGCCCGAAAGCGGTGAGCTGAAGATGATGACCTATCCCGAGGTGAAGGAAGAGGAACTGAAGACCCAACGTGTGCTCGACTTCAACGACGTCAGCCTGACCACCATCGTGGAGACCGTGGAATACATCTACAGCATCAAGGTGAACCTGCCTGAGAAATACGGCACCGAGAAGGTCACGATGCGCTTCTCCGACGAGGATTCAGCTGACGAAGTGGTGGAGACCATCGCCACGCTGTTTGGCCTCGAAGTGAGCAAGACAGAGCAAACCTACACGATTTATTGAGACAAATCCTGAGCATTATTTTCTGAAAAATTCACACAAAAACCGAGCATATCGGTTTTTTGTCGTAAATTAGCGGCCTTATTAGTAGGCCCTACAGAAATGAGACGCTATAAATCCACTATATTAATCCTGTTGTTTTTGGCTATCTTCATTCCCCGAGAAGCCTTTTCCCAACCTCTTAATCCGCTGATTTCGTTTTCGGTAGAATCGTGCAACCTCGACGAGGCATTAGAGAAGCTCTTTGCCGAATACGAGCTGAACGTGGTGTTCAGCAAGGCCGAACTGAGCCATGTGCGTATCGAAAGCTACACCTGCTCCTACAAGTCGGTCGAGGAGGTGCTCACTGATTTATTGCGAGGCACGGGCTTCGGATTTCGGAAAGTGGGAAAGCAATATGTCATCAGGAAAGACCTGCCAGCGCCTCCTGAGAACAACAACCCACAGCAGGAAGTCACAGTTGCGCCGCCTCAACCGGTTGTTACCGAACCGCCTGTCGTCTATAAGCGTGACACGGTGGTGAACAGGACTGCCGACACCATACGTATCATTGACTCGGTGACGACCATCCGCACCGTGATGCGCTATGATACGGTGGTTGAAGTGAAGCACGAGGTGGAGCATGATACGGTTTACACGGTGAAATACAAGGGCTTGGCCTTCCCCTGGCCCAGCTTCAAGGACAACGGATGGTTTATCACCCCCGCCGTGACCCTCAGCAGCATGAAGATCGTCTCAAATAATTCAATGACGGAACAATCGATAGCCTTGATACCCGTTTCGGCCTATAGCGCAGGGATGGATGTGGGCTACAAGTACCAGCGCTTGGGCGTGGGCATGTCGCTGTCCTACAAGTCAATAAAGTACAGCTTCTCGTTCGACCAATGCTTCACAGAGGGCGACTACTACGTCAACGACACCTTGGATACGTATTATGTGGTGCATCCTTCAGGAGATACCACGTATCAGTATATCCTCGATTCCACCTATATCCCGCTGACCACCACCGATTTCTCCTGGCAGGATGTCAACCGTGTTGACTATTTGAGTCTGGGTCTTTTTGCCTCGATAGATTTCCTGAAGTTCAACTATTTCAGAATGTTTGCCAAAGCGGGCATCACTACTGACTTTGCGGTGTCGTGTTCCGGCTCCTATATTACTAACGAAGCCCCTTATCACGAGCGGATTACGATGAATCAGGTTGAATCCGTAAGGCTCACCTATTTCGGTGGCTTGGGCATGGGCTTCAAGGCGGGCAACCACTTTGAGATTGTCCCCGAGGTGCGCTATCGGCAGATGTCGGGTTCGCCCTATCGTAGTGGCTTCCCGATGGATATGAAGCTGAGCTATTGGGATTTCCGTTTGGGTTTGAGCTATTACTTTTAAGCGATGAGACGGTCCGCAATGATAGTACGTTTGTTGCTGCTGGTGTTGCTGACTGCAGTCGGCCTTTCCGCAAAGGCCCAGCACTACGTGGCTATCGACGGCGAGGTGGACAGCCCCCTGGTGCTGCCCCCGTTGGGAGGCGATTCGGCCTATTTGGTCAACAACGCGCTGAATGTGATGGCAGGTGGTGAGTTGAGTGTTGCTGCAGGCGTGAAGATTTATTTCGGACAATCGGCCTATCTGCGTGTCGATGGGGGACGCCTTTGGATGAAGGGTGAACCCACCGATTCTATCTATCTGCTTTGCTACGAGTTTTCGCACGACTGGGCGGGTATCCAGTTGAAAAATGTCGTTGCTGACGATTCCATAAGCTTCTCATACGTCGAAGTTGTGGGTGCCTTGACGGCGTTGAACGCCACCAATTGCGGAGGGGTCAATATCCATCATTGTACTTTCAATAACTATTATGCAGGCAAGGGCATCGAGCTGATCGACTGCAGCGGATTCGACATCGACAGCTGTTTCTTCGACAACTGCGTCTCGGGTATCGAGCTGAAAGCCCGTGGGGACGACAGCGAGGACAACCGCATCACGCACAGCATTTTCGACAAAGGACAGATCAATGTGGAGGTCTCTAACGTGGGATATGGTTACAAATGCCAGAATACCGTCATTGCCGACAACTGTTTTCAGGGCGCCACCACCGCCATCAGCTTTGAGTCGGTGGGCGGTCTGTCCGACAAGGATGCCGTGAACTACATCATGAACAACCTGATATCCTCTGAACTGCCCGAAGGTGGCGGCTCGGGTTACACCTCATACGGCATCAAGGCGGCAATGGACACCTTGGTCATCAACAACAACATCTTCTGGAGCAACGACGAGGCCATCACCATGACGCGTGTCTGCCATCTGGTCATCGACGGCAACACGTTTTACGACAACAGTTTGGTGCTGACCAACCTACAGGCCTCAGGCTCTGCCGTCTTTACGGGCAACGTCATCAGCGAGGCACAGAAGCGCATCGTGAGCTATCCCTCCAACCTCTCTCGAATGAATGGAAACAACTTCCTGAAATACAATACTTCGGCAACGCTTTTCGCCAATGTTTCGATGGAAGATATCGATATGCGTGGCAACTATTGGGACACCCAAGACCCAGAGGTCATCAATCGCGTGGTGCTTGATAAACTTGATACGCCCGCCTTGGGTGAGGTTGTCTACGAGGGCTATCTTGCCGAGTGTGACACCCGTGCTCCCATCGCTCCTCCTTATAGGGTGAAGAAACAGTATGTCGACGGCGAGTGGCTCATCTCCTGGGACGACAACGAGGAAGCCGACCTGAATCATTACGTGCTGTTCTACGGCAGGTTCGACCATTACAAATTCTCGCATCACACCGACTCCATTTTCGACACCCACGCCTATCTGTCCTCGCAGCAGGCTGAGAACGTGGCGGTGGCGGCCTGCGACCATCACTTCGATTTCGACGCATATGCCCATTCGGGACAGAGTGCCTATGCCTTTGCCACCTATTATCCATATGCTGGTGCCGACGGCAGTCTTTGCGCTTCGTCTGAAGGCTACCAGCTTGAGGATGCCAATATTCCCTATACCTACAACCGCTTTGTGTGGCGCAGCTCCGGCTCGGGCCATTTCTCCGACTCGCTCTCCTTGCGTGCGGTGTATTATCCCTCGGAAGATGATTTCGAGGCAGGTGAGGTGACGCTTACTCTGCGTGTGACCAGTATGGACGAAACCAAAAGCGATGCAATGCGTCTGGCCCTCTTCAAAGAGGTCGAGGTCTTTGCCGGAAACGACTATTACTCGGGTTTCGACCGTCCTGTGGTATTGGACGACGCTTGGGCGGAGGATTACGACTCCATCGCCTGGCGCACCCTTGGTGACGGCTTTTTTGATGCCTCTCAAACGCTGAACGCCACCTATACGCCTGGTGAGCAGGACAAGTCAGCGAGGTTTGTCGACTTGATTCTTGAGGCTTGGTCGTCTTGCGGCTATGCTTGCGATTCGGTCCATTACGATTTCTTTGAGGAGTTCTCGATGGAAGGTAAGGTATGGGCGGAAGGACTTCCTTATTCCCATGCACAGGTGCTGGCTGTGGCTACCAGCGACGACAATCCCTTCTTCTCAGGCTTCTATCGGACGGTAGCTGACGAGGGCGGGCATTTCGCTTTCCCCTCCTTGCTTTCCGATACGTATGTCCTTTACGCTTTCCCTGACACCTTGGATGCGGCAAAGTCGGGGGCGTATTACTTGGGCGACCTGCAATGGAATGAATCCAATATGATCAGGATTGACGGCAACGTGTACGACGTGGATATCGTGCTGCCCTCGTTGCAGGAAGGCTTTTCAAACGGCGAGGGAAGCATCAGCGGTGTGTTCGACTATCCCCAGACTGAATTCCGCGCTGGTGCGTTCTACTGCCAGTCGTGGTTGGGCGATGCGGGCGACGTGGAATACTGCAACGGAGGTCTCTCTAATGTCGGAGTGTTGCTTTTGGATGCCGCCAAGCTACGCATCCTCGGCTTCACCCTCACCGACAACACAGGTGGCTTCCGCTTCAGTCGTTTGCCCTTCGGCACCTATCATGTAATGTCAGATGTGCCACGTTACGGACGCGGGATGTGTGAGGAAATCACCCTTTCGCCCTCACAACCCGAGGCGAACGACTTGCACCTTTATATCAACGACAGAGGCAGGGTAGACCTGATGCATAAGGATTCAGAAGGGGAATCCTCATCATGCAGTGTTTTCCCCAACCCAGTGGAAGATGCGCTCACCCTAAGTGGTTTGCAAGTCCTTGAAACTTACACCCTCACCGTCTATGACGTCGTTGGGAAGCGGATGAAGACCTCCGATGATGTGCGTGCAGATATGCTGGGTGAGTGCCGTATGGAAGTCGCGGGTCTGCCGCGAGGTGTCTATTTCTTGAGTGTAACCTGTGCCGAAGGGACACAAGTGCTGAAATTCGTGAAAAAATGAGTGAATGGTCATGAAAAGAATCTTCGGCATAGTATCCTTCCTGTTGTTCTCCCTGGCGGCTTGGGGGCAGGTGCTGGTCACGGGTCACGCCTACGAGCAGGACGGCATCGCGCCAATCGAAGGCGTCGAGGTGGTATTCTCTGGCTACAGCTTTGCTGGCGACACCCTTGTGGTCTCCTTCCTGACCGATACGGAGGGCTATTATGAGGCCTTGATAGACGAGGGCCTGTACCAAGTCATGGCTTCCAAAGCGGGCTACACTCCGGATGGTCTGGCCGACTCGCTGTCCATCGTGGAAGGCCAATTCACAGGAAACGTCGATTTCATTTTACATGAGCTATACACCCCTGTGCGTTATGTGGCGGCGCGTCAGTTCTCCAACGACTTTGTGCGGCTGTCGTGGTCGATGAACGAGCCTCGCTTGTATGAGGATTTTGAGACAGGCGACTTCAGCAGCTTCAGCTGGAACAACACGCTTTCCGACAACCCCTGGGTGGTGGATAGCCTTGCTGCATTCGAGGGACAGTATGGCATGAAATCCTCTTGTGAAGGACAGCCCGAAGGCCGTTCAGAGATAGAGGTATCGGTCTATGTCCCCTGGCCGGGCGAGATGAGCTTCTACAGCCGCATCTCCTCCGAGGCCAACTGGGACCGAGGCTATTTCTATATCGACAACATAAAGCTTTTGGAATGCTCGGGCGAAGGCAACTGGGAGCAACACCGTTATCCCATCACGGAGGGCGAGCACGTGTTCCGCTGGGCTTATGTCAAAGACGCTACCACCGATGAGGGCAACGACTGTTTCTATGTCGACGACATCCGTTTCTTTATGGAAGAGGACACGAAGGCAGAATGCTCTTTCCAGTATTATGACCTGTATCGTCGCCGTTTCGAAGAGGAGCCGGTGCTGTTGGCCTCTCATCTTACCGATACCCTCTTTATGGAAATGCACTGGGGCGGACTCCCCTGGGGCAAATACCAATGGGGTGTGAGCTGCATTTACGAAGGCAACCGCGCTGCGTCCGATACGGTTTGGTCGGCCTATCTCGACAAGGATATGACTACCGCATTCGAGCTGTCGGCAACCACCAATGTGGGTCTTTCGGCTGAAGGCGCCCAAGTCGTGCTTCATTCCGCAAATCATAATTATCAAGGCATCGTAAACGCCAATGGCCACCTGATGCTGCCCAATGTCTATCGCGACAGCTACCTCATCACCATACATCTCGACGGCTTTGTCGACTATGTCTCCGACACGCTGGTCTCGGTGATGGAACCGACCCAGTATGATGCCGAATTGCAGGAAGCGGTCTGGTGTATCGATAGCCTCTATGTCTCCTCGACAGGATGGGCTGTATGGGAATTGTCCGACACGCTTTATCGCGATATACAGTATTTTGAGTTGCGGTTGAACGGTCAGGAGGCAGGTCGCACGGAGGCGCTGTTTTGCCAGCTTGACGTCAGTGGTCTCCCGGCAGGCGATATCTGTCTGACTCAGGTACGCCCCGTCTATCTCTCTGGCACCTGCGCTTGGCAGACCTACGAATGGGTCTACCGTTCCTGCGAGGACTATCAACCTACTGTAAACGGACTCACTGCCACCTTGCGCGAGAACGGGGTGCAACTCACTTGGAACTATCCTGCCTGCGACAGCGTCATCGGTGCCGTCGTGTATCGCGATGGGTTGTTCTTGGACTTTGTGGAAGCGGAAAGCTATATGGACGAAACGGTTGAGATGCAAGGCACAGCCGAATACGCACTTCGGATGGTGTACGACGGCGACGCCATAGGGAGCCACTATGCGATGGCCTGCACGGAAACGGTCAGCATCACTTTCCCCGCCTTCTGCGACCCGCCTACCAAGCTCTATGCCGAGAACTACTTGGACGACAACGGCGAATATGGTGCCTTGGTCTCGTGGGGCGAGGAGCCTGAGCCCAACGAAGCCTGGCTGCATTACGACAACGGACAGTACAAAAACTCGCTAGGAGGCGTCAACGAGCCAGTCATCTACTGGAGCATCCGCTTCGATGCGGAGGATTTGGCGGATTATCAGGGGACGACCATCAGGAAGATTTCCTTGTTCGATATCGGAGCCGGCAGCTATCAACTCTGGATTTACAAGGGAGGCGATACGGCACCGCGTACGCTGCTCCACCTGCAGAACATGACCCTCACTGGCAGCAACGCCTGGCACGAGGAAAACATCGTGCCGCAGATTGAGGTGCCTGCCGACGAGCCCGTTTGGATTGTACTGGGTCAGCAGGGACTGAGTCGCCCCGCTGCGGTATGTGCCGATATGGACGACCCCAACGGACGCTGGGTGTCGCTCAATGGTGTGGACTGGACCGACCTGCACACCTATAATATGCACTACACATGGATGCTGCGAGCCTTCGTTAGCGACCGTCTCGGAAGGATTGTGCCGTTGGGCGACCACAACTATTCCTTGCAGCATTATAATGTGTATCGTTCCTATAACAACGCCAATTATCAAAAGATTGCTGAGGTGCCTTCCATCGAGGGACAGCAATATTACCAATACCGCGATGTGCTGGTAGGGGAGACCCATCACGATTTCTACTACAAGCTGACGGCAGTCTATCTCTCCGACGAGAACGAGGAATGCGAGTCAGACTATGCCGCTTCGCTGGCCGATCCCAATCGTGATTACGTGCTGGTGGACGATGCATGGGAGGTCCCAGGGAGCCAGATGGAAGCGGTTGAGCTGTATCCCAACCCCACAGAGGGCTGCCTCATAATAAGAGCCTGCGGGATGCGTCAGATAAGCCTCTTCAACGCCTTGGGGCAGTGCGTCAAGACCCTTCAAGTGAATGCCGACAGTCTCACGCTCGATGTGTCGAGCTGCGGCAGCGGAGTCTATCTGCTCCAAATCACCACCCCAAGCGGAACGTTCACCCGTTGGTTGGTGGTTTCGTTGTAGTACCTTTGGTAGACGAGAGTAGGAGGCGGTAAACGGCTGCCTGTCGTTTACCGCCCGGATGGCTGTCAGGCGGTAAACGGATTGGAGTCTGCTGTCTCAGCGTCTCAGTTGAATTAATAGTCCATTCGTAGGCCGCTGGTAGGCGAGCGTAGGCGGGCGACTAATTTTTATTCCAAAAAACATTGTCAGAATGAAAAAAAGTCGTACTTTTGCACCGACAGTTTCCACCGCGCTTCCCGTCAGATTAGCGAACCAGGGTGGAACTTTTGTTTTAGGGATATGAAGTACAACAAGCAACCGATAAGCATTGCCAACCAGATTGCGCAACTGAAAAGCAGAGGCCTGAATATTGAGGACGAGACAAAAGCCGAAAAGGTATTGTCAATCATCAGCTATTTCCGCTTTGCCAACTATCTGCGGCCAATGGAGGCCGACAAAGTGACCCACACTTTCAAGCCCGGCAAGACATTCAGCAATGCCGTTGACCTATATTATTTCGACAAAGAATTGCGAGGCGTAATCTTCTCGGCTATTCAGACGGTAGAGATTGCGTTGAGGACAAGCGTCATCCAACACTTCTCAATGAAATACGGGTCGTTTTGGTTTATGGATTCCAGTCTGTTCAAAGACGCGAAGATGCACAAGAACTGCTTGAAAACCCTGAAAGCAGAATTGTCGCGTACCAAAGAAGACTTTATCAAAGAACATTTTGCAAAATACAACAGACCCAGTATGCCTCCTTCGTGGAAAACGCTGGAGGTGGCATCGTTCGGCACTCTTGGCAAACTCTACAGCAATTTTGCCGACACCTCAATAAAGAAGAGGGTGGCAAGGAGTTTTAACGTTCCGCAGCATGAGATTCTTGACAGCTGGATAGCAGCGCTGGCAGCCTTGCGTAATTGCTGCGCCCACCATGCGCGTGTGTGGAACCGCATCTATCCCATGAAACCACAGTTGCCGCCCACCAAGAAGATGAGAGCCGACTGGGTGGATGTGTCGGCAGTTGACCCGAGCCGCTTGTATGCCTTGCTGTGCTGCCTGATTTATTGGGTGAACAACATACAACCTGGCAACACCATCAAGGACGACATCCTGCATCTGATTAAGAAACACCCCAATGTCGACCCGTCGGCAATGGGATTCCCCACTGGTTGGGAGCAGGAAGCGCTGTGGAAATAAAGGACACCTTCACCCAAAGTCTTTCCAAAGGTAGAAAAGGCAAGCGAACCTACGTCCATCGTCTCAAGAATCTGCATTCTTTTTTCCGTGTGTTTTTTCAATGAAGATCGTCCTCCCAGTTTGCTTGTACCAAACTCACGAGGCGGTAAACGGCTGCCTGTCGTTTACCGCCCGACTGCCAGCCGGACGGTAAACGGTTTGGAACCGGCTTGGCATCCGAAACATACCCAGTTACCCACTTATGACAGGAAGGTTTTGAAAACTTCGAGCGATAAGCCTTTTCTCTGCAAGCGACAAGCCGTTTCTCTTATAGAGATAAGCCGTTTCTCTGAAAAGGGTATCATGCTGCATGCTGTCGGCTGTCTCAATTACGGAATCTCAATTGTTCAAAACAGGCCCCCTTGACCTTCGTTTCTTGCACTTGGGTAGGCCATTTCGTCACGAAACACTCTCCAACTGACAAATAAGTGCTGAGATTTTGAAACGCACTCATGCGAGTTTGGAAGGGGTAAAGCAACGAAATCAGGGGCGTTTTGGTGTTTTTTTAGGCTTTATAGAGGAGAAAACTGAGAGTATTTGTCCTGTTTTGAGGTTCAATAATATGGCTGTTGTTGGATAGAAAAAAAGTAACTTCTTGAAATAATGTGTTTTGGATAATATATAAAACGCAAATCTTCCAGATTCCAATTTTTCCAGTTATTTTTTTGATGTTCCATTTTTCTTATTCTTTATATATAACTATCTATATATTAAGTATTTATATAGTATAATAAAGGATATTTGTCCGTCTATTTTTAATTGGAAGAACTGGAAGTGGAAGAATTTTCACGTCGCCCTGTCTTACCCTGAAAAACGTTGAATAAAAAAGACGGAAAAAAATGGATAAGACAGAAGAATTAGAATTAATGGAGTTGCGGGAGTTTGCCCTGCATCACACATTCCAAAGGAGGAAGACCTTGGGAG
>Ga0265301_10003075_pt1 | contig 18160 bp, 17 predicted proteins | sample AusTroGonzalo_MG_2_FD_193488 | JGI IMG/M metagenome (GOLD analysis project Ga0265301, IMG submission 193488) | Bovine rumen microbial communities from tropical cattle in Woodstock, Queensland, Australia - Gonzalo_04 | ecosystem: Host-associated > Mammals > Digestive system > Stomach > Rumen ... | reverse complement strand
GATGAAGAAAGGTATGTTCTCAATGATGAACTACTACCTGCCGTTGAAGGGCATCGCATCAATGCACTGCTCAGCAAACACTGACATGAAGGGCGAAAATACCGCTATCTTCTTCGGTTTGTCAGGCACAGGAAAGACCACCCTTTCGACCGACCCGAAACGTCTCCTCATCGGTGACGACGAGCACGGCTGGGACGATGAGGGCGTGTTCAACTTCGAAGGCGGCTGCTACGCAAAGGTTATCAACCTCGACAAAGAGAGTGAGCCAGATATTTACAACGCCATCAAACGCAACGCATTGCTTGAAAACGTTACAGTTGACGCAAACGGCAAGATCGACTTCAAAGACAAGAGCGTGACAGAAAACACACGTGTCAGCTATCCTATCGAGCACATCGAGAAGATTGTGAAGAACGTGCGTCCAGTGTCGGCTGGCCCAACAGCAAAGAACGTCATCTTCCTTTCAGCCGATGCATTTGGAGTGTTGCCTCCAGTGTCAATCTTGACTCCAGACCAGTGCAAATATTACTTCTTGAGCGGCTTCACCGCAAAATTGGCAGGTACTGAGCGCGGCATCACCGAGCCTACCCCGACCTTCAGCGCATGCTTCGGCCAGGCATTCCTCGAGCTGCATCCAACGAAATATGCTGAGGAACTCGTGAAACGCATGGAGAAGAGCAATGCCAAGGCATACTTGGTGAACACAGGTTGGAACGGAACAGGCAAACGTATCTCGATCCGCGACACACGTGGTATCATCGACGCTATTTTGGACGGCTCAATCGAGAAAGCTCCAACCAAGAAGATTCCATATTTCGACTTCGAGGTTCCTACAGCATTGCCGGGTGTCGATCCTAAGATCCTCGACCCACGCGACACCTACGCCAACGTCGAAGAATGGAACAAGAAAGCTGAAGACCTCGCTGGCAGATTCATCAAGAACTTTGGTAAGTTCACGACGAACGAGGCTGGCAAGGCTTTGGTGAAGGCTGGTCCACAGCTTTAATCAGACAATAGACCTTAGACCTTAGACCTTAGTTGGTCTAGGGTCTTTTTTATAACTTAAAAACTTAAATAACATGAAAAAGCTCTTATTATTAGCAATTGCGGCGTTTTTCGCATTGACAATCAACGCCCAGGAGTATTATGTGTCGAAAAACACTGGCAGCGCACGTGGTGACGGCAGCAAGGAAAAGCCGTTCAAGTTCATTCAGAGAGCCATCGATGTCGTTCCTGAAGGCGCAACTATTTATGTGGCTGAAGGCAACTATTTCGGCCTCTTGGACGCAGGCAACATCAATGTGAACAAATGCGTGAAGATTTACGGTGGTTACAACACTGATTTCACGGAACGCGACATCCTGAAATACAGGACTATGGTGCAGCCAAATGCCGAATCGAATGGCACAGCTAAGGGCCAGGGAACGATGATTATCAGAGTTAATGACCCTGCTCAGAAAGGCGAAGTTGTCATCGACGGACTTCTGTTTGACCGCGGCAACTCTATCTCTTACAATGTCAAAGGCGAAGGTCAGCCTAAAGGAGTCGCATCTACGATGATGAACCCTATCGGCACTGCTGGCAAAGGCGGTCCGAACCTTGACCAGACTGGTGTTTTGACAACTGAAACGAGGGAGTTGTTCATCGAACTGGCATATTGCAAACAGGTGACAATCAGCAACTGTGCTTTCGTGAATGCCCCGAATTATGGCATTGGCGGAACATTCCGTTGCGAGTTATTCATCGACAACAACATCTTCGTCAACTGCCGTATGGCAGCCTGCGACGTACGTGGTGGCGACGCTCAAAAAGACATGGTTGTGCATTTCACCAACAACACCGTGCTTTTCACATGGTCAAGACTCAAGGACTTGGGTGATATGGGCTACGGCTTCGTGTATAGGCCAGGCACTTCATGCTATGTTGACCACTGCATCATGGGCTGCAGCATTTTCTCAGCTCTCGACCGCACCCACATGGAAAGCAAGGAGAAAGAGGCAAAGAAGATTGCCACAGCAACCAATACCAAGTTCTTCTTGAACAAACGCGGCGACATGGCTATTCCTGGCGGCGGATTGTACAAGATGGTCAATGTGGATCAGTTTGAGGACGCTTATGAACTCTCAGAAATCGACGGCTGTTCAAGCATCACCGACCCGAAAGAGTTCAACGGCAAAATCAACGAGGCATACCTGAAAGGATTTATCGGGGCATCATACAAAGAATCGACCGACTACAATGCCAACTCATCGGACAACAAGTTCCGCGAGGCCTTGGGCTTGAACAAACAAGGTTCAATAAGTTCATCGGTGTCGATGTTCGCAAACCGCTATCCTTTTGAGGATGCTTTGAAATTGTTCGGAGCAATGAATGGATACGGTGCACAGATGCCGAAATAACTAAACCAGTAAATTTAAAACTATGAAAAGAATCTCTTTAATTGCAATTGTAACGATTTTCGCTTTGACAGCGATGTCATTCACAGGCGGAAAAGGTGTGGTTTTGAGGTTAAATCCGCAAAAAGACAAGGTTTATGTGATTAAGTCAAAAACCACGCAGATAAATTCAATGAAAATTCAAGGCCAGTCGATGAGTTCGACACAGACCATTGAAACAACGCAATCGATGACTGCAAAAGAAGTATCGGACACAAAGAATGTGTTTGAGACTAAGATTGATGCAATAAAGTTCAACGCTTCCCAGATGGGCATGAGTTTTACTTACGATTCTGAAAATCCACAAAACACCAACCCGATTATAGCTGACCAGGCTGGCGAGTTTGAAAAAAACTTAAAGAAGCCCGTCAATGTTACATACGACAATCATGGACGCCTTGATGAGACGACAGATTTTGAGATGAGCCAGATCAGCAATGCTATCATTGAGCTTCCAGAAGATGAAATCAGTGTCGGCAGCGAGTGGACTTACACCAAGACACAGGAAGTCAGCGACATTGAGATGACTGTGAAGATGAAGGTGACTGTTACAGGAATAAGCAAGAAAGGTGTTGATGTCAGTTTCAATGGAACCGTTGATTCTAAAGACGTTACGGGAACATACGAAGGCACCTCGACCATCAACCAGCAGACTGGCATTGTCGTGAGCAGCAACATCAAGAACAAGATTTCGATGACGATTACCGAACAGGGACTAACAATACCGCTAACGGTAAGCGGAACGACAACTATTACAGTTGAATAAAAAAAGGACCGAGCTTCGCTCGGTCCTTTTTTTTAGTTGAGCATCACTGGCATCAGCAGCATCAGGATGTCTTCGTCGGCGTTTTGGTTATCGATCGGCGTGATGATTCCGGCGCGGTTTGGTGCCGACATCTCAAGCTGAATCTCAGTCTGGCTGAGGTTAGCGAGCATCTCCTGGAAGAACTTCGAGCTGAAGCCTATTTCCATGTCTTCGCCAGAGTAGTTGCAAGTGAGGCGTTCCTTGGCTTCGTTAGAGTAATCGAGGTCTTCAGCTGTGAGCACGAGTTCCTGACCGCTAATCTTGAAACGGATCTGATGTGTAGCCTTGCTTGAGAAAATGGCCACACGCTTGATGGCAGCGTTAAGCAGCTGACGGTCAACGACAAGCTTGTTAGGATTTGTTGTCGGGATAACAGCCTCGTAGTTCGGGTAACGACCCTCGATGAGGCGGCAAATAAGCTTGTATTCACCGAAAGTGAACGATGCGTTGGTGTTGTTGAACTCGACATGTACCGGCTCATCTGCGCGACCAGCCAATATGTTCTTCAGCTGGTTGATAGGCTTCTTAGGCACGATGAACGAAGCTGCAACGTCTGACTTGACGTCCATTCTTCTGTAGCGCACCAGCTTGTGAGCGTCGGTTGCCACAAAGGTAAGGCATGTGTCGCTCATCGCCATGAACACGCCTGTCATGATAGGACGAATCTCGTCGCTGCCTGTTGCGAAGATGGTCTTCTCAAAGCCGCATGCGAGCACATCGGCTGGGATTTCCCACACTGAAGGCTCAGCAATGACTGGCACTTGCGGGAATTCGTCGCTCTTATGACCGACCATTTTGTAGCGGCCCTCACCTGTCGTGATTTCGATGGCGAGAGTAGCTTCGTCGATATTGAATGACACCGGAATGTCAGGGAAATTCTTCATCACGTCGATGAGAAGACGTGCCGGAATGGTGACCTGTCCTTTACCTTCAGCCATGTCAGGCTTGATGGAGACAGTCATCGTTGTTTCAAGGTCAGATGCCGTGATTTTGAGTTCATCTTCAGCAATGTCGAAGAGGAAATCGTCGAGAATCGGCAACGTATTGCTTGAATTTATAACGCCGCTGAGGGCCTGGATTGCTTTTAAAAGCTTTAAACTCGAAAGAATAAACTTCATAACTTCCTAATATTTTTCAAACTGCTAAATTACAACTTTTTCTTGAATTGCAGTTCAATTTTTTAAAATTTTTTTATTTATTGATAAAAACAGCCGCTGTCCAGTCGTTTTCCTTAATATGATTTAGGTACGAAAGTCCCAGACGTTCAGCCTCGTTTCTAATCAGCTGTAAATCAGCTTCGTAGAATCCGCTGAAGAAGATTTTGCCACCTTTTTTCAGACATTTGACGTATTCGTGCATGTCGCGCAACAAAATATTACGGTTTATGTTAGCGATAATTATGTCAAATTGTCTGTTGTTCAATGAGTTAGCATCACCAAGCTCGACAATGATTTCATTCTCGTCGTTGAGTTTGACATTGTCGATAGCGTTGCGGTAAGCCCATTCGTCATTGTCGATGGCAACAGTCTTTGCAGAGCCGAGTTTCTTTGCCAAGATTGCCAAAACGCCTGTTCCCGAACCCATGTCAAGCACATCTTTGCCTTTGAAATCTTCCGAAAGCATCAATTTGATAATCTGAGCCGTCGTCTCATGATGTGCGGTTCCGAACGACATCTTCGGTTCGATGCAGAGGTCGAATTTGTAGCTGTTGTCGGCCTCATGGAATGGCGCACGGATGCGGCAGATGCCATCGATAACCACAGGCTCGTATGATGATTCCCAAGTGGCGTTCCAGTCCTGATCGGGGATTATCTCACGTTTAACTACTTGAACATCAGCGAGTTGCTCCATAGCAAGTATGCCATCGAGAGCGTCTTTATTGAAAGTGTTTTCGGCGCAATAGGCAGTGAAACCATCGTCAACGTCCATGAAGCTGTCGAAGCCGATGTTGCCGAGCAGCTCGGTGAACATATCCTTCAGAGCGTCGTTCTGCGGATTAGAGAATGTATAAGCTATATAGTTCATTGTCAATTACTTAGAAGCCTGTTCGCAGATACTTGCAAAATCCTCGGCTTTGAGTGACGCGCCGCCGATGAGACCGCCGTCAACGTCAGGCTGGGCAAAGAGTTCCGAAGCATTCTTTGCGTTGCAGCTGCCGCCATAGAGGATATGAATCTGGCTTGCGATGTCGTCGCCGTATTTCTCTTTCACAAGACCGCGGATGAAAGCGTGTACTTCCTGAGCCTGTGCCGGTGTGGCAGTTTTGCCTGTTCCGATAGCCCATACAGGTTCGTAGGCTATGATAACATTCTCAATATCAGCGATGTCAAGATGGAACAGCCCCTCCTCCACTTGTTTGCGGATGACGTCGAAATGCTTGTTGGCTTCACGTTCTTCTAGCACCTCCCCCACGCAGAAAATCGGGACGATTTCATATTTCAGTGCCTGGTTGACCTTTGCTGCAAGAGTTTTGTTGTCTTCACCAAAGTATTTTCTGCGCTCACTATGGCCTATTATGCAGCAGCTCACGCCTATTGAGTCGAGCATCTTAGCCGACACCTCACCAGTGTAAGCTCCTGAGTCCCAAGCAGATAAGTTTTGAGCACCCACTTCGAAAAGCTCATGTTCGGTAGCCTCGTCGGTGGCGAGTTCGAGATATGGGAACGGAGGGCATATTATCACTTCGCACGACGGCTGTTTCTCGTCTAGGAGTTTTTCAAGGTCTTCAATAAGGCATTGGGCTTCCTCGAAATCGAGGTTCATTTTCCAGTTACCGGCAACGATTTTATTTCTTTTCATGATATATAGATTTTAATATTTTACAATAAAGTGCAAAGATAATAAAATCTCTCACAGATTACACAGATATTTGCTTTTTTTATAGGATTAATAGGATTCTTTAGGATTGATAGGAGGTTTTTATTCTATTTTAACTTCATAAAGCCTATTATTTCTTGTGTTGTCGTTTTTAAAGAGGAAATAGGCTTTCCCGTTGTAAATGCGGAGGTTTTCGATGAATGGGAAGCCACCGAGGACGGCTACAGTTTCAGCAGTGCCAGCTTCAAGGTTGCATCGTTTGATGGTTGTGACGCCACCGTCGAGGAAAATGGTGTAGAAAACGCCGGTAGCATCGTCGAGAATAACTTTTTTATTCCATTTTTTTATAACCTTCATTTTGCCGTTCCAATGCCTGTATCTGTGAAACGTTAACGGATATTCATCGGCAACTTCTCCTTTATTATTGTAAATGAATAATTTATCTTCATCAAAAGAGAAAAGATAGAGTTTGTTATCATAGGCGAAACAAGGGTCGTAAGTGGGCTTCGGATCCAACATTCCTGCTGATTTGTAGAAAGTGCCAAAACGCGGGTTGTGCAAGTTAATCATAAGGTCGCGATTCTCCTCGTTGATGCAGTGGTGAAACTCATGAGACTGCTTGTCACCGCCGATTTTGAAGTAATAATAATAAATCTCCTGACCGAAGAAGAAATACTTCCCTCCCACCACGAGGCTGTCGGTTGCGCATGTTATGTTTCCGAAAAGATTCAAAAAAACATCGGTCTGCGTCGGATACATCAGTTCCATTTCGAAGAAGCGGTCTTTATAAGTCTTGTGCCCTATCTGATAGACCCATTCGTCGGAGACGAGTTGCATTTCTCCATAAACATCCTTATAGATATTGTAATATTCGTCGCTGATTTTTAGGTCTTTAAGTGTGTCGCATGCGAAGTTCAAATGCAGAAGCGAGGTACCGCGCCGTCTTTTGGCGATGAGATAAATACCTTTTTCGTTGATTTCGAAATCAACCACGCTCATCACCTTATTACTATAGGCGACATGCGGTTTGTTAGCATAAATCTCCACCTCGGGAAGCGATTTCTCGTCAAACTGCATTTTTATCACTATTCTATTGCTATAGTCAAGAGTATCAATGATATGCATCACACTTTTGTACGACAGATGTCGTGTGTAGATAGTATCGCCGGTTTTCACATTTTTCAGGTTAAACACTCCATTTTGGTTGGATATGCCGATAAATATCGAGTCGATGCTATAGATGCCGACGTTTTGGATTGGTTTGGAACGGTCATCGAGGATGAGGCCGGAGATTCCCTGGGAGTAGGATTTTTGAGACAATAAGATTAGTAGGATTCCTAGGATTAATAGGATTGACAACTTGTTTTTCATAGGGTTAATTTTTTGCAAAAATAGGAATAAAAAACAAGTTGTCAATTCCTAAAACACTAAAATTCAAGGCTAAATTCCTAAAACTATTGTTTTATCAGATCTTTGCAGAATTTTTTAAATTCTTTTTTCGAATTCCAATGTTTCATGATGAAGAACGAGCCATTGGGTATTCCACACATAACTTTCCAGTCCTGATAGACGATTTCGTCGATGCTCAGCACGCATCTGAAAGGGCCAAATTTTTCTGCTTTTTTGGTCAAATCGAGCCAAAGTTTGGCAGCATCAGGAGTCATATGTACCGACATAGGAGTGGCTTCTCTATATGATTCATGTACCACTTTTTGGATAACGGGTTTGCCGCCGATGACTGCCGAGCTGATGGCCGGGCCTTCAGGCGTAGTCTTCTTCAAAGCATAAATTCTCTGCTGTTCATCTTCAACCCAGTTTTCTTTCATAACAACAAGAGAATCATTATGTTGCCACCAATTCATAACTGTAGAAACATCGTTAATTGGAACCAATGTGTCGGAATAATATTCCCAAATAGCCACTTTGCCTTCGCTTGTCATATCACCAGGGGCACGCTCATAAACCGAGGGATGTACGAGGGCGTAGAATAGGTAGAAGCATCCGACAAACGCAATGGCCATCGTATAAATGAAGATTTTAAACGGTTTGTCCAATCGTGACGATGTTTTTCCTTCGATGGCGTCGATATGCTGGATGACATTATTGCAATGACCCACGAAATTCTTGTAAACCATAGTAAAAATGATCAAGAGAATCACGCCAACAGCCACAAAACACCATATAGCATTATAATACTGTTGTATATTGATATCTGCGATGTTTTGGGTCATATCCTCGCTATTAATCAGCGCCAAACTGGTAAGCAGGAAGGTGACCAAAAACAGGAAACCGATATAAATTGCGTAGCCAGTCTTGAGTTTCTGCATGTTTTTCGATAGAGTGAGCAGGTCGGAGTTCTCGATCACATTACGTTTCACATTGCGTGTAAGCCAAAGCTCGTAAAAGACAGCCAAAATCAGGAACAAGGCCAGTCCGCCGAACCAAAGCAGACTGAGGTTTGGAGCCAGCAAAAATGCCAGTCCGAATGGCCATGTCAGACCTTGCCAGGCATATATTGCTATCAGCAACACTGCTATAATCGGATAAGTTATCATGACGGATTTTCTGTATCTTGCGAAGAAATCGACTTCGTTTTTGATTGCCGACTTCATCAGACGGTCGTTGACGATTTCCTGCTGGTCGAACTGCTGTTTGAGCGTTTCGTATTGGGCTTTAAGTTGTTCAAGCTCGTTTAAATTGTTTTTTTCGTTGTTTTCCATGACGATTCCTTTCATTTTTTGTTTGACATTTTCACCAATTTGTCTTTGATGCGGAGCAGTCGCACACCCACGTTGTTGGGCGTTATGCCGATGATGGCGCCTATTTCATCGTAGTTCACGCCTTCGAGCCAAAGCAATATCAAGCTTCGGTCGATCAAGTCGAGCTGGTTGATGCGGTCGTAGAGCTGGCGGATTTGCTGCGTCGATGGGTCGTCGGCCTCATACGGGTCGATGTCGATGGTCAGCGGCACGGTGCTGATGCGGCGGCGTTCCTTGCGGTCGTTGTTGATGGCGGCGTTAAGTGCCACACGGTAGATCCAGGTGCGTGCGCTGCTGCGTTCGGCGAAGCTGTCGAAGCCTTTCCACAGCCTGATGAGGATCTCCTGAAACAGGTCATCGACCTCGTCGGAGTTTTTCGAGAACATGTAGCAGACCGTGTAGATCGTACGTTTGTGCTCCCTCACCAAAAGTTCAAATTGTCGTTCTTTTTCAGTCATAATCTAATTAAATTACGCCTTTTTAGACAACGGAATTGTCATTTTATTACAATCCTGGATTAATTTTTTAGGATTATTAGGATTAATTTTTGCAAAGATAAGAAAAAATCCTATTAAACGAGTGGGATTAATAGGATTTTTAGGATTGGGAGGATTTTTAGGAAGAATATTTATAATTTAAATCTCACTAAACGCAATTCACCTTTGGAATCTTTAAGTTCTTGAACACCAAAGATGTAGCCGTTTTTGATAACGAAACGATTCTTCGTGATTTCCAGATTGAATTCGGCGCATTGGAACGAGTTTTCTGAAAGGGTTCTACCCTGCTCCATCGAATATTTATGGAACTTGTTTTGTCCAGTTTCTTCGGCATCTTCAAAATAAAGGATGTTTTCGCCAGCACCATTGATAGCCATCGTAAACCACGACAAAGATAACGGCTCAGTGATGTAATCCATGCCTTTTTCGAGTCTTTTGACAAAATCCTGTTGAATTTCGGCCATTTTTTCCGGGTCGGGACTGCTTTGCCAAATCGGGAACTCCTTTTTATATTTTTTTATAGCTTCCGACTGCATTTTCTTTTGTTCTTCAACCGACAGAGTCTTCTGTTTCCAGTCAAATTTACGCTCAGAGATTTTATTTCCATCGAAATCATAGATTTTCATCACGCCATCCATTGGAGTTGCAACTATCAGATTATCAGCGACTTTCACAACACCTGGTTTTTTGTTCAGATGAGCTTTGGCATATATAGAATAATCCGATTTTTTACCAGTTATATCTTCGAAACAGTCAAATATGATTTTGTACTTACCAGTTTCAACATCTAGAATCGCGATAAAATCACGCCATTGTGTTTTCCACGAAACTCCTCCATAAATTGCAATATTTTTCTCATTCAGCGTAATCATGTCATGAATCGAGCAATCCACTGTTATTTCATTAATAATCAATCCATTATCATTAAAGAAATAGATTTTTCCTTGACTATTGTTTTTGGTGAAATACAGATTATTGATTTTCCCGAAAACAGGCTGCAAATTAAATGGTTTTTTCTTGCCGTCTTCGAAATATATCTTAATGTCTTTCAACCACTTACCATTTTTATCGAATAATGAATAGCGGTTTTCGTTTGCGTGGCTAATCATAGCAGTGCCATCATCGAAAACTGTAAGCTTTTTGAAGTTGTCGAAGATTTCCGACCAGTTGTTGCTGACGGCGTAAGAGTCGTCTTTTACAAGGTTAATTATTTGAGCATCAACAATATATGATGTCAACATCAAAGTTATTATCAATAGCAGTTTTTTCATGGTTTTAATTTTTAAATGTTATTTTCAATATATGTAAACAGCTGTTCAGTCATCGGTTTGTTAGCGTCGTACTCCTCAATAGTGATGAAATCGTAGATTTCGAAGTTGTCTTTCGGCTCGGGTTTTTGAAATCCTTTTATAATAAAAAACGTCAGCAATATCGCGCAAGCCGTTGTTATTGAAGAAATTAGGGCAATTCTAAGAGTTCTGGACTTTGTCTGGCGAGGCGTGATATGAAACTCAGGGACAAAGTCGTTTTTCGGCACTAATCCATCAAGCGATTTTTTTATTTTATCTACAAAAACACGCTGATTTTCAATATATTCGCCACATTCTTTGCATTCGGTAAGATGCATCTCGACTATACTTCTCTCTTCTGGAGAAAGTTCGTTGTCGATATATTTCTGAATTGTTATTTCATCAATGTGTTTCATAGTCTTTCCTTAATTTTTCCAAGATTCTTGATAATGTTTTCCCGACCGAGTTGAAATTCATGCCAATGATTTCGGCGATTTCCTTATAGGAATAGCCTTCGCTGTAGAGCACCACCATCGACTGGTCTTTTACGTCTAATTTTGAAATAAGACTCGACAAACTAATCAATTCATTTTGATTATCAATCGTTTGCAGGCTCTCATTATGTGTTAACGCTGTCTCATCCGAAGTTAAATTTTTGTTTTTCCTCAAAAAATCGACACCTTTATTAATAGTGCATCTGATGAGCCAGTTTTTCGCGTCGTTTATGACTTTTTTGTTCTCACTATTGAAATAATAAGCCACAAAAACATCGTGAACCACATCGCGAGCGGCATCTGCATCGCGCAGCATTTTCGATGCAATCCTCAGCAGACGCTGGTAATAGAGACGATATATATATTCAAAGTCAGATGCCATTTTATAGCAAATTTCAATAATAAGACGTTTGAAGTGGTTAATTTGTGACAAAGATAGGAAAAAATCCTATTATTATTTGATCCTAACTCGAGGGTCTAAAACGCCATAAATTATATCAACAATAATGTTGATTATGATGAGCATCACTCCTATTAATAATACTGACCCCATCACGACTGGGAAATCGAACTTGTCGAGGGCATCGACGATGACAACTCCAATGCCTTTCCAGTCGAAGACGTATTCTACGAAGACGGCACCTGCCAGAAGTGATGCAAACCATCCGGAAACAGCAGTAACTACTGGAGTCATCGCATTTCTTAATGCGTGTACAGCGATGACTCGGAATCGTTTCAATCCCTTGGCTTTTGCAGTGCGGATGTAATCCATCGACATCACGTCGAGCAAGGTGGTTCTAGTTAATTCGGTGATGACTGCCAGCGGCCTCAAACCTAGCGTCAACGCTGGCAAAATCAGGTTTTTCAGGTCGAGATACGAGCCGTTGCCGTAGTCATCGACGGAGAATAGGCTGCCTGTCATGCTCAAGCCCGTCCACGACTCAAGAACGAAGCCGAAAAGCCATGCGATGAGAATGGCGGCGAAAAACGAAGGCAACGACATACCTATCGTGGTGATAAACAACGTCAAACGGTTCAAAAAGTTGGAGTTTACGACGGCAGTGAGTACACCGAGAAGCACGCCTATCACAAATGCGAACAAAATTGACACGAAAGCGAGTATCAAAGTGTTTGGAAAAGCCTCGGAAAGTATTGTCCCCACAGGTCTTTTGCTCTGATACGAATAGCGTAGATACGGTGTTTTCAGTATGATTTTCGTGTTTCCAACCGTTGCTATTTTTGCGTAAGGCTTGTATTTTGAAAAGTCCTTTTCTTTGTTATAAAACGAAATGATTGACAGGTCGTTGAGATAGTCAACGTATTGTTTGCCAAGGCTTTGGTCGAGTCCAAGCTCATGTCGGATAGCCTGCACGTCGTTTTCATCGGCACGTTGGCCGAGCATCATACGCACAGGGTCGCCAGGCACGATGGCAAACAGGAAAAACACCAAGGTCGCCACGCCCCAAAGGACGAGGATTCCGTATAGTATTTTTCTTATGATGTACGCAAACATACTATTTCACCAGCGGAAAATCGATTTTCGACCACTTATTCTTAATGACTCCGTTATCAATCAGCATCAAGCCAGGATTGGAGCGCACCATAGTCTTCAGTTCCAACTCGTCGCCATAATAAACATCGTTGAAAATCAGATATTCTTTATTCAGTTTCTCAACATATTCAGGCAATGATGCTGTCAGCCAGATATAGTCAAATCCTTGACGATAAGCCACTTCCGTCATTGCGATGCAGTTATCGAAGTCTTTCTCGGTCAACTCTTCAAGATGGGTCGAAACAAAGACGTACAAATTCTCTGTATCAAACAAAATATGCGTAAAGTCCTCGCCTTCCGCATCCAAAATGGCAAATCCGAGAGCATCAGAGCTACCTTCAGTGCGTTGCGAAACAAACGTCCACTGACTCATCCAAACGCTGTCGTTCCATGGGTAGTTTGGCGACTCAAACTCTTGAGTATCACCGGTTTCGTTGTTGCGGTACGTCACATATATCTTGCCTGCGTCGTAACCTTTCGGACTCATGTCCTTCCCCACTTTCCAGTCCATGAAGTCGATGACCGGCAGATGGCGAATGTTATGAATCTCAAACCAAGTGAAGCCAAGCATAAAGATTATTGCAAGCGTCCATTCTCCCAAAAGCGTTAACCGTTTGTTTCTAAGCGACTTATTGTTGATAATCACTGGCAAAAGCACCAGGTCGATGACAATATTTTTGCCAAATGTCTGCCAGTTTGTGAGTTTTATTGCTGTTCCGAAACAGCCGCAGTCAGGTACAAGGTCGTATATGGCGTCGAAGAATGTAGTGATAGTGAAAAAGATCATGAGGAGGGTCGCGCCGAGCGTAGCGAGGCGCGACAAGACGTTGGTAATCAAACAGATACCTACAATAAACTCCGCCAAAATCATCACCACGGCAAGCACAAGAGCAGCGTCATTCATCCACTCGATGCCATATGCGGCAAAGTACTCGAGCATCTTGTATTTCGTCCCGAGCGGATCGACACCCTTGGTGAAGCTGCTGAAGATAAACAAAGCCCCGACAAGCAGCCTACAAATCGTAACTATCAGATTCTTAACGGATTTTGTCATTATTCTTTCTTGCCTTCGTTAATCAAAATCATGCAGAAGACAGCGTAGTTTATCATGTCAAAATAGTTTGCGTCGAGACCTTCCGAAATCAAAGTCTTACCATTGTTGTCCTCTATCTCCTTGACTCTCAATATCTTCATCAAAATCAAATCGGTCATCGAGCTGATTCTCATGCTGCGCCAGGCCTCGTCGTAGTCATGGTTTTTCTTCATCATGAGGTCAAAAGCGTCGTCAAGGACCTTTTTATAGAGACTTGAAGCTTTCTCGAAGTCCAAATCAGGCTGTTCCACCACGCCTAGCTGCAGCTGGATTATCGCCATCGCTGAATAGTTGATGATGCCGATAAATTCAGGCTCAATGCCTTCATTTACAAGATGTTCCTTCTTTCTCTGCAGGCTCCTGATGCGGTTTGCCTTGATATAAATCTGGTCAGTGAGCGACTCCGTGCGCATGATACGCCACGCCGCACCGTAGTCTTTCATCTTTTTATCGAAAATATCGCGGCACTGCGCAACAACTTGCTGATATTCTGCTGTCGTATCCTTCTTCATTGAAAAATTTTTTATAATTTTGCGATTGTAAAATTACACATTTTTATGTTACGATTGACTAGTAGAGGACATTTTTTTTCGTTCGACCGCCCAGTGGTGATGGGAATCATGAACGTCACACCCGATTCGTTCTTCGATGGCGGTAAGTATCAAGGACTTACGGCTGTTTTGGAACATTGCCATAAGATGGTTTCAGAGGGTGCCGACATTATCGATATTGGGGCTTTTTCCACCCGTCCGGGCAGCGAACGCATTTCCGACAAGGAAGAAATCGACAGGATAATTCCAGCTTTAAAAGCCATCAGAAAAGATTTCCCAGACATTCTGATATCCATCGACACATTTCGTCAAAGCGTTGCTTATCAATGCATTGAAGAAGGTGCCGACATCATAAACGACATCTCAGGCGGACTTTTCGACGAAAATATGATTCCGTATATCGGCAAAAATCACATTCCTTATATTTTGATGCATATCACAGGCACACTTGAAGGAATGCACAAAGAGGAGATTATAAGCGAGAACGTCCACCAAAAAGTAAGACAATTCTTTGAAAAACAGGTGAATAAACTCATGGAATTCGGCGAGCAACAGATCATTTTAGACCCAGGAATCGGCTTCAACAAGACTATCGAATGCAACTTCGGGCTTCTGAAAGACATCGACAAATATCGCATCAACAATTTGCCTGTTTTGATTGGAATTTCGAGAAAATCATTGATTTATAAAACACTGAATATCAGCACACAAGAAGCACTTAACGGAACTACTACTTTAAATACAATAGCTTTGCTAAATGGGGCAGATATTCTTCGTGTTCACGATGTAAAAGAGGCAGTTGAAGCAGTGAAATTAACAAAAATGCTTGACAATTAAAAACTTTTTGTATTTTTGTGAGTTATTTCGAACGTTATGGTTGATTTGATGATAAACGCCTTCATTCAGATTCGTTTTCTGGATATCCTGGACATAATCCTGGTGGGATTATTGCTGTATTTCCTTTACACGCTGGTGAAAGGAAGCACGGCAATAAACATTTTCATCGGCATCGTGGCAGTGATTATCGGTCTGAAAATCGTGACTTTGCTGCACATGGAGCTTCTCACCTACATCCTCGGCGCCTTCGTCAACGTCGGTTTTATCGCGTTGATTATCATCTTCCAACCAGAAATCCGACGGTTTTTGCTAAGTATTGGAACATCCAAGTTTGCCATCGGCTTCCGCAAGTTTTTCGCCCGTTTCGGCGTGAAATACAAAGAGGCTGACGACACCGACCTCGACCCAATCTGCGATGCGTGCATCTCGATGGGTAGCGACAAGGTCGGCGCATTGATACTTCTCACGCAAGAGAATGATTTACAAGACATTATCGACACTGGCGTGGTCATCGATGCTATCGTCAGCAAGCCTCTGATTGAGAATATCTTCTTCAAAAACAGTCCTTTACACGACGGCGCCATGGTCATCACCAACAACAAAATCGTGGCGGCACGCTGCATCCTTCCTATCACGCAGCAGACGCGACTTCCTGGCAGCTACGGTCTCCGACACCGTGCCGGCATTGGTGTTTCCGAGACTCACGACTGCATCGTGGTGGTCGTCTCCGAGGAGACTGGCAGCATCCGAATCGTCTTCGATGGCAAGGTTCATGACGTGAAACCTAGCGAGATGAAGGCTAAAATCAAGGAGATTCAGAGCCGCAAAAGCTTGAAATAAGACAAGGTTTTATTTTTGACAGGATTTACAAGATTGACAGGATTTTGTCTTTTCCTATTTTTAGAAAATTTCCTCAAACATCTTCCTGTATGCCTCCACTTTTTTGTCAAATGGCAAAGGATAGGCTCGTGAGGAGGATGGCAATCGGTATAATTTAAGGTTTTCTCTTAATAAGATATCGTTGTTTGGCGATGGTATATCGCTGATATTAAAATAGTTACAAACTTCGATTGTGGCTTAAGTGGATGATACTCAATCATTTTATCTCAATCAGATAATCACGCTGAGTCTGGTAAAAATAGCGCTCGTATGGGTCGTAACGGAAACGTGTGATGGTGTCAATCCGCCCATCTTGCTGGCTATCAATGTATTTGTTCATCATAAAGTCATAGCAATAGCCGGCAAAGAGTTTGCCTAAAATGGTAGCAAACTGATAAAAACCATCGATATTGATTGTGTCGCAGGAAACTTTGGCAACCACATTATTTCTTGAATCGATATCAAACCTGACATCAGTGTCGTTGCAGTAGTTCTGCTCGGTAAACGTCATTGTGAAAGTGGTGTCGTTGGCAAGGTTGAACCATGCAGCTACATTCACCAAATCGACTGGCACATCCATGCAGTATTTGCGGTAGTCAATCAAGCCACAAAACTGCTCCGAATTGCATACTTCCGTCACCTCAATGCGTGGAATCTCTATCACCCAGTGCGTGGAGTCAGGTTGTGTATTCTCACTCTCCCAATACTCAACTGTCAAGCCGTAGTCCTTTAAAGTTTCTTTCATTGTTAAATAAATGATATCTAACAATTTATCATCGTTTACTTTATCTATTACTTTAATCTGTTTCTCGAGATATGCAATCTGCTTTTGGAGCGAAGAATCGGCCAGTTCGGCTGGTATGGAATCGTTGCGGAGGTTGCTCTTAACCAGGCGCTCGGGCATATACAACGCGACGACGGTCTTGCGGTTGTTTTTCACAAAACGTTGTGCGATGCCGTGCTGCTCGGAACAGGCCGCAAACAGCAGGATTAACGCAAAAGCTAGGATTAAGAGCTTGTTTCTCATATTAGAATAACGTTAATTGGCCGTCTTTGTTGTTCTCGGTATCAGAAGGGTCACTAGGGACACTAGAGTTAGTAGAGCTTTCTGATGAAGGCTCTTCTGAAACTTCTGTGTTTTCTGTGCTATCTGTGAGAGAATTATTATCCTCTGTGAGAGGCTCCTCTTCCGCTGGAGGCTCAGGCACTTCGAACGGCTCGAGGAACTCGTAATAGTTCACGTCGTGGACCGAGAGGCGCTTGCCCTTAGCCTTGTAACTCTTCACGCCTATGTATTCGTCAACGTTAACTTCCTCATCCTCAAAGTGTTTGCCGCTAACACCGTCGTTGAATTTCAGCAGCAATCTTGGCAAAACATCCATGTTGACAGCTATCAGCTTGGCATCTTCGCCTTCGCCGATGAACGAGATTCGTTTGTTCAATGGAGTGTCTTCATCGACAGTGAACCTCTTGATATACATCAACTTAGTCTCTGACTCGATGTACAAAACGGTGAATATCGTCTCTGGCTCGAACTTGAAAATCATCGTCATGTCGTCGTCGAAATGCGTCGAGAGGTCGAAGTTGGTGAGACGGAACTCGCCGTTTGCGTGTATCTGCATTATCCTGTCGTTGCCCGAATAACGGCCAATCGAGGTGCCACGACCGTCGGCATTGAGGCGTTTCACGGTGTCGTCGTACCAAATCTCGCGTGCCGAGAGCGTCGAAACGCCTTCCTCGCGCTTGAAAATACGGCTGACAGAGTGGTTTGTGAGCTTGTTTCCTCTACTCGCGCGTCCTTTGATGTCCAAAGTGGCAAAATCGTAATCAAACGACAGCTTTTTCAGCTTCGGAGCGGGACGCAGCTGCACCTTGATGACTTCCGCCTCTCCGTTAGGATTTGCTGAGAAATACGCCACTTTTGAGCCTGCCTCGCCCATCGTCAGGTCGTAAATCTTATCGTGAGTGATGCCATCGACGTAGAAACGCTTGACATAGTAAGGATTTCCAGGCTTTCCGTTGCGATACGCCATGTTATAGATGGTACGTTTGTCGCCCTTGTGATAGATGTTGGCGTAGATAATCTTCTCAGGTCCGACAAACAGCTTCTGCTGCAGCTTGACCACCGAGAACGTACCGTTTTCGCGGAAAA
>Ga0265301_10003072_pt1 | contig 18185 bp, 20 predicted proteins | sample AusTroGonzalo_MG_2_FD_193488 | JGI IMG/M metagenome (GOLD analysis project Ga0265301, IMG submission 193488) | Bovine rumen microbial communities from tropical cattle in Woodstock, Queensland, Australia - Gonzalo_04 | ecosystem: Host-associated > Mammals > Digestive system > Stomach > Rumen ... | reverse complement strand
TTCTGAAATCTTAATTCTTTTTTGTTCCATTGAATCTCTATCTCTAATTGTAACTGTCTCTCCATCTTCACAGCTTTGTTGATCAACTGTGATGCAGAAAGGAGTTCAGATCTCATCTTGTCTTCTGTATCTCTTTCCTATAGCTCCATTATCATCATATTCACAGAAATAATCCTTTGATAAATCGTGGAAAATCTTTTCGGCAATTTCTACTTGTTTTTCATCTTTCTTTACTAAAGGCAAAATAGCGAACTTTATAGGAGCGATATTTTTGTGGAAATGAGCAACAGTTCTAGTTTCTTTTTCTCCATTTCCATTAGTATATTCTTCTTCATCATAAGCATCAATCATAGCTGTTAATACAGCTCTTGTTAATCCCCAAGATGGTTCTACACAGTGAGGAACATACCTTGCTCCAGTCATTGGATCGGTGTATTGCATATCTCTTCCACTAAATTTCATATGTTGTTGTAGGTCGTAATCTGTTCTATATGCAATTCACTGTAATTCTCCCCATCCCCATGGAAATAAATATTCTACATCCCAAGTTCACTTTGAATAGAATGCTAATTCTTTTGGATCGTGTTCACGGAAACGTAATTTGTCTTTATTTATTCCTATTTTTTCAATCCACCATTCTTCACAAGTTTCTTTCCAATTCTGTAGCCATTCTAATCATTTTTTCTCATCATTTTCACAGAAAAACTCGATTTCCATTTGTTCGAATTCACGTACACGGAATAGGAAGTTTCCTGGAGTAATTTCATTTCTAAATGACTTTCAAACTTGAGCTACTCAGAAAGGAATTCTCATTCTGGTAGTATCTAAGATATTTTTGAAGTTTACGAAAATTCATTGAGCAGTTTCTGGGCGTAAGTAGATATCTTTTCATTCTCAGTCGATTACTCATTGTTGAGTTTTGAACATTAGATTGAATTTCTTTGGCTCTGTCCAATCACAGCTTCCACATTTAGGGCATTTTACTTTAAATTCAGACAAAAAAGCTGTCTGTTGGTCAAATGTCCAAGCTTCTGGAGTAAGTGAATCAGCTCAGATTTTATCTTTTATTTCATCCAATGTTAATTTATTTTTTGTAATATGATCTTCAATTAATTTATCGGCTCTATCTCTATATTTACATTTACGACAATCTACTAATGGATCAGAAAATGATGAAACATGTCCTGAAGCTTCCCAAACTTTTGGATTCATCAAAATAGATGCATCTAATCCTACCATATCTTGGCGTTCCTGAACGAAATGTTTCCACCAAGCATCTAAAATATTTTTACGTAATTGAGCTCCGTAAGGTCCTAAATCCCACGCATTAGCTAGTCATCCGTAAATATCTGATCAAGGAAATGCAAAAGCTCTTCTTTTTGCCCATGCAACGATAGAATCTAAAGAGTAAGTCATAATAGTATTTCAAAAGTTATTAAAAATCTGATATGAATTATATGATTTGAACCATTAAAGTCAAAGGAAAGTCTGAAAATCTTATTAAAAAAGTCAGATTTTTAATCTGACTTTCTATGTGATGATTTATATTTAGAAATCTTCGTTCATTTTTACATAATATCCTTGATCATGTCCACATAATGGGCAAACCTTTGGAGGTTCTTTACCTTTCCAAACATATCCACATTTTGTACATGTCCAGAAAATTTCTTCATCTCTTTTGAATACTAAGTCATCTTTTACTAAATCATGAAGTTTCTTGTATCTTTCTTCGTGATGTTTTTCTGCAACCATAATAGCTTTAATTCTAGTTGCAAACTGTGGATATCATTCTTCTTCTGCAACTTTAGCAAATTCAGGATACATATCAGCCCATTCTTCATATTCACCAGCAATAGCAGTTTCTAGATTCATTTTAGTATCTCAGAATTTTATCATAGTTGTGGTTTCTATATCGATGTATGGCATTTCAACTCATTCCTTTTCTACAAATTCTTGCATCATTTTGAATAGCCATTCAGCGTGTTCTTTTTCTTGTTCAGCTGTTTCAAGAAATACATTTGCAATTTGTAAATATCACGCTTTTCTAGCTACACTTGCATAGATTGTATAACGATTTCTAGCTTGTGATTCTCATGCAAAAGCTCTAGCTAAATTTTCTAATGTTTTTTTCATGATTAGATTAGTGAAAGAATAAAATTATTCTGATTTCTATTATTTACCTGGTTCAATTATTGTTGGTTCATTTTTATGAAATTTTTCATTCCATTTAGCTTTAAGGATAGCTCTATATCTCCAAGAGAATTGACAAATACTGAATAGACATGAAGTTAAAAGATAAAGTCCAACTGCAGAATTTAATCCAAATACCATCAATCACATCATAAGACTCATTCATATATTCATTCCTCACATCATCTTTGTCATATCAGGCATTGTAGCTCCTGGAACTTTTGGCATGGCTTTCTTGCTTTGAGTAAGCTGAGTAAGTTGCATTTGTATGTAGTATAATACAGTAACGATGATGGTTAATATCCAGTTTCCACTAGTGAACAAATCCATTCATAGGAACATGTGATTAATATTTCATGCTTCTAGATATTTCTGTCCAAAACTGTAGAAGAAACTGTATAACCAATCAACATCTGCGGGGATTCATCAATTCTGAGCAATCATCCAGATGACTCTATAAAGTCCGATGAAAACTGGAATCTGAATTAACATAGTTAAACAACCTTTGAATGGACCTTTTCATTCAGATTTGAAAAGTTTCATTGTTTCCTCACTAAGTTTCTGAGGATCGTCGGCATATTTCTTTTGTAATTCTTCAACTTTTGGCTGAATATTGCTCATTCACTGTGTCATGTTGTTTGACGCAGCAGATGATTTGTACATTAATCATCTTACAAGTAATGTTAGTGCAACTATAGCAATCCAAAGTTGTCCTCCAGAAATTGCTAAGAATATTACGAGAATATTGAACACTGGACGGTACAATATTTCAGTCACCAATATATTCCAAATATTCATAACTTATCATAAATAGAAGTAAAATTTGATTTTTATATTTTCAAAACCTCTTCACTTTTAGCTTTTACCAAGTCATCAATTTTTGTATTCATTTTCTTAGTTAAATCGTCAATATTTGCTTCATTAGCTTTATGTTCATCTTCTGAAATTTCTTTAGCAGTGAAAGATTTCTTGGTATCATTCATAGCATCTTGTCTAATTTTCCTGATATTTCATTTGGTTTCTTCTCACATGGCTTTAATATTCTTGGCGATTTGTTCTCTTCTTTCTTGAGTAAGCTGGGGAACTTTTACCAAAATATGAGAACCTTGATTATCTACTCATACTCATAAATCTGCTTCATAAATTGCATTTGCAATATGTTTAGCAGAAGACTTATCCCACGGTTCAATTTTTATAGTTGAGTGGTCTAATGCTGTAATAAGAGCGATTCCATTCATTTTCATGGTACCGTAGTCAGTTTCTACGTTCAGATTTTCTACTAATCATGTAGTAGCTCTTCAGACTTGCATTCATTTGAATTCATTTTCTAGGTAAGCAATGGCTTTGTCCATTTGCTGTTGATAGGCATTTAAGTCCATAATCTTTTTGATAAAATAAAAGATAGAAATTTGATTTCATAATCATTTTATCTATAGGAAAAATTGTTTCGTTTGCAATATTATTTTCATTTTTTGAAAACCGTCCTAGAATTACTAGGGCGGTCTTAACGATTTGAAAGTTTACGAGAGGAAAGTTATCTCCTTCTGTTCCGTTTGACTTTGGTACGAGCCTCATTCGCTTTCTTGGTTTCTGCTTGCCTTCTCTCAAAATCTACTTCTTGTCCGGCTTTATTGTAGACTTGACCTTCTAATAGGTCTATTACATCACCTTCAAAGAGGAGAGATTGATATTTCCCGAGGTAGTTTGTAAATACTTCTTGGCTTACTACTTTACCATTTGCATCTTTAATTGGGATGCTGAGTTGAGTAGCTACTTTGCTCCATTCTCTGAGTTGTGGTACATATATAGCTAGGCTTTCTCCTTTTTTGATTGTAAATCGCCATTGCTCGGCGGTACCAAAATCAGAGGAGCTGTAGAATTTAATGGGACTAAGCATCCCATTTCCGCATGCAAGAAACAGTATATCAGACACTGCGGGATCGTCGATGATGATTATCAACTCGTTTTTAAAATCACCACTGTATGTGTTCCCGTCGCCAGATTTAACATCTTTGGCGAACCCTGATCCTAGTACGAAACGAATGTTCTTTTCATTTGTAATTATCGGATAGTGAGCAATAACATTCGCTGTTAGAGCTTTACGATATTTGTCTACCATAGCTCTTTGGGCAGCCGTGTCGTTGGCTTCTCCCAATCTTCGGAACTCATTTAGAGGAAAGTAAGTGTCATGTGTTGTGCCACTCCAGAAGGTCGTATCTACTGGCACTGTCCCATGTATTGGATCTACTTTACTCTTGCTGCAGCTTGCCATCACTGCGATTGTCGCAATCACCATAATGGTGAAAAATACTTTTTTCATAAGATAAAATGAATTAGTTTAACATTTTGTTTATATAACTTAATATTTATAAATTTTTTATTAAATGTCAAGTTTATTTCTCGCTGAATTTTTTATTATTCTAATGGGTCCTCAGTAGTTAGGAATCATCCGGATTGAATAGACCATAGTTTATGATAGATTCAGTTCTTATTTTTTATCAAAACTTTGTGACTTCATTTTTCGACGATATTTCAGTTATCCATCACTATAATTTTGTCCATTTTGGCTATAGTTGATAGTCTATGGGCGATAACGATACATGTTTTATTTCTCATTACTTCATCCATTGCATCTTGTATGTGTTTTTCAGATTCAGAGTCTAGTGAAGACGTAGCTTCATCCATTACTAGAATGTTTTTATTCTCGAGTATGGCTCTAGCAATGGCTATTCTTTGTCTCTCTCATCATGAAAGTTTGATTCATCTCTCTCATACGAAGCTTTCATATCAGTCTTTTAATCCTGAAATGAAGTCGTGACATTTTGCCATTTTCGCAGCAGCGATAATTTCTTGATCTGTAGCATTAGGTCTTCAGTATGCAATATTTTCTTTGATAGTTCTATGGAATAGAATTGGATCTTGAGGAACCATTGATAGTTGTCCTCTTAAAGAATCTTGAGTAACTTGTGAGATATCCTGTCAGTCTATGAGAATCTTTCATCATTGAATGTCAAAAAATCTGAATAACAGTTTGATAAGACTAGTTTTTCAGCTTCCAGATGCTCAAACTATAGCTATTTTTTCTCCAGGTTTTATAGATAGATTTAGTCCATCAAATACTTTCTTTCATTCGATATAGCTGAATGTTACGTCTTCAAAATCTATTCTTCAACTTCAGATTTTTAATTTTTTATTTGTATGGTCCTGAATTTCATGTGGAGTATTGAGTATTTCTAACATTTCTGTAGATTCTCATAATGCTCTACTTAAAGATTTTAGAATGTATCTTATATCTGATAAACGATCAGCGATTTTTATAACGTATAGTTGTACTAAAATTATAACGGAGGCTGGTACTAATCATGCTCACCGTGCTTTAATAGCAAAATATATTGATCACATACTGAAAACAAACGTAGTCATTGATGTTGCAAAAAATGTCCATTCTCAAATTCTCCATTGTTTTCATCTCATATTTATCCATCATGTTAAAATCTCTCTAAATCTTTTGAATTCATAAGGTAATGATGCAAAAATTAAGACATTAAAATTATTGATGATAGAATCCGATAATTCTCATGTAGTCTTCGAATTTAATTCATTAGCTGCTATTTCATATTTTTTTGTTATATTAAAGAATATGATTTGTAGTGTGGTATAAAATATAACAAAGACTAAGAATATAACTCAGATTTTAATATTTTCTTTCATTATAATTACTATTGTCATTGGTATGAATATAATCATGTTTAGCAGCTGGAATATGAACCTATCTACGACTGTTTCGTAGGATCAGGCTAATTTATTTATTTTACCGATTAGTGATCATGATAGGTTATTTGAAAAAAATCTGTATGAATGTTTGTGTAAATATTGAAAACATTCTTCATAAATATCCTTAGTAACTTCGTTTTCATATTTTATCATTGGAAATCAAACTACTCTCCATGCTAAGATATTTGATAAATCTAATACAAGAATAATAAGTAAAATCTTTAGAAGCATCGTGACTAATTCTGGTTTTTCAATTCATGTCATGGATACTATATCTACTAGTTTTGATTGATATATTGGTGATGCAATTGAAATTCAGGCAATTATCAGGCTTCATACTAAACTTAGTATAATGAGTCATTTGTATGGCTTACTCTTTTTTAAGAAATATTTTACTACCATTCGTAGGGTTACTTTCTTTTTATTATTTTTAATTACTGTCATGTGTATATATTAAAGGTTAAAATTTAGGTTAAAAAAAGCTGCACGTTTTCCCATGCAGCTTGATGTATTTATCTTTCCAACAAAAAATTGCTTATACATCAAGCTCATGGTATAAAATAAAACAATATTGTCTTAATTGTTGCATTTTTACATTGGTTTACAATAAGGTAAAATGATATCCACTATGGGATACGAAATATATTATATTTTGTGACAAAAATAGGAGGTTTAGAAATATTTTCTTCATTTTAATTCATCAGGAAAATGCTGATTATTTATTTTGATAGTTCAGTCAGCTTGACGATTTTCTGGATGGTCGTGAGCATATTCATATCATTTTCAGTATCATAATTCTCACATTAATTTAGTTGGAGCGTTACGGATTTGCATTGGAACTGGAAGATTTCAATATTTTTCTATATCTTTCATAGTTTGTATATCTATTTTTTCACAGACGTTATTCTTAGGAGCTTTTCATAAATATAAAGCTAATTGGAATAGGAAAACTCTACATTCAGGCATTCAGATTTTTTGTACGGCATCATAAACTTGATTTGCTAGGAGTAATGCATTATTGTCGGCTGGTCAGATGTCTTCACTGGCGAAACGTAGTAAACGACGGGCAATATAACGAGGATCCTCTCATCAGACTAGCATTCTTTGAATTCGGTAGCAAGCTGCATGAGGGTCACTATCGCGCAGTGATTTATGGATAGCAGAAATGATATTATAATGTTCTTCTCAGTCACGGTCATAATACATTGGTTTTCCAAATGCTTTTTGGATTATTTCATCATTAATTCTTCAGTCAGTACTTAACATGATTGAAGATTCGAGGAGATTACAAGCATTTCTCAAATCTCAGTTGGCTAAATTTGCGATAGTAGTCAGATTTTCTTCTGTGATTTCAGTATTTGGATAGCGTGAATGAATTTTTTCTTGGTTATTATGAAAAAATGTGATAATATCTTCGGGTTTTAAAGCTTCGAAAACTATAACTTTTGCACGTGAAAGTAAGGCGTTGTTAATTGTAAAACTTGGATTCTCAGTCGTTGCTCAGATTAGTGTTATCAATCCACTTTCTACGAATGGAAGTAATGAATCTTGTTGGGCTTTGTTTCGGCGATGGATTTCGTCCAAAAATAGGAGAGTCTTTTTTCAATAGGCTTTATTTTTTTCTGCGTGTTCCAGAATTGTATTCAAATCTTCTTTTTTACTTTTTACTCATGAAAGTTCAAAAAAATCTGCTTGTAACTGGTGAGAAAGTACGTTAGCAATCGTAGTTTTTCAGCATCATGGAGTTCCCCAAAAAATCATTGATGGGACTTGTCAATTTTCTAGGAATTTTTGAATCGAAAGTTTAGTTTGCTCTTGTCAGACTACTTCATCAAGAGAGGTAGGACGAAGATAGTATGCTAATGGTTCGTTATTTATCATTCTCTTGGAGTGTTAAATGTTGAAAAGTATTTCATCTTTTTGTTAATTCTGTTTGTATATTTGTTTCAAATCATGAAGTAATATTTTCAACAAAATTTTTCAGAATCTGAACATTTCATGTGGAGTAAAATTTATTTTCATTTTTTGGTCATTCATTATTTATCTTTAAACTTTTCAAAATTCTCTGGCTTTGTAAAGCAACTGCAGGGGCTGGATTTATAACTGTAATTTTATTTCAAACTCATCTTTCTTCCAAAATCTTTTCTATCATAGGAATAAGAAAAGGATAGTGTGTACATCAAAGAACTATATGATCTATATTTTTATCTATCATTGGAGTGAGATATTTTGTCAATAATTCTTTAGCTTCTTCACTTTCAGTTCTGTTTTGTTCAACGAGTTCAACTAATCAGTCTCAGACTTGTTCAATCACTTTTACATCTCATTGAAATTGGGTTAAAGTCCTATGATATAGTGCTCACTTGAATGTTCAATCAGTCGCTAAAACTCAAACTGTTCAAGTCTTTGAATGGAGAATTGCAGGTTTAATCGCTGGTTCCATTCATACAAATGGGATAGAATATTCTGATCTCAAAACTTCGATAGCTGCAGCCGTAGCGGTATTACATGCGACTACGATTAAATCACATTTTCATTGTTCAATCAAAAAATTAGTCAGCTTTCTACATCTATCTTGTAGCTGTTCTGGTTTCTTTCTTCAATAAGGACAATATGCAGAATCTGCGATATAACAAAAATTTTGATCTGGCATAACTTTTGCTAGTTCTTTTCGTACTGATAATCAACCTAATCAAGAATCGAATATTCAAATCATCTAATTATTCTGTGTATTGATATGAAAGTAAATTATATTCTTCAGTATTATATTCAGTTATTCCATCTTCATGCCAAAGTAAGAAATTCTTAATTCATGTATCTAATGCCATCTTGGAACAGATTGTACAATATGGTTTTCATGATTTGGACATGTTTCAGTCTTTATCTAAACGCATAAAATATAAATCTGAACCTTCAATTTCATCTGGATGATTCTTTAGAGCATCCATGATGGCCCTTTGTTCTGCGTGAATACAGCAGGTTTTATCCGTTACTTTTTTGTGATAAGAATTTTTGTCACAGGTGCATCTTCTTTGTCATTCCAAATCTTTTGGAGGAGTATTCCATCACTGTCATATTAGTTGATTATTTTTGACTATTACACATCCACATTTTGATCTTTCACATGTGGCATTCTGTGCTATCTTTCAGGCTAATTGAAAATATTCTTCAGCTTTTTTTGATTCTTCTCAATCGAGGATTCTCATACGTTTATCTTGTATATTTTAAATAGTGTAAAAATATACTATTATTTCATAATAGATTTTCAAGTAAAGAGTTTTTATTGACTTGTTGTGTAAATTCATTATAATAAAAGTAATTGAAAACAAAAAAGGAGGTGTAAAATAATGGAAAAATTATGTATTCTTATGGATAAATACATCAAGGATGAATTTGTCCAGAAAAGGTTCATGGCATCCCTTGGCGGGTTTATCACCGAGGAAGATTATGTTGAGGAAGAAGAATTCCTTGATGAATTGAAAGCATTTGTCGAGGAAAATCCCGATGTCAGAGAATCTGTATCCATTTAAGCTGGAGTTATGCTCCAGCTTTATTTTTGTATTTGACTTTTGGGGGTATTTTGATACGATTTAAACGTAAGTATGAATAATTAATTAAAAAGTTGAATATGGGAGCAAGACTTTGTCATCTTATGCTTGACCGCATCTTCACACGAGAAACAATGCAAGCTTTCTTGAATTATTGTGGGTGGTCATATGAATCCGAGGTTGAAGTTGATGCATTCGAAAAACAACTTCAAGATTTCAAAAATGCGTATCCACAGCATACGCATAACATTGTAGATTAAGCTGGAGTATCTCCAGCTTTTTTCTTATTTAAATTTGGCTTGTTGCTTAGTTTTTTTTCATAGATTGTAACGCATTATATCGATTCTAGTAGGAGATGCGTTACAGAATTCATCAATCATTAGTATTAAACATCATTTGATGCTTTGCATTAATGTGATTGTTTCATAGGCATTTGTTTCTATTTTAGTTTGAATTAATTTTAACTCTTTATTGTTTGTATCCTTATAGTCATAGAAATAAGTTACAGAATTATTTAGTTCTTTTTTGGATTCTTTTCATGCAGTGAAACTATTAATTCTTTGACAGTTTTCTTCATTTAGAAATAGAAGATAAGCAGAGAACTCTTTAATGTTTTTTTTGATATTTGATAATTTATGAGAGTGAAAATACTTAAGAGCACTTTTTGCTTCATTCTTCAAATATCTTGCAATACGAAGTCAATCACAATGCTTTGAAATTTCTTCATATAATTCATTTTTTTGAGCTTCGATATTTTTTTTCTTTTTTGTAGGCATGAATATCGCATAAAGCAATAAAATTCAAAATAATTCTTTTAGCTTTTATAATTGGAAAACATTTACTTTTGTTTTTGACTTGATGTAATTCAAAAGATGTACATCGTGTGTAATTAATAAGATTGTGTTTCACAGTTTATTTGCTTCTACCAATACATCTCAGATTTCTTGAGTATATTCCCAGTCGAGGTTTCCTGTTGGTTCATCTGCGATGATGAACTCAGGATTATTAATCATTGCTCTCGCAATGGCTACTTTCTGTTTTTCTCATCCTGAAAGGGCTCTAGAGTCCATTTTATTGATATCTTCAATATGTAGCTTAGATGTAATGTTTCTATATTTTTCTTGAATTGTCGCATCATCATCTCATTGTATTTTAAGAGGATATGTGATGTTTTCTTTTACAGAAAGAGCATCAATTAATTTATAATCCTGGAATACAATTCAGATTTTTTGTCTATATTTTTGGATATCTGCATCAGAAAAATGAGCCATATCATCCATTCTATAGTATACAGTTCTTGTATATGGTCTTAATTGTCAAATCAAAAATTTTACGATGGTAGATTTTCATACTCCAGATTTCCCGATTATTACAGTAAATTCTCACTTAAATAGTTCAAAATTAAGCTTTTTGAATAACGGCTTTTTTGAATCTGGATATCATCGAGTTAAATCCTTGATTGCAATTAGAGGAAAGTTTCAATCATCTTTTAGTGCCATTTGTCTTTTTATATATAAATGATAGTTAATTATATTCCGCATAATCAAAAAATGCAAAAATTTTGGAGTATTTGGGATACATTTGGATTGACATTTTTTATTGAAATTTTGTAAGAATGTGTGCTTTTTGCTTTTGTATGGTTTGCACTTGCTTTTTATGATAATTTGATTACGTTGAATATAACATTTTATATTATTAATTAGAGATGAAAGATATATTTTTATCCTGAATCCAATGATCATGAAAGGGGACTCAATCAGATTTATTGATGAAAAATTTTCCAAATCAGTTTAAATACTTTGAGACATGAGGAATATTACGTGCCTTATCGAGTAATGATAATGCTATTTGAAATTATATTAAGCATACATTAGATACGTGATGATTGATAAAAGATGACGTTACAGTAGCAGTGTTTAATGTGTTTTTACAGACGGTAGAAAAATGAGATCGCTTATTAATAGATGGAGTATTACGTAAACTATACCAAACTCAAAAAGTTTGTGAATTGATGCAAAAATCTGGTCGTGAATTTGTGGTTTTACATTTAGATTTGCCGGATGATATTGTATATGAACGTTTAGCATCTAGAATTGTTTGTTGAGATTGTGGAAACAATGCAAAATGATGAGTTGTTGGATGAGTATGTGAAAAATGTGGAGGGAAATTAATTCGTCGTGAAGATGATTCAAATATTGAGGCAATTAAAACTAGGATTGAAGCATTTCATAATGAAACAGAACCTTGATTAAAACGAGTGGAGGAGAATGGTTGGTTGGTACATATTGATGGGAATAGAAATGTTGATGAAATATATCAAGATGTATTAAAATATTTATAAATTAAAACTTAATTTTAAGAAAAAAAGCAAACGGAAATCCGTTCGCTTTTTTGGGGGTTCCAAAGCTTTTAAGCCTTGGGCTCAAAAACCACAATTGCACCTGCGATACCGCTAGATGCGGGGATTACGGAGAGCGCAGAGACTCTAAGTTTGGGGTTAAGCTTCACCAGTGTGGCGATAACGGTTGCGATGTCATCATCAGCATCCTTGTTCATTGGATCTACTTTGATAAGCAAGATGCCGTATTTGCGGTCGTGAATGCTCATGTTTCGTGATGCTAGGAATACATCCAGCCCATCACATTTGTTAATTTTTATATCCATAAGCTTAGTTTGTTTTGTTTTTTTGCGGTATGAAAGATAATTATTCAATAGCACGAAATCAAGAGATAAATTAAATGATAAAAAAGAAGGCTCACGCCTTCTTCTTTATAATATAAGATTAATTTTATTGTTTAGGTTCTTCTGCGCTTTCAGGTGCTTCAGTTTTAGGAGTATCTCATTTTATATTTTCAGATTTTTTATTCTTTTTTGATCTTACTAATAAGCATATTCAACCAGCCGCAACTACTAAACAGCATATTCAAACTACTGGTCTGACTGCTACCCAAGCTATACCTATAGTTAAGAATCAAACGACAAGAGTTAGTCATAAAGCGATTATACCAGTTCATACTCAAATAATATTTGCTAGGAATGGGAGAACTTTTGCTATAGTTTCAATAAATTTAAATATCATAGCAAATCCGCAGTACATCAATAATAATCCTAAGAACCTAAGAATCCAAGTTATTTGTTTATTGGCTTGTTGTGCGTGTAAAAACATGTCTTCTGCAGATACATTTCATTGTTCTAATAGGGTAATAGTTCTTCCGTTTGAAACTGTGTAGCTAGTTAATTCGTTACCTATTTGTTTTCATACTATACTAACTGTTCATGGTTTTACAGATGAGAATGTAATTTTTAAATCTCAAATTGCTGGAGATGTGGGATCTACTCAAATATAAATGTAGTTATCATTTATATGAAATTTAGTATTTGAGGTAGTGACTTGAGAATCTCCGTATAAATAACTATTATTGTTGTTTTCAACTGATCAATCAGATGTATATGTTTGCTCGACTGCTAATTTATATTGTTCTGGGGTGTTAATATTTTGTTCTGATAAATTTACTGCTTTGTAATTAGTAAGTCTGTCTACGAATACATTATTAAGTTTATAATCTCATAAAGTAATAGGTTCTTTTACCCATTCGTCTGATTTATAAGCCCAAGAGGATGGGTTTTCATGTCAGTTACTTGAGTAGAAATTACTTGAATCAATTGGATCTTCATCCCATCTTTTGTAGTAGTCATACGTGGTAGTACAGTCTTCACTTCATCATAAATTGTCATGACATTCTTCATCAGATTCTTCATACCACTGATACATTTCTACAGTTCTTTTTAATTTCAAATCATCTGCAACGATTCAGAACGTAGAATCTCTTAGAGCCTCAGCATCTGATGCTGTTTCTCCAGAAACATGAATTTCTTTTCAGTCAAGAGAAGAATCGATTTGAGTAGCTGATGCTTCTTGAACTACTGATGCTCATTCATTTAATGCGGCTTTTTCTTTAACATAATTGTTTTCGTTCCATACAAGAAGTACTATAGAACCAATTACTAGAACAAATCATCGGAAAATGTTACCAAGACTATTCTTTACGCGAGAACCATATGAATGGTGTGATGAGACTGATATATGATCTGCCATTTATTATGAAATAAGAATATAAAAATCTGATTTGTAATTATCAATTTTTAGTCAGATTGCAACTTATTTTCTTGATTAGCGATTTATTATAGATTTTACCAGTCATGCGAATAATGGATGAGGCCTATTTAGCCTTGATTTAAATTCAGGGTGTGCTTGAGTTGCAACAAAGTATTTTAAATCAGGTAATTCTATAAATTCTACTAATTCTCAATTTGGAGATAATCCTGAAAATACCAATCAATTTTTTGATAATACTTCATGAAATTTGGGATTAACTTCGTATCTATGTCTATGTCTCTCTTTTACCAGATTACTCAAAATATCAATCTGATTAAATTCTTTGTAAAGTTCTCGTGTTTTCGTGTTCGGCTTCAAAATAGCATCATAGCTTCATAAACGCATAGTTCATCACTTGTCTGTTATAGTCCTTTGTTCTTCCATAAAATCAATTACATTAAATTGATTTTCAGGAGTAAACTCTCATGAATTCGCTTGAGGTATATCACATACAGACCTAGCGAATGCTATTGTGGCGATTTGCATTCATAGGCAAAGTCATAAGTAAGGAATATTTTTTTTCATACAAAATGTAGCGATATTTACCATTCATTGAATTCATCTATTTCCGAATCATCAAGGTACCACGATTCATGAAATATTTTTCATATTGCATAAGTTAGTAAATTCATTTTCTCGTCATTCAGATTCGAATTTTTCTGTATCAATCCATTCGATATTTACTTTAGTACTATAATTAGCTCATGCATGTTTGAGAGCTTCAACTACGCTGATATATGAATCATCAAGGTGAGTGTACTTTCCAGCGATTCAAATCGTTATTTCAGATTCAGGATTCTTTAGTTTATTTACCAGATTTTCCCATTGGGTTAAGTCTGAAGTTTTATCCTCGTTAAATAATCTCTTTATAATAAGTTGGTCTAATCACTGTTTCTGGAAAGATAAAGGTAATTCATAAATATTTTGATCCAAATTTTCAATAATACAATCTTCTTCCAAATCGCAGAACATTGATAATTTCTTTTTTAGTCAGTCTTCTAGTGGATTTGGAGTTCTGCAGATTAGAATATCAGCTTGGATTCAGAGTTCTCTAAGCTTGATTATCGAATGTTGGATTGCTTTGGTTTTCATCTCTCCGGATGTGGTTACTGTGATTATCGGAGCAACGTGAACAAATAACACATTTTCTCTACCGAGTTCATGTCTAAATTGTCTCATTGTTTCTAAAAAATGTGGTCATTCGATATCTCCCACAGTTCATCAGATTTCAATAATTGCCACATCACTTCATTCAGCAATTTTAGAGATTCTGTATTTTACTTCATTTATTATATGCGGTATTACCTGTACGGTTTTTCATAAATATTCTCATCTTCTTTCTTTTTTGATTACAGATAGATAAATCTGACCAGTAGTCGTGCTGGAATATTTAGTAAGTTCTTCATCAATAAATCTTTCATAATGTCATAAATCTAGGTCGGTTTCGAATCAATCCGTTGTAACAAAAGTTTCTCCATGTTCATATGGAGACATTGTTCAGGCATCTATTTGTAAATATGGGTCCATTTTACCCATAGTGACTTTATATCAGGCGGATTTTAGTATTCTTCATATGGATGCGGCGGTAATTCATTTACCTAATCCAGAAATTACTCATCATGTTACAAATATTAATTTCATGACATATTTTTTACGTGGGTAAAACAATTATATACTCATGAAATTAGATTTTGCAACAGAAAGAAAAATTTTGTACACAAAATTTTTGAAAAGACTTTATCATAAGCCTGATTTTTGGTTTTTTGAAATAGTATAAAAAGTCTGCCAAAAATTATCGTTATTCGTGAATCACGATAAGTTGAAGCAAACTCTAGTGAAGATTTTTTTATGCGATAGTAACTGCAGTTCCAGATGCTGTAACCATTAGCATACTGTTGTTTTTACCTAATACTTGGTAGTCGATATCGACACCAACCACAGCATTAGCGCCTTTTTCAGTAGCACGTTGAGATAGCTCTTCAAGTGCAGCATTGCGGGCTTTTATCAGTTCTTCTTCGTAGGAACCTGAGCGACCTCATACAAGGTCGCGGATACTCGCAAAGAAATCTTTTACTAAATTAACACCACTGATAACTTCACCAAATACGACATCATGGTATTTCGTAATATGTTTTCATTCAATTGTGGGTGTAGTTGTCAAAATCATGGTTGTATAATTATATATTTAAAAATATTTTTTGCTTACTATTATTAATAAGTCATTATAATATGAACCCAACTTTCTCATAAACTTCTTGAACCTTTTTCTCAGCAATTGGTGCAACTGCTTCTTTTCATTTTTTTAGTACTTTAATTATTTCTTCATCACTAATTTCTGCATAAGCTTTTTGAATTGGAGCTAATGTATCACGAATTTTCTCGAAAAGATAATCTTTAGCTTCCTTAAAACTTAATCATCATTTTAAGTATCTAGCTCTTAAAGCTTCATCTTCTTCTGGAGTAAGGAATAGCTTACAAAGATTATATACATTACATTCATCTGGATTTTTTGGTTCTTCCACTGTTTGAGTAGAGGTAGGTATCTGTTTTACTCTTTTTAAGATATCTTTTTCATCATAAAGGAGTCCAATATAATTGTTATAAGATTTGGACATTTTACGTCAATCATTTCATATCACAGTAGCTACTCTTTCATCTATTAAAGGCTCTGGAACTTTGAAAGTTTCTCAGAATTCTCTATTAAATTTTTCAGCAAAATCTCTGGCATATTCTACGTGTTGTTTCTGATCTTTACCAATAGGTACATAATCAGCGTCATATATCAATATATCAGCAGCCATCAAAATAGGGTAGTTGAATGTTCATACACTTATAGTTCCAGCATTTCATTTAGCCAAAGCTTCTTTATATGAATGCATTCTCTCCATAGTTCACATAATAGTTAAGCATGAGAATACCCGGTTCAGCTGTGCATGAGCAGGGATGTCTGCAGGATTATAAATGTAATATCTATTTATATCAGCTCAACATGCTGCGTAAAGTTTTACAACATTTATAGAATTTTGTCTGATGGTATTTCAATCGTGCAGTTGAGTTAAGGCATGCATATTTGCAAGGAAAAGAAATATCTCAGCATCAGGATTTTCGTTAGCCATTTTGATAAAAGGGTTGATAGCTCCAAAAAGATTTCAGAGGTGAAGCTGATTATCTGTTGGTTTTAATCAGGTTAATATTCTTTTTGTCATGGGAAAGTATACTTGAATTGTAAAAACTGAGATTATAGTAGAAAATTTTGATTTTATTTCAAGGTTATATTGTGGATTTGTATTTTCTCTTGTAATGTTTTGTAAATTCTTTACCTTAGTAATTGCTTACAGATATATGGAAATTAAGACCAGTGGAGTCTGACTTTATTATTTTAAATTAGAAGAAAATTTAGCACTCTAGCGAGTGGAGATTTCTTCTAGTGAATAATAAAGTTCTACTGGTCGTATATCTGTAAGCACCACTTGTTAGGGTGCTTTTTAGTTTGACAAAAAAAGCGATTAAGGAGAAATAAAGCTGGTCTGCAATTGCAATCTAATCTATAAAAAGAAGGGTTGTATAATGGTTTGGCGACTATGATTGCAGATTAGCTCTATATCTTTGTAGTAGATTCTAATGGGTGGAGTATTTACCTCACTAGAACCTAATGGAAAAGAATCTTGTATCTGTGTTGATATGTACATACAATGCGGAGAAAACTATCAAAGATACCCTAGATTCATGTTTGAATCAAACTTACCAAGATTTTGAAATATTAATTCATGATGATCAATCTAAAGATAAGACAATTGAAGTTATAAATAATATATGAGACAAAAGAATTAAAATCATTGATTCATGAAAAAAACTTTGACCATATAAGTGATTAAACTTCTTATTAGATAATGCTAAATGAGAATATATAGCCATACAAGATCATGATGATTTATGGAAACCAGAGAAATTAGAAAAACAAATAAAGTTCTTAGAAGAAAATAAAAAATATGTAGGTTGTGGAACTAAAACTTTAATGCGGTACGAATGAGATAATAAGTGATTTGAATATTATTTATGAAAAGAGAATTACTACACGATTCATCCATCATTGGTGTTTAGAAATGAATGATATCGTTATCCAAATAGAGTTTATATGAATGATGCATACTTTCAAAAGAAAATAGTTTGTAGATGAAAGAGTTTGATAGGAAATATTGATGAAACTTTAACTATTCATCGCATCAAGTCATGAACAGAAAATTATAGTTATAAATGGTTTAAATTTACGAGAGAGAATTTGAAGACAATCTTTTATCTTCATCCTGTTTGGTATGGAATTTGTGTGGTAGGATTTGAGATACTGAGGAAAATAGTATATCCGATATTACATAGAATCAAGAAAGATTGGTGGATTGATAAAATTGAAAGATGGCCATTTAGGTTACAGGGGATACATATTCAAGACATAATTAATCGTATTTATAGTTTCTATGAATTATAGTACATGCAAGATATCCTTATTTCAATAGTAATTC
>Ga0265301_10003071_pt1 | contig 18188 bp, 19 predicted proteins | sample AusTroGonzalo_MG_2_FD_193488 | JGI IMG/M metagenome (GOLD analysis project Ga0265301, IMG submission 193488) | Bovine rumen microbial communities from tropical cattle in Woodstock, Queensland, Australia - Gonzalo_04 | ecosystem: Host-associated > Mammals > Digestive system > Stomach > Rumen ... | reverse complement strand
GTTCGGCTCGACCCTTGCCGGCAACAAGATCTATCCGGATCTTGCAGATGACTACACGGCTTTCATGACCAACTTCTATGCTGGTGCGAAGCTGAATCTGATGGATGACAAGATGGTCTCCAACGAGGGAGCCACAGCTGAGGTCAAGTTCCAGATTGCCCCGGGCTTTGTCAACAAGAAGGCTTCTTATTACAGCGTCACATTCAATGCCGTTGCCGGAACAACACTGTTCGAGCTTTCGAACAAGCAGGGACTGAATCTGTTCTCAATCGTCCTGATCGACAGAGTCAACGTCAACTGGACAGACGGTGAGAAGGTTCCTGTCTATGCTTCAATGCCGGTGTCCCTCGGAAGAAAGGTCCGCGGTTTCAATACAAACAGCTACAACACAAACTTCACAGTCGTGAACAACCTGGATATCCGTCTTGCAGGACCTGAGTTCTTCCTTGACGGAATCTTCCCGAGACTCAATCTGTTCTTCGATGCAGGTTACTACGCAGGAAACTATCTCAACACCAAGATCGATGCCGGAGAATCCGATCTGAAGAGATTCCTCTGTTCTGCCGGTTTCCAGCTTGAGATGTGTTTCTTCGACTTCATCGACCTCGGTTTCCAGATGTCTTATCTGATCAACGGAGAAAACATCAGGACTCCGGATAAGAAGTTCATCGCAGGAGCCACATTCTTCCTGGACTTCTGATAGCAGACAGTCCTCACATTGCCTAATTGTACTGAATTCTATATACTTGCCAGCTATGGAACAGCAGAATTCAGTACATTGGGCGGATATTTACGCAGATAAGATTATCAGAGAGAAGGGTGATAAGGAGCTTTATACCTGTGCTTCCGGAATCACCCCTTCGGGAACCGTGCACATCGGAAACTTCCGCGAGATCATTTCAGTTGACCTTGTCGTGAAGGCCCTGAGACAGAAGGGAAAGAATGTGCGTTTCATCTACTCCTGGGACGACTATGATGTCTTCAGAAAAGTTCCCAAGAACATGCCCGAGCCACAGTTGCTCGAGACATATCTCAGAAAGCCCATCACCTTAGTACCCGACACAACAAAGAGAGCTGACAACTATGCCCGTGGAAACGAGCTTGATGTTGAGGAGAAGCTCCCGATTGTAGGCGTCTATCCTGAATATCTTTATCAGGCTCAGCGCTACAGAAGTTCACTCTATGCCGAGCAGATGAAGAAGGCCCTTGAGCTCAAACCCCAGATTATCTCCGTACTGAACCAGTACAGAGCAGAACCTCTGGATGACTCCTGGTGGCCGATTGCTGTTTTCAGCTCTTTCACTGACAAGGACAACACCACAATCCTTTCATGGGACGGTGAGTACGGAATCACATACCGCGATAACGACCTGAACAAGGAAGAGACAATCGATCTTCGCACAACTCCATATGCCAAGCTCCACTGGAGAGTGGACTGGCCGATGCGCTGGGTTTACGAGGGCGTTGACTTTGAGCCGGCCGGAAAGGACCACCACTCAAAGGGCGGAAGCTTCGACACATCAAGACAGATCGTCGAGTTCTTCGGCGGCCATGCTCCTGTGTCCTTCCAGTATGACTTCATCTCCATCAAGGGACGCGGCGGAAAGATCTCCTCATCAAGCGGAGAGGTCGTCTCCCTCGGCGATGTCCTTGAGGTCTATACTCCTGAGCTGACAAGATTCCTCTTTGCCTCGACAAGGCCCAACACAGAGTTCGCCATCTCATTCGATCTGGATGTCCTGAAGCTGTACGAGGACTACGATAACTGCGAAAGAAGATACTTCGGCCTTCTTCCTTGCAACGAGAAGAAGCTTGCCATGGAAAAGCGTGTCTACGAGCTTTCTCAGGTCGGCGATGTTCCCAAGACTCCGGGCTACCAGGTTCCTTTCAGACACCTGTGCAACCTGCTTCAGATCAACAGCGGAGACATCGATGCTGTCATCGCATCCCTGCCTGATGTGAAGGAAGACCAGATTGAAAGACTTAAAACCAGATGCCGCTGCGCATGGACATGGATCACAACCTTTGCTCCTGAGGATTTCAGATTCTCAGTCGCAACAGCTGATTCAGAGAAGGTTGCTCTTGATGCTGACGGACTTAAGGCTGTCAGAGCCCTGTGCGCAAAGGTCTCTTCATGGGACGGAAAGGACGAGAAAGACCTTTCACAGCTCATCTATGATGCCGCAGCAGAGGCAGGTGTTGAGAACACAGCTCTGTTCACTGCAACATACATGGCTCTTATCGGAAAAGAGAAGGGTCCGAAGCTTGCAGGTTTCATGAACACCATCGGAAAGGAAAGAGTTCTGGCTGTTCTTTCAAAGTATTGATTGAACTATTAATCCCTTGTTTCTCTGAAGACTTTTGACAAGATCATGTCGTTGGACTTCCATTTGCCGTTTACGCGCACTCGGAGGTCCAGCTCCAGTTTGGATTCGGGGAAGATCTTCTTGATTTCCTTGAAGGCGGCGACTCTGATCTTCTTTATGTTCTCTCCGCCTTTTCCGACCATGATGCCTTTCTGACTTTCGCGCTCGACTGTGATGAAGGCGCGTACCCAGACTTTGTTTTCTTGTTCGTTGTACTCGAGATCGGCGACCTCGACCATGATGGCGTAGGGGATTTCCTGCGTGACGGAGTTCATGGCCTTTTCCCGGATTATCTCGGAAACACGGAACTCGAGGTTCTGGTCTGTCCAGGTGTTCTCGTCATAGAGAAGGTGACCTTCGGGGGCGTGCTTGAATAGCTCGATGAGAATCTCATCCACACCGTCGTCTTCCTTGGCCGATGCGACCAGAATGGTGCGGCCTGGCATACTTTTGGAGAGGTAGACCTTGGCTTCCTCAATCTGGTTTTCTGAGAGGATGTCCTTTTTGTTTATGCAGCAGACCACGGGAACCGAAAGACCGCTGAGCATATAGGTGATGGCATCTTCTTCGCTTCCGGGCTTACGGGTGGCATCGACCATGTAAAGGACGGCATCGGTTTCTTCGAGGGAGGAAACTGCAATGTCCTGCATCTTCTTGTTGAACTTCTTCTCGGAGATGTGAAAGCCCGGGGTGTCGGTGAAAATCAGCTGGCCGCGGCTGTCCGTGTAGATTCCGCGGATGGCGTTCCTTGTCGTATGAGGAGTGGGCGAGGTGATTGAGACCTTGGACTCACAGATTGTGTTCAGCAGAGTCGATTTTCCTGACGACGGACGTCCGATGATGGCGATTGATGCGCATTTCATGGTTTTCATATTATAGGTTTTATCCTGTTCTTCCAAGGTTGTAATTAAGCGAGATTGTTGGTATTTTTGTAATGTGCTTTACGGAGGCGCTATGAAGGTTGAAGATAAAGAGAACAAGACAGAGCAGCAGTATGACAAGCTTCTGAAGACCAGATCGCTTTTTCTTTCTGGTGAGATCAACAAGGATTCTGCGGATAAGCTGATCAAGGATCTGGTTGTTCTTGAATCTGAAAACAATGATCCTGTGAGAATTTTCATCAACTCTCCCGGCGGAGATGTCGATGCGGGTTTTGCCATTTATGACATGGTGAGGTTCGTATCCTGCCCAGTCATCATGATCGGAATGGGTCTTGTCGCCAGTGCCGCCGCATTGGTCCTTCTGGCTGTTCCTGCCGAAAGACGTGTGGGTCTTCCTAACTCCTCATATCTGATTCATCAGCCTCTGAGCGAGATGCGCGGAAACGCAACGGAAATCGAGATCCATGCTCAGCAGCTTGAGAAGATGAAGGCAAAGCTGAACAAGATCATCGCCGATGCCACAGGTACTGCTTTGGACAAGGTCACAGTTGATACCGACAGAGACCACTGGCTTGATGCGGATCAGGCTAAGTCCTACGGTCTTATCAGCAAGATTGTCCCCAACAGAGAGAGCCTTTAATCTTTTTTATTTTATTTCTCCAAAAACACGAATGTTTTCGACACTTTTCCTCAATAGGGAAGTATGAGAAAACTAAGATTTTTTTTGCTGTTTGTCTTTGCTCTGCTGTTTGTCGTCTCATGTTCCGGCCAGGGTGCGTTTGAAAGCGCCGACGGTCTTTGCGTGGCCACATGGAACGTCCAGAACCTCTTTGATGCAGTATCGGACGGAAACGAGTATGAAGAGTACAAACCGTCATCCGGCTGGACTCAAAGAGCCTATGAGAGCAGGCTTTCCAATGCCCGCAAGGTTATTCTGGGTCTTCCTTCTTCGGGGTCTTACATCATAGTACTGAATGAGATTGAAGGTTCAAATGTCGTAGAAGACCTGATAAAAAACAATGATATTGCAAAAATGGGACTTCGTTACTATGCCTGCGCCGGTTCCGATGGCGGTGCAATCCAGACGGCTGTTGTAAGCAGCATCCCAATATCTGCAGCCAGAGTCCATGATACCGGAGAAGGCCGACGACCTGTCCTGGAGGCTGAGTTTGACACCTCGTCAGGCAAGATCTTTGTCTTGGCTCTTCACCTTAAGTCAAACATAGGAGGAGCTTTTGAGACGGCGCAAATCAGACACGAAGAAGCTCTGACTGTCAAAGAGGTGTCGCATCAGATTCTTTCGGAGAATCCTGGAAGCGTGGTTCTTGTCTGCGGCGATATGAACGAGGAATGCTGGGACAATAATGTCATGGGAAAAGACAATGACTCTGTTCTGAAGGTCAAAGGGGAGTTCGGCCGCGATCTGTGGTACTGCTTCTGGATGGATAATTCCCTGAACCTATGGCCCGGTGGATCTTACATGTATAACGGGCTTTGGAAGTGCTATGACAACATCCTTGTTTCATCGGCTGCCGACGACGGGACGGGGTGGGAGTTTGAAAGCTGTGGAATTGTATTCGAAAGTATTCAGAAGACGGCGGATTCCAAGCCCTTTGCCTGGGATAGAAACCTGCTGCGCGGTGTGTCGGATCACCTTCCGGTATGGATCAGGCTTAACTCATTTTAGGAAGTAAATTATGGACAGCCTGAGCGTTTGTAATTACAATTATACTTGTATTATCAATTCGATAATGGTGGTTCATAGATGGATTTTGTCAAAAAGCTCAAGGAAACTTTGGGATCGGTTCTTCCGATCATGGTCATTGTCCTTGTTCTGAATTTCACCATCGCACCGCTCGGAGATCTGTTCTGGCCGTTCATTCTTGGAGGTGTCCTGCTCATCGTAGGGCTTTCCCTGTTTCTTGCCGGAACGGATATCGGAATGGTTCCGGTAGGTGAGAAACTCGGTTCTGTCCTTACCAGAAAGCGCAACATCTGGTTCATGCTGGCAATCGGATTCATCAGAGGTTGCGCAGTAACTCTGGCAGAGCCTGATGTCAACGTTCTGGCAAGTCAGGTCAACAGTCTCAATTCTTCGATTCCGAAGATGACGCTTGTTGTGATGATTGCTCTGGGTCTCGGTGTGTTTGTCGACATAGGACTTCTCAGGACTGTCGCACGCTTTCCGCTTAAGTGGGTTCTGATAATCTTCTATTCGATTGTCTTCGTACTGGTGTGCATCATCGGACAGAGCATGGCCTCGATAAGCTTTGATGCAAGCGGTGCGACCACAGGTCCTCTGGCCGTTCCTTTCCTTCTTGCATTGGGTCTCGGTGTTTCGGGTTCAACCAAAGATGATCAGGATTCAAGCTTCGGTCTTACCGGAGTGGCTTCCATAGGTCCGATTCTCGCTGTGGCTCTGATGGTGATGGTTTCAAAGTCAGGATCCGCTGCAGGGGCTGTTTCGGAAGCTGTTGAAGACGAGACATTCTGGGACTGCTTTCTCGGCACTCTCAAGAACACGGCAATCGGCTTCGGACCTCTTTTGGCCATCATCCTGGTCATGCAGTTTACGATGCTGCATTTTCCGAAAATCAAGTTCAGAAACATCTGTCTCGGTATCATCTACAGCTTTGTCGGAATAGTGATCTTCCTGACCGGCGTAGAGTACGGTTTCTCAGCCGTCGGCTGGTATCTGGGTCAGACTATTTCCAAGAACTTCAGCCCTGTTCTGGTTGTTGGTCTTGCTCTTTTATTCGGTGGTATTGTCGTTCTTGCCGAGCCTGCGGTCTGGGTTCTCACAAGCCAGGTCGAAGATGTCACGGCAGGAAGAATCAAGAGATCTTTGGTGATGATCTTCATATGCCTCGGTGTTGCAATTGCTGTAGCTCTTGCACTGCTGAGGATCTTGCTTCACATAAACTATCTGTGGTTCGTGTTAATCGGCGTCGGTTCTGCTCTGATTATGACGCTTGTTACACCGCCGCTGTTTACAGGCATAGCTTTCGACTCGGGTGGAGTTGCCAGCGGACCTATGAGCACCACATTCCTGCTTTCATTTGCATTGGGTGTTTCGGGTTCCGCGGACATGGGCTTCGGTCTTGTCGGACTTATTGCCATGTCACCGCTTATTGCCATTCAGATTCTGGGAATCATCTTCAGATTCAAGGAAAGGAGCGGAAAAAAGGAGGTTCGCAATGCTGGTACTGCACAATAATCTGATGATTGCGGTTGTCAACAACGGACAGGCAGAGCGATTCATGTCAATTGCGAAGGAAGCCGGTGCCGGTGGCGGAACCATCATACCTGCAAAGGGAACTGCTTCCAACAGGATCCTCAGACTCCTCGCCCTTGGAGACAAGTCCAAGGAAGTCGTGCTTATTGTCATCGACCATGAGAAGGGGAAAAAGATTGTGGATGCCGTGAGAAGCGATGGGAAGATCCAGGGTGTCGCAGCCATGCTCGGATCAACGAAGGAGAAAACGATGTCAAGTAAATGGAAGATGATAACAATCATAGTCAACACAGGATATGCCGATGACATAATGGATGCGGCCAGAAAGGCCGGTGCCCATGGTGGTACCATAACCCATGCAAGAGGAACCGGAACGGAAGAGGATGCCAAGTTCCTCGGTGTTCAGATCGTCCCTGAGAAGGAGATGATTTTCATTCTCTGCGCAGCCGATGATTGCGATAAGATCGTCGAGGCTGTCTCCTCTCTCAAGTGCCTGGATGAGCCCGGAATCGGAATCATCTACACCCAGGATGTGGTTGACTTCAAGAATCTGGATCCTCAGAAATGAACGCTGAGATCAGAATCCGCCAGGGGAAGGAAAAGAATCTCCTCAGACATCACCCCTGGGTGTTCTCCGGAGCCATAGAGGAGTCCACTGTTCCCGCAAAAAGCGGCGTCTGCCGTGTTGTGACATCTGAAGGGCGATTCATCGCCTGGGGTGTCTATGACCCGGACAGTCACATCCAGCTTCGTCTTCTGTCATGGGATGAGTCTGTTATTCCTGATGACAACTGGTGGTTCGATACCGTAAGGGCCTCGGTCTTAAGAAGAAGGACCTTCTTCGAGGACAGGGCGGGACAGACTACGGCCTTCAGAATCATCCACGGAGAAGCCGATATGATTCCGGGAGTCGCAGCCGATGTCTACGGCAGGATAATCAGAATAATCATCAGCGCAAGAATCGCCTGGGAAAAAAGGGCGATTATAGTCGATGCTTTGGAGAATCTTCTTCATCCGCAGATGATTGTGCTGAACACGGATTCTGCTTTCTGTGCCATTGAGAAGCTTCATGAGGTGACCGAGTACTACAAGGGCGGTCAGCGCTTTGTTCCTACCGATAAGCTTGATGAGATCAAGATCCGTGAAAGTGGAATCTACTATGCCATGGTTCCGGGTTCCGGACAGAAGAGCGGCTTTTACTGCGACCAGAGGGAGAACCGTAACAGAATCGAATCCTACGTCAAGGATGCCGTGGTTCTGGACGGCTGCTGCTACACCGGAGCTTTCACGCTTCATGCTCTGAGAGCTGGGGCCAAGGAGGTTCATGCATTCGACAGCTCCTCCGATGCCATCCATAGGCTTTTGTCTAATGTGAACATGAATGTGGAGATGGGAATTCTTCCATCCGACTCACGTGAGAGAGTTCAGGCGACCAAGGCCGATATCTTTGAGACGCTCCGCAGCATCCCGCGTAACAGATACGATGTGATGATTCTGGATCCGCCTAAGCTTGCCCAGACCGTAAAGGCCCTCGAGAATGCCAAGAAGGCCTACAAGGATCTGAACAGGATGGCCATGGAGAAGATCAAGGACGGCGGAATTCTTGTCACCTGTTCGTGTTCCGGAGCCCTCTCAAGAGAGGATTTCAGGACGGTTCTGGCCTGGAGTGCAAAGGATGCCCATGTGGAGGTTCAGGTGCTTGAGACATTGGGACAGGCCCAGGATCATCCGATTAGGCTGTCGTTTCCCGAAAGTGAATACCTGAAGGTGTTCATTCTCAGGGTTATTAAGTGAAGTATTGTGAAGCAGATCGGACCTAACTTGAAAAAGGGTTTTCGAAGTATTAGTCTTGTAGCTGCTTCGATTGGAGGAATTATATGACAAAAAAAGCTTTTTTCCTGATAGTGGCCTTGCTGGCCTGCCTCGTACTGGCACAGGGTGTTTTCGCTCTGGACTATCCGGATGATTTCAAAATGTTCGAGGTGAAGGGTGAGGAGGAGAACTTCTACTCACTGGAAGAAGCTTTCTGGTTCAATCCGACTGTCTACAGTCTTGATGTTCTGGAGTTCGCCCAGGCTTATTTCGATCCGGAGAATCCTGTGGAGTTCTTCTTTGAGGCGGCCGAATACACCGATGAGCAGATTGAAGAGGCCGCATTGGTTTTCCAGTCATTCATCGAGCCGGATTCCGCCGGAGCTTTCCCTTATGGTTACAGATGTGACCTTGAGGCCCTGGCTGAGAGTGTAGGTTATGCTGACCTGTTTGATAAGGATGCAAGATACGAGTTCTCATTCTATTTCGAAGATCCTTCCTGCATGTTGGAGCTTTTTCCCAGAGGAGTCGGAAGGACCGATGGATATAATACATTCAGACGTACCGCACTGAGTCTTGCATTCTATGCAAAGAAGCATGGCAATGCCCCTGGATTTGAGGCATGCTATAACTACATCCAGCAGGCTTTTGCCTACTATGAGGAGCAGTTCAATGCCGCAATGGAGGCTGAGGCACAGTCAACAGCTGAAAACGGAGCCGCTTATCCGGAAGTTCCGCAGGAATGATCCGGTTTGAATACGAATAACAATTAGGAGAGATAAACTATGACATTTGCTGAGAAGATGAAGAAACAGGCCATAGCCGCCCAGAAGTCACTTGTTCTTCCCGAGGGACTTGAGCCCAGAACAGTGAAGGCTGCAAGGATGATTCTCGATCAGAAGATCGCATCCGCCGTAACACTCGTCGGAAATGTTGACGAGGTTAAGAAGAATGCACAGAAGCTCGGTGTTGACCTCACCGGTATCAACATCGTGGATCCGCTTTCAAGCGACAAAAGAAAGGCCTACGCCACTGAGTACTATGAGCTCAGAAAGGCAAAGGGCATGACTGAGCAGGAAGCCAATGAGCTGATTGTCAACGAACTCAGATGGGGTGCCATGATGGTCCATCTCGGAGAGGCTGATGCAATGGTCGCCGGTGCAAAGAACACAACAGGTGACGTTCTCAGAGCTTCATTCCAGATCATCAAGTGCAGACCCGGCATCAAGAGCGCATCTTCATGCTTTGTCATGGCAACAGATAAGAAGCAGTACGGTGTTGACGGAACTCTGATTTTCGCTGACTGTGCTACAATTCCGAACCCCACAGCTGAGCAGCTTGCTGAGATTGCAGAGGCATCAGCTCTTTCATGCAGAACCTTCCTTAACGCAGAGCCTGTCGTCGCAATGCTTTCATATTCGACAAAGGGAAGTGCAAAGGGAGAACTTGTCGACAAGGTCACAACAGCTCTTTCTCTGGTCAAGGCAAAGTGCCCGGATCTCAAGGTTGACGGAGAGCTTCAGCTTGATGCTGCCATCGTTCCTTCCGTTGCAAGCCAGAAGGCTCCGGGTTCTGATGTCGCAGGTCATGCAAACGTTCTGGTATTCCCGGATCTTCAGGCCGGAAACATCGGTTACAAGCTTACCCAGAGACTTGCCGGAGCTGAGGCTTACGGTCCGATTCTCCAGGGTTTCGCAAGACCGGTTTCAGACCTTTCAAGAGGATGCAGCGAGGAAGATATCGTAGTCACAGCTGCAATCACACTTGCTCAGGCAGCATCCTGCTGAAATTAGATTCAGACGATTTCCGGTTGGTTTTATGGCCAACCGGATTTTTTTTGTGCTTTTTTCGGAAAAAGTGAAATGAAATCGGCAAAAAAACTGTATAGGGGTGTGTGAGCGGAAAAGAAATACCCCACCTACTAACAACCCCAATTTTATTCTCTTTTCTCTCGCTTGGTTTGGTAACCAACGCCGCCGGGACGGGGTGGATGAGTTATGTTCTCATTATTTCTAGCCTATCCTTAACTCTCTGCTTCAGTTCCGGCGGCATCTTTTCCTCTCCTTCAAAAAGGCTTTTGGTCCTCCGTCTTCTGTTTATAGCTTCTGTTTTCTTTATCGCCCTCCACATCAGGGCCACTACAGTTGTTAATCTGGGCTTTCTCCCATTACAGGTATCTCAAATCCAGGGTCGGGTGATTTATGACTCATCAATTACATCAAATGGAAATCACCTGATGAAGATAATGCTCTGTGGTTGCTCGACTCTGGCTGGAGACAGCTGCGGAGCCTCAGGGATTGTGACCGTTGTTGGAAACCGGAGGGAGATAATATCGTTCGGAACTGTTGTGCATTTGGAGGGCAGGTTTTCCGATGGTCTTTTCATCTATGACAAAATCAATGTGCTGGGAAGAGGGTGGATAAATGAAATAAGAGAGTATCTGATTTCAAGGTTGCAGTACCGCCTGTCCTTCGACTCCGATGATGCATCGGTTTTAAGCACCATGCTTTTGTTCGGGCGCTCTGACTATGCACAATCATCTATCAGAGAAATGGCTCAGGGCTGCGGATGCTCACACATTCTTGCTCTTTCAGGAATGCATCTCGGGATAATAGCCACACTTTGTACACGGGTTTTCGGAAAGAAAGCTTTAGGAAAGGCTGTTTCCTTTCTTCTGGTGTTTCTGTTCGTGTTCATAGCAGGCCCCAGACCTTCGCTTCTTCGTGCAGCTCTGGCCTTCTATCTTTCATCGTTTCAGATGGAGGGACGGATCTTTGCAGTCTTTCTTCTTCAGATGATTCTGTTTCCTTTTTCCATGGTAGAACTCGGATGCTGTTACGGCTATGTGGCTGTCTTTGCCATTGTCTGTATCTCTCCGTATATAAGAGCCACGTTGTTTCAGTTTTCAGGAAAGCTGTCAGGCCTCTTCAGTGCTTCCGTTTCAGTTCTGGTTCTGAGTGCTCCGATTCAGATGTTTCTGACAGGAAAATGGTATCCTGCTGCCATCATCGCATCCCCAATAGCAGGTTTTCTTGCAGCATGCTCAATGGTATTAGGTATGCTTTTACTGGCATTCGGGAGAATCGGTATCCTTGTCTGGCTGAATGCCAATGTTTACAGCGCTCTCGAAAAGGTTTTCACATTCTTCGGCTCGCTGCCGTCATCGGGATGGTGGGGTTATCTTGTTCTGTTGTCTTTAGTTGCCTTGCCGTTCGTTGCTCTTGGTATTGTTCGAAGATTCATGTTCAAAAGATATAAAGGTAGTATGTCTAGAGCTTGATAATAAATACTTTATTACGTATTATAAGGAGTGTCCGATGAAGAGTTATTCATCAAATGAAGTGATTAGAATTCTGAAACGGAACGGATGGATTGAGGTGGCATGCGTTGGAGATCATCACCAGTTCAAGCATCCGAAACTACCCGGACGGATAACTGTTCCGCATCCGAAAAAAGACCTTCCGATAGGTACGGTAAAAAGCATTCTGACCTATGCTGGAATTAAGGAGGAGAAATGAAAAACGAATACTCTTTTGTCGCTATCTTTGAATATGCTGATGATGGTATCAACATCTCGTTTCCGGATCTTCCCGGATGTTTTTCCTCTGCCCGTAAGAATGATAATGAAGAAGCCTTGAAGAATGCAAAAGAGGCTCTGGGGCTGCATCTTTTCGGAATGGAGAATGATGGAGAGCAGATTCCTAATCCGTCCTTTGTGTTCGATTTTGATTTGTCTCCGAAGCAGGTTCCGGTCTTGGTAGATGTTTTTATGCCTACAATCCGTGCCTCTGTGAAAACCTCCTTTGTTAGGAAGACTGTTTCCCTTCCGGCTTGGTTGGCTGCGGCTGCGGATGAACGTCATGTTAACTGTTCCAAAGTATTTCAGGATGCTTTGATTGCGTTGATGAAATAATAGTCTATTGGTTATAATCGCACCTGACATGGCAATCTGGGATTTTGATTACAGCTCAGTATCCTCAATAACAAGGCTTCTGGAAGAAAACGGTCTTGGTATGACCAAGAAGTTCGGACAGAACTTTCTCATCTCCGCTCCGACGCTGGATAAGATCACATCACTTTGCGGAGCCAATGAGTCGTCCGTTATCTGGGAAGTAGGCCCCGGAATCGGAGCTCTTACAACACGCCTTCTTCAGACGGGAGCAAAGGTCACTGCGTTTGAAATCGACCACGGATTCTGCAGGATTCTGAGAGAGAAGGCCTACGTTGATGTTCCCAATTTCCGTCTCATCGAAGGCGATGCCCTGAAGACCTGGAAAGACATCTATGAAAAGGAAGGGGCACCGGACATGATCTGTGCCAATCTTCCTTACAACGTCGGGTCGGTGTTCATCGCATCCGTCATTGAAAACAGATGCCTTCCTTCACGCATGGTCTACACCCTCCAGAGCGAGGTCGTAGAGCGCATCTGCGCCAAGATGGGGGATGAGCAGTATTCAGGCTTCTCTATTCTCACAGGAATCGACTACGATAACCGCGAGGCCATGAAGATTAAGTCCGGCTGTTTCTTCCCGTCTCCGAATGTGGACAGCTCAGTCGTTGTCATGCAAAAGCGTCAGAATCCACTTGTTCCGGATGAAGAGGCACCGGCTTTCCTGAATCTGGTACGGGTTCTGTTCTCGCAGAGAAGAAAGAACGTCAGAAACAACCTCAAGGCCCTGGGCCTTCCGTCTGAGAAGATAGATAATGCATTGACGCAGAGCGGTATTTCTCCATCCGAAAGGGCAGAGAAGCTCAGCGTGGAACAGATTCTGACTCTTGAGAGGAACTTGGGCCGATGAAGGTATATGTCTACACCCTCGGATGCAGGGTCAACCAGTGTGAAAGCGAGGCTGTGGCCGAGTCCTTTGCAAGAAGCGGCCATGAAGTTCTTCGCACAAGCTCCTCTGCGGATCTGATTATCGTCAACACGTGTACGGTCACCAGCAAGGCCGAGCAGAAGGCAAGGCGTGAAATCCGTCTGTTTGCCAAAACCTGTCCGGTTCTGGTCACAGGCTGCTATGCCCAGGTGAACCCCAAGGAGATAGAATCCCTTTCTCCCAATGTGGTGGTTCTTCCTTTGATCAGAAAGCCCGAGCTTCTCGGTCTGGCAGATTATCTGAAGGACAGTCCGGACGATGTTCTGTCTGCAATTAAGGCCTATGTCTCATCAGAAGGAAAGAGGGGTTCTCTGTTTGACTTCGCCCCGTCTGAGTTCTCTTATCACTCACGTTCCTACCTGAAGGTCCAGGACGGATGTGATAACAACTGCGCCTTCTGCCGTGTTCACATTGCAAGAGGAAAGTCTCAGAGCCTCGATTGGCAGACCGTAGTGCAGAGGGCTCTTGAGATAGAGAAGAAGGGCTATCATGAAATCGTTCTCACAGGTGTGAACCTGACGATGTATGACCATCAGGGTAGAGGACTGGGAGGTCTTCTGGAACACCTTCTTGAGGCAGTGGGACCGGATATGAGATTCCGTCTTTCATCGCTTGAGCCAGACCACATCGACGACCTTCTGATTCAACAGCTTAAAGACCCGAGGATGCAGCCTTATTTCCACATCCCGATTCAGAGTGCTTCGGACAAGGTCATAAAGAGAATCAACAGAGTATATGACTCAAGCCATCTCGAGTATGTCATAGGCCGTCTTCGGGAGGTCAAGGAAGATCCGTTTTTGGCATGTGACATCATCACAGGCCTTCCCGGTGAGGATGACAAGGAGTTCGAGATCACAAGGTCGTTCTTGGAAAGACATGGCTTTGCTCTGATGCATGTTTTCCCATTCAGTCCCAGACCTGATACGGCACTTGAAAATGCACGCGACAAGGTCCCTGAGAGCATCAGAGATGAAAGGGCCGCAATCCTTAGAGAACTTTCTCTGAAGCTCAACAAGGAATATGTTGATCGTCAGATCGGAAAGAAGGCCGAAGTGATTCTGGAAGGAAGACGAACCGGAAAATGGTACGGTCTTACCGGAAACTACATAAAGCTGGATGTCATGGGTGTTCCTGATAATGCATCCGTCGGAGACCTTTTTTCTGTGAGAATTCTTTCACCTGACAAGGCAGAGGTCCTTCAGTAAGCATGGAAATCAGAATTCAGAAGTTCGACCAGGTTGATTCCACCAACAGAGTCCTGATGGGTATGGCAAAAGACGGAGCCGATGTAGGTACAGTGGTCTGGGCCAGAAGGCAGAGCACGGGCAGAGGCCGCCTTGGACGCAGCTTTCAGTCTCCCGAAGGCGGGGTCTATGTCAGTCTGCTTGTTCCTCTTTTGGAGGGGTTTCATCTTACTGCGATGGCCGGAGTTGCAGTCAAGCGTACGATTTCTCAGGTATGTAACAGAAAATGCGGCATCAAATGGGTTAATGACATCATCCTGGAGGGAAAGAAGGTATGTGGGATTCTGGCTCAGGGTGCAGGCGATAAAGTGGTTCTGGGAATAGGTGTGAACTACACGACGGACATATCAACATTTCCTGAAGATGTCAGAGATATTGCCTGCAGCATCTACAACGATGAACGCACAGCTCCGCCTATGGAAACCTTTGTGACCACTCTGGCGGCCAATGTTTATGACATATGTCTTTCGCAAGATAAAACATGGCTTGAGGAATACAAAAGCTCTAGCACAATTGTCGGAAACAAAGTACAAATAATCCAGGCCGGAAAGATTACGGGAAGCGGCAGAGCCGTCTCGATTGACGACAACTGCTTTCTGCATATAATCGACGATGACAATAAAGAAATAGTCCTCTCTACCGGAGAGGTGAGTGTAAGGAATAACTATGATTGACAAAGCGCAGTGGAAGGAACTGGTTCAGAGCAGACTCCAGAATATGTACGAGACCTCGGGACATGAGGGGAAACTTGCAGATGTCGTGATTCAGGTTCCGCCGAAACCGGAACTGGGAGATCTTGCATTTCCTCTGTTCGCATTTGCCAAAGCTTTTACAAAAGCTCCCAACATCCTTGCCCAGCAGCTTTCGGATGATATCAACGCACTGACGGACAAACCGGACGGAGAGGCTTTTGCCGCAGGTCCGTACATGAACGTCAGACTGAACATGGACAAGATGGTATCAGACCTTTACACCCAGATTGTTAGCCAGAGCTCTCAATATGGAAGGACAAAGGCTCTGGACGGACGCAAGGTCATGATCGAGTTCTCCTGCCCAAATACGAACAAGCCGCTTCATCTGGGTCATGTCAGAAATGACTGCATCGGTCAGAGCATGAGTCAGATACTCAAAGCCTGCGGTGCCGATGTCATGAAGGTCAACCTGATCAACAACAGAGGCGTCCATATCTGCAAGTCCATGCTTGCCTACAAGAAGTTCGGAAAAGGTGAGACTCCCGAGTCATCCGGAATCAAGGGTGACCACCTTGTAGGAAACTACTACGTGCGCTTCGCACAGTGGGAGAAAGAGGTCCTGGACAAGGACATCGCCGATCTGATTGCTAAGGGAACGGATCCTCAGAAGGCTGAGGAGATCGCCAAGGCCAACAACGGACCGGATCTTGAGGCTCAGGCCATGCTCCGCGACTGGGAAAACGGTGTGCCTGAGGTCATCGACCTTTGGAAGAAGATGAACAAGTGGACCCTTGAAGGTGTGGATGAGACCTACAGGAACACGGGAATCTCGTTCGACAAGTACTACTATGAAAGCGACACCTACAAGCTCGGAAAGGACAAGGTTCTTGAGGGTCTTGAGAAGGGCGTTTTCCAGAAGGCCGAAGACGGAGCAATCTATATCGACAATTCGGATATCGGACTTGATAAGAAGATTCTTCTCAGAAAGGACGGAACATCCATCTATATCACACAGGATATCGGAACCGCCATCAACCGTCACGAGGACTGGCCGTTTGATAGCCTGATCTATGTCGTTGCAAGCGAGCAGAAGTACCACTTCAAGGTTCTTTTCCATGTTCTGGATAAGCTCGGCTATCCGTGGGCAAAGGATCTTCATCACCTGTCATACGGAATGGTCTTCCTCCCCGAAGGCAAGATGAAGAGCCGTGAGGGAACAGTCGTCGATGCCGATGACCTCATCAAGTCCCTAACCGACATGGCACGTGAGGAGATTCTCGAGAAGGGCCGCGACGAGGAGCTTGATGATGTGGACCAGACAGCCCACGACATCGCCCTTGGTGCTCTGAATTACTACATTCTCCAGTTCGACCCGAACAAGGACTTTGTATTCAACCCCAAGGAGAGCCTTTCCTTCAACGGAAACACCGGACCTTATCTGCAGTACATGGGAGCCAGAATCTCATCAATGCTCAGAAAGTACGAAGAAATCCGCTCAGACTTTGATGCTGTGGCCTTCAACCCGTCCGTCCTGTCACTGGAGGATGAAAGAGAGCTCATCAAGATGGTCGGATCCTTCCCTGAGACCGTGGGCAAGGCCTGCAAGCAGTACGATCCGAGCGTAATCTGCGCCTTCCTCTATGACATGTCAAAGCGCTTCTCACACTGGTATCACGACAACCAGATTCTCAAGGCCGAAACCCCCGCCTTGGTCAAAGCACGTGTGTGTCTCTGCCAGATGGTTCTTCAGGCAATGAGAAATGCATTTGACCTTGTAGGTATCCCGTTCCTGGAGAAAATGTGATTTTATGAGAACAAGGTGATAAGACCGTCGGCCAGACGGTCTGTCTCCCATTCCTCGTCACTTGAAAGAACAGCACAGATTCTTCTCATGACAGCAGCGCTTACAAGATCTGCCGCATAGTCCGTGTCCTTTATGTCCAGCCAGCTTCTTTGGACGCAGAACTCAAGTGCGATTCTTACCCTGGCTGATATCATTGACTCAATTTGGTGGTTTTCTTCTGAAAAGGTCTCATCGAACATAGTCATCTGCTGGACTATGGAGAAATAGGATGAGACTGGCTTTTCTGCAAAAGTTCTGATGATGCTGTCAAACAGGGAGACAAGAAGGGTATGCGCATCCTTTGCCTTGAAATCAACGTTGAAATCTCTGCTTCTGAGAATCCGGGATGCATACGAGATTGCCTCTTCGATCATCTGATTCTGACTTTCAAAGTGGCTGTAGATGCTTGCTTTACGGATTCCGACCTCATCTGCTACGTCCGAAAGACTCACATTCGCAAGGCCTTTTTCCTCTCCGAGAGTCAGAAGTGTGTCCAGAATGTCCTGTCTAGTTGCCATGGCTCCATTAAAAACTACCGAACGTTAGTTAGTCAATAGCAGTTTTTTATCTTTTATTTAAAAGAGTTATGGAACAAAGATGCGTTACAGCGGTATAAAGACAGAGCAAATTCAATTTTAAGGATGTGTCTAAATGTACGCACTCGTAGAAATTCTTGGAAAGCAGTACAAGGCAGAAGAGGGAAAGGCAATCCAGGTCGACCTCGTCGACGCTGAGGTCGGAGCCCAGGTCAAGTACGATTCTGTTCTTGCAGTTGTTAAAGAAGATGACGTTAAGTTCGGCGCACCGTATGTCAAAGGCGCCAGCGTTGTAGCCACACTCAAGTCCAACATCAAGGGCGACAAGGTTCGTGTCTACAAGTATCACAGGAGAAAGGGATATCGCAGGACCCAGGGTCACAGACAGCAGTATTCAATTCTCGCGATCGACAAGATCAACGCTTAAGGGAGGCAATCAATGGCTCATCATAAAGGTGGTGGTTCATCCAAGAACGGAAGAGATTCTAATGCGCAGCGCCTCGGTGTGAAGCGTTACGGTGGTCAGATTGTCAAGGGTGGAGAGATTCTTGTTCGCCAGCACGGCACAAAGATCCATCCGGGCGAGAACGTTGGCCTCGGATCAGACTATACTCTTTTTGCTAAGGTAGGCGGAAAGGTTCTCTATCATGAGAGAAACAACCGCAACTACGTCAGCATCGTTGTTGAAGAGTAAAACAGCAA
>Ga0265301_10003070_pt1 | contig 18190 bp, 33 predicted proteins | sample AusTroGonzalo_MG_2_FD_193488 | JGI IMG/M metagenome (GOLD analysis project Ga0265301, IMG submission 193488) | Bovine rumen microbial communities from tropical cattle in Woodstock, Queensland, Australia - Gonzalo_04 | ecosystem: Host-associated > Mammals > Digestive system > Stomach > Rumen ... | reverse complement strand
GTCATGCCGAGACACACCATGAATAAAACTGGATTCACTTTCAATCTTATCTTTTATAGTCTTTATATCTACACTTTGTTTAAGAAATTCTTTTATCTTTTCTTTGAGTTCTGCCGGGTATGCGAGTTTGGCGTATTCCTTCATTGTAACTACCTTTCGAAATTGAATTTCCCTCTGGATTTATCATTTAGGTCTGATTCAATATAATACAAATTTTCATTTTCATTTATATGAATACTAAACTTCATGTTGTACTGATTAAATACCAATTTTCCAAACTTAAGCATAGCTCCATTCATAAAAGAATCTTTTTCTTCATCCTTGGCATTGGATAAATCATAATATCCTGAATTGAATGCAATAGATACACTTATTTCATCTTGGAAATTTGAATTCTCTTTGACATTACAAATAAATGCACCAAGCATCTTTTTAGGATCATGGTACAATGTACAATATATTCTGATGTAATGCTTTTTATATATAATGCCTTTAATAATGGCTTCTTGAATTTTCTGATAAGGAGCATCGCTAAGGTTATCTGCCTTAGCGATGTTTACTCCAAGCATATAAAGATCTTTAGCAGGCTTTTCGACTATATCCTTGGCCATGTTACTGCAAGCCCCTCTACTTTAACTTCGTAACCAAATCGTTTTAAATACTCACATGCAAAATCTACTTCTTCTTTATCATCTAAATCAAGATATTTGTCTAAAAATTGATTATTAAGATAATCTATCTTATCAATAATTTCTTTTTGACGTTTTACATCGATACTCATCTAGCATTTCCTTATCTAAGAAACGGCTCTCGCTTCTTTTAGCTCTTCGACGAACTTTCTTACATGCCTTACGGACATATTTAGAAACACCCTTAGATTCAAATGCTTCATAACATCCTCTGGCAGCTGTTTTAAATATGTCTGGAGCTAATGCGTGTCTTCCTGCACGACCTGACATTTATTACCTTTTTCTTTTTGTTTAAGATGGATTATTGTTTTAAGATAGTCTCTGGTTGTAAAATGCAGTCTACAGCATTCTGCAACTAATTGACTTCGATCCATTGATTCTATTCTATCCAGAATTTCTGGATATTTATTCCTCATAATTTCTATATTATCATTAAACCATTTCAAGGTTTCTTCATTATGCTTCTTTCGACTCGGCTTCATCTTCTTCTGCTTCTTCACATTTTAAGTCTTCATAAATAGCAGCTGCAAGATCATAAGTAATGAGATCTATGAAAGGCTTTTCATCAGGCACTGGAATAGGATTGCTCAAAGCCTTTATGATTTCCTTACGAGTGATATGCAAGAAATCTTCTTCATGATCGCCAGTAATCTGATGTGAGAAAGTTTTTCTACTATGATACTTTTCTTTTTTGTTAGTAAAATATTCAAGAAGTTTCTTTCTTTCTATTTCAGATAAAAAGCCACATACAGGAAAAGATGTATCTACTGTATTGTAAACAATTAGCATTTTGTCAGACATTGTTTCTCCTTAGAATGGAACATATTCGTCCATCATTGATAGATATTGTTCATCTCCTTCATGAGATTCTTCATACTCTAACTGATGAATGACTCGGTTATCATAATCAATAATATATACTGGGAAGGCTGCTGTCGTCATTCCACCATATCCAGATTCGTAAACCGTGAGAATATTGAATCTTCCTAAATATGGTTCATTATGACTCTCATGATAATTTTCAAGCTTATCATGATCGATATGTCCTCTAATGAATTCATTATCATAGTCTTCGGGATAGAATATATCATTTCCAGGTTCCTTTAAGAATTCTCCTGTACCATCTCCTAGGACTTCAAACAAGTCTTTAAATGCACTACTATCTCCTGCTGCCGCTAACTCAAGTAAGTCATCTACTTCTTTATCGAAGCTAAATACATTTTCATCAAAGATAGTTTTCTTTTTGCTAAGGATTTCTTTAGCTTCCTCTGGGGTTTTTGTATCTTTAATCCATTCCGCTATAAACTTTCTGTGGGCTTTTCTTGCCATGATTTTCTCGTTTTGTAAACTTTTTTGTTGCACTTTAAATTATGTCGTTGTATATAAATAGCTATGGCTCTTTCAGATTTACCGCTAGCTTCACTCATTTGCTTGATTGTAAGATTTGGGTTATACCATTTATCTACTGGCAAAAGGTTATATACTTTCTTGTATGGCAGTTTGTGATTAATAAGATACAGTTTTACCGCTGCCGGAGAGCAATCTGCTAACTCGATCATTTCAGATGCTGTTTTATTTGGATCATACCATGCTGGAGGATTACTATAATCATGGTATACATAAGATTTGCGTTCTCTTTTAAGGTTAAGACCATGTTTTCTACAATATTCTCTAACGTAGTGTGGGTCTTCACCAGTAAGCTTGGCGAGTTCTTTAGCTGTAAAATTACAGTATTGGGCTATTATAATTTCTCGCCTTTCCTTATATGGTAATTTGTGTTTCAAGAGTTACCTCCAAGTATTAATATATAGAAAAAATAAAAAGCCCCGAAGGGCTTAATATTAGTCATGAACCTTCTGAAGTTTGCCTTCCAAGATATGAGGTTTATAGAAAGCAAATTCATACCAGTTCGTAATTTGATTGGATTCCACAGGCTTATGCCCTAACTTAAGACCTACAGTGATATGCGGAAAATTACTATTGGTCATAAAGTTGTCATCCAAAGGTTTCACTTTTATAGCCATAGCTCCTTCGGTATAGCCTATGGCTGTCATAATAAATTTGAACTCTTTTCCCACGTTTTCTGTAAGGAACTTTTGCATTTCAGCAGAAGGTTTCTCACCGAAAAACACGGTTACATGCCACCCTGCCTTCCATGATGCCCATCCATTGTGATCGTAGATTACATCAAAGAGTACACTGTGAATGTCTCTAGGCATTCTTGTTAGAGAATCCATTAGACTGTGCAAGATAGGGAATTCGTTTTCATTACTTAGATCGATGTTATAATACATTAGATGGCTCCTTTGTTTCTAAAGTTTTAGTTCGTCTATATTTTTCAATAATATTTCACAAGCAATAGCTCGATTAAAATAAGCTTGCTCTTGTTGGCAATCTTCGAAATGTGATTTAAGAGCTTCTATAACCTTATCTTTAAGATCTCTATGCATAAGCCTTTCAGACAGCAAGGATTTTAAAGCTAGTCTCATCTTATACATAGGAATATTAGCTATACAATCTTTCAATTTGCCATTATCTACAATTGTCAAGAGAATATCCCTAAAAGGCATTGTCTTATAATCTTTGAAAATAGTATCTCTATTTTCTTTGATAATAGGGCCTATGCCTTCACGGAATACATCAATCGGTTTTATCATATGACTCCTTTGTTAATGTACACTTTTTAATATAATAGCGGATCATAGACATTTACAAAAAAAAAACTCTGCATCAAGAAGATGCAGAGCCAAGGAACTATTCCTTTACGAGTTTGATCGCTTCCACGAGAGACGTCGCTTCGATGATGACAACGTGCATGTCGGGAAATACGATGGCGAATTTTTCCATAGTACCTCATGGGTTAAGGTTAATTACAGCGTATGATTATAATTTTATATGGAATATATTCTTAAGCATATTATCTACTTCAGACTTTAAATAGAATTTCTCATTTCTGTACTGTGGTAAAATGAAATCTTTCTTCTCGACTATAGTCAAATTCTTTGCGTCATTCGCAAGACATTCTCGTTTTGTAGGATTACGCAATGAATATTTATAGGTCGGAGTCTGACCCATGGTTTCTGTGTATTTATTAAATAAATCTTTTACAGCTTCTAATTCTGCTAAGGAATTAAGACGGGTGTTAATAATGCCAGCACTGCCAATTTTAGCAGTGATAGAAAAATTATCGTCTTGGTCAAGATGAATTCCAGTAGGTAAATAGTACTCACCTCTATTGAGATTTTCAAGCTTCCATATATCTCTTCTTAGATTTGCAGTAATTGCAAAATGCATTTCTTTAGGAATATAAATGCTTTGAAGATGCTCTTCAGAGTGTCTGCCAGTTAAACCGTTTCTTGTACTTCTAACTTCGTCATGGAAGTATAGAAGGTTGTAAGTCCAATTCTTCTGGTTTCGGTCAGTGTCTGTAACCGTAAAATATGTTCTAAATAGTTCTTCGAACCATCGTTTTCCTTCTATATTTATATCATTCTGTACTGCAAAGTAAGCTTCTACTTCTGCTGTAGGAATTGGGTATGGATAGCTTTCGAAATCACTCACGGTGTCTCCCTAGGGTTATCATAAGGATCGGTTGCAGGAATAAGCTCGACAGATTTAACTTGCTTATCTCCAGTATCAATGTTTACAACGATGACTTTTGGCTTGTCATCTCCTTTAAACTTTACCTCATAGTATTTACTGCATAATCTATCTTTTATCCTTTTGCGTTTACTCAGATATAATGCATTTGGACTATCAATGAAAAATAACCAGTCTTCGGTAAAGTCTGCATCATCATATGGATGCATATGCGTAATATTTTCAATATTATTAATGCCTAAACCTTTAAAGAGCTTTAAAATATCAGGTTTAGTAAACCAGTCTTCAAATCTCATAGGCATAATTTAATATAAAAATAAAAAGCCCCGAAGGGCTTGTTATTATTTGCTCACAGCGTCAAGTTCTTTGACGTTGTAAACAAGTTTGTGGTCTAGCACTCTGTTAAAATCGGTAATAGTTAGATGCATCGCAAGCTTGACTTGCAACTTAACCTCTTCCTCAGTGATTTCAGCGAGATGTTTAACCCACAAAGTTCGTTTCTTGATATTACTTTCGATGCGAAGTAATGACGTATGATTTTCTTCTTCATTTTTGGCAGGTTGGTTAAAGACAATGACATAGATATCGCAGTCGCATTCACGATAAAAGGCACCAGTAGGTGACATCATCAGTGGACCACATTCTTTTATGTGGAAGAATTCACCATCACGACCAGCTGGAGGAGTCTTCTTCTTAGGATCATCATAGTAAGCTATCCACTTTCCAGTATAGTCGCCATTAGGTTCCTTCTTCTTTAGTAGCTCTCTTATCTCTTTCATTCTGGCGTTGGTTCTATTTAAGTCCATTTCAGAACCAAGCATTTCTTGCTTAATTCGATCTTTATCCTTAGATAGTTTTTCCAATTCATTACGAAGAGAGTCTTCATCGGTAACAATATCTTGCTTTTCTGTTGTTTCAGCCATATTATCTCCTTATGGTGGTTAATGTCTAATATTTAATATATGCCGTGGCACATAGAAAATACGAAAAAATAAAAAGCCCCGAAGGGCTTATTATTTTTATTACTCATCAGGCCAAGGAGGATCATCTTCGAAGTCGTCATCCATTGCATAGCTCATTGCATAACTATGGGCTGGAAGATCATATCCTCTTTCTCGCTTTTCTTTTTCTTTATATTCTTCATACTGTCTAATTTCATCTTGGACTGTTTTATATTCGTCGGCGAAAACATAAGCCGCAGACTCAATATTCTCAAATAATTTTCTGTAATGATATGGATTGTCTTTATCTTCTGGAATGGCTACATTGTGCAAGATGTATTCAGACAGAAACACTTCTTTCAACAATGTAGGCATCTCCTCAAACTTTCTCTTAGTTCTAGCCACAGTAAGTGGCGAGATATTCTTGTCATATGGATATGGATCTTTGGCTATTTCCTCTGCAAAGTCTTCAAATCTTATAGCTACATTATTAGCTAAGTCGGCAACCTGCCTAAGTTCTCTAGCCGTTGCATCAAGATCCGCAGCTTTAGCATATACCCGATCAATCGTTTTATTGATCTCAGTATGTTGCCCATCAGCCATGAATTCGAAATAATCACTATCATACAACACTAATCTTCTCCCGTATTATTAAGATTAAGGTACAAATATTTTTTAAAGTTCTACAAAGAACTTGATATCTGGAGGAAATTTAGATTTGTCAACCTTTCCAGCCTTCAATTTTATATCTTTTTCATTGCTGACAACTTCTGCAATTGTATGAGCAAAGGTTTCTACATACTTATCAGTAAGCTCCTTTACAAGAGCATTATCTTTGTCCAACTTGCTATCTTCTTCGTTAGAGATAGTAAATTCAAATGCTGTGACTTTCAAGTTTCTACAGCTGCTTCTTGCAGCTACTTGTACTCTAGATTCAATAGAATACTTAATAGCACGAATTGCGCTAGATACACATTGTGCTTTACTTTTTGCAGACTTAGAAGCTTTATCTTCAATTTCTGCAAGCATTTCTTCTTTAGTTTTTGTCATTGTTAGGTTTTTCCTGTTGTTTGTTGTTTAACCAATTCCATGCATCAGCATCAAGCCATCCATAATAATCCTGCATAGGAGTAATTAACAGCTTGTCTTTGCTTGTAATATAAGGTGCAATATGACAATATAATTCTTTTGAGGTAGGAGCATCGTTACATTTTAGCATTATGGTATTCTTCATAGGCTGAAATGACGGATACTTTCCCTTTAAATACTTTACGAACTCATCTTTAAAGTCCATATTATTAAAGTAATAGTTCACTAAATAAACGTTTTCCATTCTATCCTCATGTAATTTCTATAGTTTAATATAAAAAAGAAAAGGCTCATGCGAGCCTTTGCTTAATATCTATCCGAATCACCATTTAACCAGTCATTTTCAGCGGCGCAGAACGCAATTCCACCACCAACGAGAACGATAGTAAATAGTATCCAGAACACTAAGACGCTATGCTTCTTAACGAAGTAGTCCACAGCATTTTCTAGGCTAAGTCCGTCTGCAAATTTAGAATCACTAGATAATCCGTGATTCGTAATATTTGTATAAAGAACGCCAGTATACTGTGTATATCTTCCGTGAAAGACATAACGCTCGTGATGTCCGATGCCAACAGTCTTAATGTAATGCGGATAAGCTATATCTGGAAATTCATCATATCTGAATTCTTTTCCATACATCTTAACCCTATTCACATTATAGTAATCCGTATGAACATGATCCCATGTCCAATAAGATTCTGTGTGACAGTGGCGGTTCTTGCCTTCGCCAGAACAGACCGTGCGATAGTGTTTAGTATATCGCTCTAGTTCCCTAGAAAGCGACATATATTCACCACCTATATGCGAGTCGGTAACGCTCCCGACAGCATATACGGTTCCATGAGCCAACATATGCCCTGCATTAGTTTTGAAGGCATAGTTGAACTGCGTGGAATCAGACACTTGCACCGCTTCATAAAATTTCACGTTGTAAGAGTCTTCGGCGTCCTGAATCTTGTTGGCGATAAGGAACCCAATGCAGATGAGAAACAGAGATACAATGGTCATTACTAGAACTTCACGACCAGTGATCTCTGCTTCCCCAATATACATTGGCATTTACTTGTCATCCTTAAGGAGACCTGTCGGAGCGTCAACAGGTGCATTCTTGAATTCCAAGTATGCAAAATCCTTAGCTTGGTAGCCAACCATGTCCAAGAAGAACCTCGCCGGGAACGCCTTTACATAAGCCTGATACTCACGTACCATTGCATTGTAATACTTTCTATGTTGAGCGATGCGGTTTTCGGTCATGGCCAATTCGGTCATGTACCGATCATAGTTCTCTATACTTCTAAGTTGCGGATAACGTTCTACCACGCCTTTGAGGTACAGAGAAGCATTCACATCACCTTTTCCTTCCGTCGGTGTTCTGGCAGCAGACAGTCCAATCAAGACTTCGGCTTCATGCTTGTCGTAGCTTTTCACAGCTTCAGCAAGGTTCACCAGCAGTCCTGCACGGCGGTTGTACTCGGCATTCAAATCGGACTCTGAACTTTCGATCAGAGTTTCCTTCTTGATCGCAGAGTTCTGATAGCTCTGAACCATCAGAATTCCAAGGGCTGAACAAAGCCCGATGATAATAGCCACTACGAGGACAATGAGTGCAATCTTCTTCATTTTATAACTCCTTTTGTTAAGTGAAGATTCATTATTTAATATAAGACTTTCTGAAAAAATAAAACGGTATCCGAAGATACCGTTATATTTAAGCCCAGAAGTTAGTTGACTTCTGAGCTTTTTCTAATTCTGCCTTATTTGCATATTCTCTGGCATTAATCGACAATACTTCAATATTCGTTATGATCTGTTCAGATACAGCTTCAAATCCAAAGATGTCTACAAGACCTAACATAAGTTCATTTGCAGTACTGAACTTGATGATCTTTTCACACTTATTTTCTTCAATGGTATGAGGCTTAAATACGAACTTAATGTAATTATACCTTGGATCCTTTTCCATAGGCTTATTAATGAATTCATATGTATCAATATTCATTCCCGGAAAGGTCTCATCGATTATTCTATCAATGAGATCTTCCGCAAATTCTTTAAGGTTCTTTTCGTAATCTGGTTTGGTGTGAATTTGGAATTGTATATACATTAGATATCCCTTGGTATATCTCTAAAGTTGAAACCTGTTTTCTCACATACATAGCTTAGCTTACGATAAGCTCTGTCTATTCTTCTACATTCTGATCGTATCTCATTATCTCTTTCTTGTTTGAGTCTTTTGATTTCAGCTTCAGCTTCTTTCAGCTTTCGCTTCATTACATTGAACTCTATATGTTCATCGATTGTCATCTTTTGCCTTAATATAAGAAATGATATCTTTGAACATGTCTTCTACCTTACTAAGATTTCTGTCGTTTACATCAAGATACATATGTTGATAGTCACGATTAAATTCTTTATCACCTATTTTATGGATAACATTTCCCATATAACAACCATACAGATCAAATCCATGGCATTCTGTACAGCACAAAGGCCAAGATATACCCCATGTATGATGACCATATGTAATCTTGTATTCAACGACTACGTATGGCAGACCATTCTGAGGAATAGTAATCATATCTGAAATCTGACATCCCAAGGATTTCATAAATTCTTTGAATTGCCAGCTTGTATAACGTTTTCTTTCGACTTCATTATATTCAACCATGGTTAGCTCCTATAACCAGAATTTGTATGACAGCTCTGCTTGTTCATATAACATTTCAAGACCGTTTATTGCATTTATACAATTCTTATTCGTCTTTACTAATTCAATATTATGAAGATCTCCGGCATAATTAAGGTCAAAATATGAGAATTTATTACATGAGCCTTGATACTTCAATATATCCAATTTCACATTAGCTGAAAATGGTATGCAGTTTATAATCAAATCATGTCCATAAGGATTAAACCAATCTAAGCTAACTTGATGATACTTCTTATATGGTAATACATCTTTTCCATGTCTGCCATATATAGTTATCTCTTTGGCATACCTATCCATTGATTCTAGTATAGCAGGAACCACTCCACCATTTCCAAGAATAGCTACAGATTCTAGGCATTTTTCATTTTTAGTAATAATTCTGTACTTAGACAAGACATTTTCTATAGCCATACCATCAGTAGATATACCTACGAGCTTTCCTCGTTTAGTAATCTTTACGCAATTAACAGAATCTCCAAGGCAATCATCTAAGTATTTCTTTATATCACGTTTATATGGCGTGGTCACATTAAATCCTATATAACCATTGCGAAGAAAATCACCTATTGCAAGAGCCAAATATTCGGTATCTCTAACGGTATATTCTACATCAGAATGAAATTTATTAAAGTACTCTTTAGATTTACTATAGGATATATTACATCCTATTAATCCAGCTTTAAGCATTTTGTACCTTTTGTATAAATTCTTGGGTTTTCTTGTATATATACTTCGTAATCTCAGCTTTTATATTTAATGCACCATCCATACCTTCGATCTTATGAGTAGATATCCTGTTATGAACGCTAACGCACTGAATATAAAATGCATAAGGTACTCTAAGTTGAATTCCAGATGCCGCACGATGACTACAGTCATCATACTTAAGCATATTCTTATTGTTTATATAACAACCGCTATCGGGTTCAAAATAAATGCCATATCCCATAGCATGAGTATTTAATCTCATTTTTAAGCGAGTATTTGTTATGATATTATCATAGATACTGATAAACTCACTTTCTTTAGGATCTTCAAAGTACTTTTCTATCAATTCTTCAAAGAACTGATGCATAAATTTTGTATGAGGAGCCTCTAAATTATTAGATGGCATATACTTCTCATATAAAGACAAAGTTATTGGTCTGTGTATTTTCATATGTCCTCTTAAACTAAAACTATCAAATTATAATATAATACCAAGGAACATAGAAAAAATAAAGGCATACGCCTTTATTTTTATTTCTTTAGCAGATTTGTGGCATTTAAGAAATGACCCATGCACACTATAGCGCAATAGATCTTTCCAATCATCCACAAACCACCATCATAGAAGATGGAAGCTAATGCTAATCCAAACATGGTTGAGATAGCGGCTAAAGTACCAGCACTTGATTTCATTGTTGTCCTCTTTGTGTATGTGAGACACTATTTAATATAAAAGTATACCTAGATACCTTTCAGTATCTAGGTATATATGAATCAAGAAGAAACTTAAATAAACGGTCTTACGAAGATAGGACTGTCTGGATCATCTGTAGTATTAATTATAAATAGTGTAGTCATAATATCTACAAGATCCTTAATTTCTGAATTATCAGGAACTTTTTCCTTAAGATATTCCATATTTCCATCTCTGATAATTTCAAACATCTTGGTAACATAAGGAGTAATCAAACCTTCATGACAAATCTTAGATTTGGCATCAGACATCTTACTTCTTCCAAGAAGAACTCGAATGGATTCTGGAACCTTATCAAATAAAATCTTTACCTTATAAGTTGGAAGATTTCTATTTGAGATTCGTCTATCTCTTGGGGTATTAAATTCAATGAATGGACATTCATCGATGATATTAATGAATAGACTTACCAATTTTGACTGATTAAAGTATGTAATCAAATTCCTACGAACAGATTGTACATAATTCATATACTCTTCATCAGATTTGGTCGTCATCCTCACAAGGTCTTTAATGCTTAGTGTTTTCATAGTCTTTTCTTTGTTGGTGGTTTCAATATATCGTTCGATATGTAAAATATCCACTAAGCTGTTGTATGCTTTACAATTATGACAAGTTGCTGATCGTCAAAAGTCTTATAAGTATACTCTGCATGATCACCACAGAATGCTATTATTTTATCAACAATGATAGCATACTTCTCAGGATCGCTTACTCTTAGTCCAGCTCCATTTCCAAGATTGAAATCAAAGACGAATTCATTTGGAATATACGGGTCAGTATACATCACTGGAAGAATTCCATACTGAATCATGATATCTGTAATATCTATATCTTCACCCACAAGTTGTGTAGTTACATTCTCATGGAACTGCTTCATATTCTCACGGATTTCAGGGTATATAAACTTGGCATCGTCTTCTTTTAGGTAATCCAGAATATTGAAGGGAATAGATACATACTTGGATACAATTACATTATCTTTTGGAGAAGTTAACAGTGTATACAACTCATTTAAAGTTACTGTATCAGTATTTAGTTCTTCTAGTTCTTTAATGAGGTCTTTGTCTTTGTGTATAGCACTATAGAATGCTTCAATAGCGTAATCAAGTGTTTCCTTCACCATTTCATGCAAGTTAAGCTCTGGAATAGTTCCAGATTTCATTGCAGCTAATCCATCTTTCGGATATGGAATGGAAGATCTTGTACCCGGTCTAAGTTTCCTATCTACAGCCTCCGAAACAGTTGGATAGGCATCCTTTTTAATTTTTTCTAAATTTTCTAATAATATTTTTAAATAAAAAGAAAAGAAAGCATTATGATCTACTTGATATACCTTAGAAAATTGATCAAATTTTCCACATTCTTCTTTAAAATTTTTTCTAAGATATGATTCAAATGAATTAAATTTTTTATCTATAAAATTAGACATATTATAGTCTCCTATTACATTCAGAAGTTCCAAAGTATATTAATATCATCATTATATTAAAACATGTATCTTATAAAAGGAGATATCAAAGTATGATATCAGTTAATGATAGACAGGACAGATGTCCTGGTATTGAAATTCCTGAATCCGTATCTTACTTCTCGGCTGAAGGACACAGATTTATACTTCCGCTTGTCATGGTGGGTGTAAAGAAACTTATCAATTTGCAGAAAACTGACGTAGAATTGACCGAAGTACTGTTCGACAAGATGAATAAAGTCAAAGCTCGTGGTATGGTTTATGACCTTACGATGCTTCGTCCTGACTTTAAGCATTACATTGCCGATCAAAAGTATAGTGGTGATGTAATCATCATCCCTGAAGAAGAATCCGAAGAATTTTGGGGGCAATCTAAGATCCCCGTATACAAAGAATATTACACATTCTTGAAGAGTGGAATTCATTTCTGCTCTGAACCCAAGAAATTTAAAATGCCTGAATGCGATGAAGCTATTAGCATTCGTCCTTATGTCAAGGACCTGCTCATGGTGTATTTTATCGTAAACAGAAACATTCGTCATGACAATAACACAATGCTTTCTTACGAGTTGTTTAAGATGGGAATCACTGGTAACATGATTGATAATCTTACTCAGTTCTTTGGAAGGTATAAGGATTTCGAATCTACTGTGGAAGGAATTTTAGACGATGGAACTTAAAGACTTTATCGGAGCTTATCGTGTGGACTTTGATTCTGATCAAAGTTCTAGCAGAGCTATTTTCAGAAATGAAATTACAGGAGAAATCCTTACAAATAAGACCGTTGTAGATCAGCGTCATCCGTTCTTGGTGTCCTGTGAAACTTTGGTTGCAAAGAAGTGTGCATCTCTCGGACATATTGTGCCTGAAAATATGCGTGCAGTCGCTCAGAACCATACTAGTACTGCTTCTGGTGGTAGTGGTGTGCGTGCATTCAATGATGCAGATATCGTTGAATATAACGACTGGGCAGCTCGTGATGACAAGTGTCCTGTGACTCGCATCATTCGTAAAGAACCGAACTTCTTGCTGTTCGTCTTACGCAATCCAATTCACTGGAAGCGTGTTAAGGCAAACACTCATGATGAATCTAACATGCTGTTTGACGTTGTCTTTGATGGTCCGAAGGGTATCAGAAAGGATAGAGAACACATCATGCGTAGTATTGGTATTCGTGTCAATACTTCTAGTTCATCTAAGCTTGAAAACATGAGCTTTGGTGCGTATGCTTACTATGATGAAAATGGTGATCATTACTTGCATCATCCGAACGTGTCTACAAGCAGTTCTGGAAAGATTTGTATGGGTAGCCTTGACGGTTCTACGACCCTTGGCAAGCTGCATATCTCTGATATCATCACGCTTATGGAAGGTGTCAACATGACTTCTGCCTATCGTGAAAACAGAAGGTTCTATACCAATGATGGTTCAGAATTCTACTTCGAAGATTGCAGCGACCTTTACAAGCGAAAAGAAATGTTCAAGCCGCATACTTATCTGGGGTAAACAATGGACGCAAAAAGAATTGTAATTCTGGGTGCTGGCGGTATTGGCGGTAACGTGCCGCTGTCTGTAGGCATGCTGGATGAAGTTATCAATAAAGGCACTGCCATGTACATCATGGACGATGACATCATGGAAATTTCCAATATGAACAGAATTCCTGTTCCCATCGGTGCCATCAACAAGTACAAAGTAGATGTCATTAAGAATCTTTCCAGAACCACTACTGATGTGATGGTTTCCACTAAGAAAGAACGTGTCAGTAACTTTGAAGAATTAATTGCAGATCCTCTCAATGACTTTGGAGAAGACGAAACGATTCCGCCGGATGAAGTTATCGGAGTCTTCAAGGAAAAAGAGACTTACGAAGATCCTAAGATCCGCAACAAAACGATAGTTGTTGACTGTCGTGACGTTCTTGATGCAGGTGTGATGTTCGAAGACATCGACATGAAGTTGTCGTATAATGGCGGCAACATTATGTGTATCACTTTCAACCCGACAGAAGGCGTATGGAAGACTCTTTCCGTTTACTCTCAGTCTGGTTATGAAGTGACTCCGTCCTTCTATATTCCTCCTGCAATGGTATGTGAGTTGTTGGCTGGCATCATAAAGAAATTCCCGGCATCTTGGATTTGTGGTAAGAGTCGTAAGATTAAGACCACGACCAAGGTGATTATAAATCTTGAAGAAGTCATCAATAATTCCATCGTGGAGATTTAGCATGGCAGTAATAAATGTCGTCTTTGAAGAAGATGAATTGACCAATCGTGTATTGAATGACTTCGGTCTGATTTACACGCATCTTCGAAATCAGCTTTATAATGATAACAATGAACCGTCTGGGTACTATACTGCATACTTGCAGATGTCCTCGTCGATCATTAATGTGTATAATAGCCTTTTGGAATTGATTCCGAATGTCCTTATCTATAAAGAAAAATTTGATAATGGTGTGCTCGATCCTGAACACTGTGAAGTGACTACACTTACGTCTGAACATGAAGACTATGGTAAGGCACTTCTTGCAGCTGTCTGCAATCGATACAAGGAAGCTCTTACTGCGCTTCTTGTCTCCGCATCTGAAGAAGTTCAAACGAAACCAGATGCTCATGTCGTCGTCTTCACTGGAGATAGTTACGGCTATAAGCATTCTGAATCGTTCAATGTTTGTATAGAAATGCTGACTGAAGTGAGACAGTTTGTCAGAGACATGATTCTGGCAGATGTCTCGGTGTTAGATTATATTATCAATGTCGCACCTATCCTTGCGGATACGTCTGTTAGTGAATTGATTTGGAAAAGGTACATTAAACATAATGTCAAGTGTGGACGTCCGATAGCTGTCAATAGTTTGGTAGTAGGTAAGTTGATGGTTATCAATAAGGTTGCACGTCTTGCCAAGTTGCTTGATGAAGCCTTTGAGTTTGTGATTAAGGACACTACGCTAGAGTTGGACGAAAGTTCACTCTTATATTATAAAGTGAATCCTAACATTCGAAATAATATTGTATTTGAGCACAGACTAGGACCCTATGCTCAAGCATTGTTTGCCCATGAAACGCAGGAGATTTTAAGTACGCCTGTGGTTGAAGGACAGCTCGATAAGAATCTATTCAAATTTGGATATCGTAGTAAATTTATGCCAGTCAATGCACCGACTGGCGAAACGCTCAAAGATGCAAAGTGCGAGGGATTGCTCGCAAAGTTTGCGTCTTAAGTCAATCTCAAACCTAAAACAAACTTAAAGGGAAAAATCGAATTATGGCACAGAAAACTTCTCTTGCCCAGTTGGATAACGACGAATTTGTCGAAGTCTGGAACTCTCCGATCACTAACAAGCAGGTTGCTGAAAAGCTCAATGCTTCTTGGACTCTCATTGTGACGAAGGCCACCCGTGTGAAGGCTGTTCGTGACGCTCTTACCGTCGTTCGTAACGGCGGTATCGCTGGCACGTATCAGGCTAAGGACGAAGCTGCTGCTGAAGCTGCTCCGACCACTCAGACGATCGCTCGTACCTCTGCTGTTTCCTCCAGCAGCGGTCTTCACATCAAGGTTCAGATCATGAGTTCCGCATCGACCCTTCAGACTGAAGCAGACATCAACGCTGCTACCACTGAAGATGCCGTTGCTGAAATGCACCGCCTCATGTCCGCCAATCGTATTACGAAGGCAGACTTGTACCGCAATGGTCAGTCTATCTCCGCTTCCGAAATTCAGGATGGCGACACGTTGGTGATTCGTCCGGCAATTTTCAACGCCTAAGCGAAGAACCTAAACTGAACACATCAAGCCGCAGGAAAATCTCCTGCGGCTTTCTTTTTTAAAAGGAATACTAGAACATGGGTCAATACGCACTTGAGACCAAGACAAAGTTCTTTAAAAGAGGGACTATCTTAGTTCCGATGGACATTTTAGGCACGATGCAAGCCTTCTGTGAATTCTCTCACGGTAATGAATATGGCTTGTTTCTGTCAGCAGATATTGATAAAGATAATTTAACAGCAACGATTGCTCCTGAAGTTTGGGAAATGCCCAAGCAGAAAGTGACCGCAGCTAGTATTGCATTTGAAGATTACGCTTCCGATAAGGAAGTGTATAACGCAGCATGTCACAGACACCCGTCTGGATGTCGTTCCTTCTCCGGCACTGACTGGGAATACGTCAATAAAGACTTTGACGTTTCCTTCATCTTCCTCGATGGTGGTCAGATGCCTGATGGCGTGATTACGCTGAAGATTGGTGAAGACTCGTTTGTTCATATTCCTGCTGATGTTAAGTGTTCAGATAATTTGAACGCAGTTGACTTCATGCAGAAATTGAAGGCTGCTCAGGCTATGGCAGCTGAAAATGGTGCAACGAAGGAACTCTTTGAAGAAAAGGTTTCTTACACGGCTTACTCGGCTCCTGCTTACAGTGGCTACAGTGGTTACAACTATGGTTATGGTAGCACTGGTTACGGTGGCTACTATGGCGGTGGTGTCAACAACTGGAACAGTGGCAAGAAATCCAAGAAGAAGAAAATCAAACCTCGTCGTGGGTGGTATTGGGGCTAATGAACCTTCATACTATAATGAATAGCTTTACGCCGATGGCTGCGTTTAAGGAAAGGCTTATAGCTTATACAGCTGATGCTGAATCCACTTTGGAAGAAAGAGCTATAACTTATACTTTCACGCATCCTTCGACGGATTGCATTTTAATTAATATGTCGTTGTTCCTGACGGCATTTTATAATGATGATTTAATGCCTAAAGATCCTGTGGTATATGATTCTCTATGTACCGCATTGATGATGAATAATTATTTGAGCGACTCGTTTACGTATGAAGAAATTCAGTATTCAAATCGTAGCGAATTCTTCAAGGATTGTACACCAGATGATCTTATAGCATTTACGGCAATTTTGGTTACTGAATATTTGGCATCCAAGTTTGACGACTCAGACAGACAGAAAGTTATGCTCTTGCACCCGTTTGCAGATAGCATAGACTTTCTTGAAACCGAAGACATCCATTATCATTTGAGAGACTACGCAAGTGGTGAAGCACCGACCTATCCTGCGGCAGTTATGTTGATGTCTAATGATGATGAAGTAGTATTTGAAAATCTGGATATTATTAAAGATTGCTTAACAGTTTTCAAAAAGGACGATATCGTGGCAGCTAACGATAAAACGCTGGCAAGCATGGCTCTGCCTGATGTGCAGACCATTGCTGAAGATAAGATTGTGTACTACACGGGAAAGATTCTTGATACTCGCAGTTTCAAGGATTCTGATTCTGCATTTTGCAGATTCCTCTATAATATTACTAGAAGTACTATCGAGATTAATTCCACCACTAACATCAAGGCTATCTTTGATAACCTCAAGGAAATGGTTGGAAATGTTTCAAATCGCACTTTGAACGATTGGTTTAAGGTCTTCATCACTACCAATAAAGAAGCTTCTAATTTGGTAATCGCTTACATGCAGCGACTTGCCGCAAAGAATAATGAAGCTCTTGAAAATAGTGGAAAGAATACTGTGGCAACATTCGATTATGATGACACAGTGCTCTTTACAATCTCTAAGGCGAAAGCTTAAAAACGAAATGGATTACTTGAAATCAGCTGCAAGGGTGAGATCAAGTGACCATAAAGTGCAAATTGGGTGCGGCATATTGGACTCTAATGGCGATAGAATCGCTGAAGGGTTCAATATGCTCCCAATTCCACTTTCTTGTGATTCTTCTTTTTCTTCTATTTGGGATAAGAAGGATGTCGATATCGGAAATGGTGTTACACTTAATAAACGTGAAATTGTTACTCATGCAGAGATTTCTGCTTTGAATAATATGCGATATAAGTGGAAAGACTATGATCCGCAAGAATTAATATGTGTAGTGACTGCATATCCTTGTGTAGCTTGTGCTATTCAGTTATTAGCAGCTGGAATTAGAAATATCATTTATGATTATAATCCTTCATTAAATAATCATGAAACAAAAGCTTATAAAGGTAAGTGGATATTCGAACATTTTGCAATAGCAGATGATTTATTTATCAAGAGTATAGATGAAATCTGACATAATATTGAGGAAATATTATGAACGATTTATATACTAAAGCATCTGAAGCTTACATGGGAAATAGTGCCATACTAGGACTTACTCCCTATGTTGTAAAAGCTCAAGGATATTATGCTGCTGGCGATATTGACAAAGCATTTAAGACTTTAAA